>Ga0265306_10000422_pt1 | contig 19970 bp, 16 predicted proteins | sample Helome_3_FD_192493 | JGI IMG/M metagenome (GOLD analysis project Ga0265306, IMG submission 192493) | Marine sediment microbial communities from subtidal zone of North Sea - Hel_20160420 (Illumina Assembly) | ecosystem: Environmental > Aquatic > Marine > Subtidal zone > Sediment ... | reverse complement strand
GAGGATCTCAGGGGTGATTTTCAGGGTGTCCGTGTTCAAAGTCATACCCATATAAATACCCAAATATACCCATAAAGGCCAGATTGAAAAGGATATATTCGAAAAAAGACCCGCATATACTCAAATAGTCGGACGCATAAGGCGACAGTGGCCCTCACGGTTTTGTGGTGGTCAGCTCCTGTGCGTGGGGTGCAGCCCCTGAGGCCCGCCCAGTGGGTGGGGTGTTGATGCTACTTGTGGCGGTGTGGTGGTGCTTGTGAAAGCAGGGGTGAGCAGTGTCGGGGTTTCGTTTTTGAGAGGAATGCTGGCGGCTTGACCTAACGCTCCTGGAACATGGCCAATTGTTTGCGCAGGAAGAGATTCAAGACACTAGGTAAACATCTCGGATGATTTCACCCGGATGTCGTGGGTTGTGCACCGGCATCAGTCCTCGTAGTTGAGTGAAGCATTCTGCACCAAATCAGTAGAGAAGCAGGACCCGGCGGTCAGGACAGCCGATACGCGAGCGCCTACACTAGCAAGAAAATTGCTCATCTGTCCGTATCGGCGAGGAGGTTTTCAATGATTGACCGAGCGCGCGCCTTGCTCCTTGGAAGTCTGTGTTCAGTCATGTTGCTGACTGCCGGCACATCACTCGCCGAATGGCGGTTCGAGTTTCTTGGCGGCAGCAATACATCTTTGTCCAATCCACACGATGTCAAACTCTCACGGGACGGTGAAGTACTGTTCGTCTCGGATGTTGGCGGCGGACGCGTTGTGGGACTTGATGCCGACACCCTGGAGTTCGTCGACGCGTTCGGCGCTGACGTACTAAGCGGCAACCATGATGTCGATCTCGACGATAGCGGGCGGATGTACGTCGCGGACACCCATAATGGCCGGGCTGCCATATTCGCGATGCAGGGGACACGGGGCGAGTTGGTCGGGTCGCTCAGCGAACGCTTGTCTGGACCGGAGGGTGTCCTGGTCCACCCGAACGGGATGATCTATGTGGCTGGCGCCTGGTCGAACAACGTGGTGGCTTTCCGCGATGGCGAAGTAGCGTATGAGTTGAGGGGCCTGTCGGCACCGCACGATCTGGAGCTCGCACCCGATGGCCGCATCTGGCTGGCTGATGCCGGCAACGACAGGATCCTGTTGCTGAACGAATCGCTCGATGTCACCAGCGAGTTGAGCGGGCCGACTTTCGATTTCGACGGTGTGCGCTATCTGGATGTCATGCCCGACGGCACCCTGGTCGCGGCCGACAAGAACAACCATACGGTGAAGATAATCGATCCCGGCGGTAGATTGCTCGTGACCCTCGGTACCGGGCGGCCGGGGAAGGGCGAGGGTGTCTTTCGCGCGCCGGAAGGCGTCGAACTTGCGGGCGACATCTTATGGCTCTCCGATTCCGGCAACGACCGCATTGTGAAGTACCGGATCGTGCGCTGATCCTTGGATGCCGTTGTCGGCTGTGCTGCGCAAAGCTGATCTGCAAGAGCTCCCATGCCTATAGATCGGCTCGAGCGGCAGCGCCAGCCGCGCGGCAATTATTTTGAGAGATCGATGTTGCGGCCGCTGGCGGTGATCTCGGCCGTGCGCACATCCAGGTAGTCGTAAAAGCTCTCGGGGTACTTCTCGTAGTGGCGCTCACCCACGTAACGCAATACCTCCTCGAAATGGTAGGTGTAGAGCTTGCTGTTGATGCGCATCACCTCTTTGCCCTTGTCGAACAGCACGATGCTGGGGCGGTATACCAGGCCCAGTTTCTCGGCATAGGCCTTGGGCGTGGTCTGGTTGCCCTCCACGTCCACAATGGGCTCTTCCGACAGGGCGTCCAGGCGGACGAAGGTGTAATTCTCCAGGACCTCGCGGACCTCGGGACGCCTCAGGTGACCGTCGTGCAGTGCATCGCAGTCCAGGCAGCCCTTGTCCTCGAAGATCACCGCCAGCGGCTTATCCGCCGCCGACTTGAGGTCGTTCACCGGCTTCAGCCGGGGATGGTCACGAAAGTTGTAGACCGACTTCTTCCTGGCATCCACATACTTTGACAGCGAGGTCTTCAAGTAGGCCTTCTCCTGCACATAGTCCAGCACGTGCTTGAAATCAGGCACCGAGCGGTAGCCGTTGACGCGGGCCACCGTCTTGTTCTGCTGGTTGAGGAAGACGACGGTGGGGGTGTACACCACCTTCAGCCTGCTCGCCAACTCCTTCTCGGTGAGGCTGGTCTCCTCGTTCAGCGCCACCTCGCGGTCGCCCTTGATGTTGATGGCGATGACGTCGAAGTTCTCCTGGATGAAATCCGTGTAGGGGGCGTGTTTAAAGTTCTCCTCGGCCATCCTGAAGCAGTAGGGGCAACCGTTGAGGTGCATGAACAGGATCACGTGCTTGTCGGACTCGGCCGCTTCACCCACGTCCTCGGCAATATCCAGAAAGCTCTCCTTGAACCAGCCTGGGTGCTCCGAAATCTTGCCACCTACCACCTTACCCGGGGTGGCAGCCGCCACAACAGTGCCCGGACCGAGAAAATAGAGAGTGAGGACAAAAAGCAGGAAACGCACCTTCTCGGACATCATTGAAAAATCTCCCTGTATATGTGAGGAAACGATTGAAAACTGCTTAGGGAAGAATATAAGTGGCGGGGCCGGAATTGCCTATGCAGAAAAACGGGAATAACCGCCGGCAGATCACCCTTGTCTGTTGTTGGAAGGGGGGAGTCTTGCCCCCGCGACCGAGACGAAAGCCGACCTGCGGCTTGAGTTTAGGCGGCTTTCGCAACGACGTCGTTGAGGATCTACTGGATCATCTCAGGGTCCTCAATGCAGGTGATGATGCGCAGCTCTTTCCATCACGAGCGACCGTGTTCTTGCGCAAAGCCGACAGTCACAGCCGACGAGTGAAGGACCGCTGGCCGAAGGCGGACGTGCGCGTGACGGTAGCGTCGCTCGTGACACTTTCACGGCCTAGGCTGTTCGCCCTTGTACCCGAGTATTGCTACGGTCCCCTATACTGCGGCGAAGTGCGGCAGATGAGCGAGTTGGAAGAATGGCACGCGTGATGTGCGTGGGAATCGCCACGCTGGATATCACAAACCGGGTCGAACAGTATCCGGCCGAAGACAGCGAGGTGCGCGCGTTGGCGCAGTCGCAGCGTATGGGCGGCAATGCCGCGAATACCGCGATGGTGCTCGCGCAACTGGGCGCGAGCGCTTTCTGGGTCGGCAACCTGGCACAGCCGGCAGAAATCGTAGATCACGGCTTCGCTCGCCATGGCGTGGACGCTTCGCTGGCGGTGCGCATCCCGGACGCGGTGATGCCAACCTCGTGCATCTTGCTCAGCGAGGCAAGCGGTTCACGCAGTATCGTGCATTTCCGCGACCTTCCGGAATATCGCGCCGAGCATTTTCTCAAGCTGGACCTGCGCAGTTTTGACTGGGTACATTTTGAGGGGCGCGCGATCGACCAGCTGGTGCCGATGTTATTGCGTGCACGTGGTATGTGCGAACTGCCGGTATCCCTTGAGGTAGAGAAGCCGCGGAGGGGGATTGAGGAATTGTTCGAACAGGCCGACCTGATACTGTTCTCACGCGATTATGCACAGGCGCAGGGTTCTTCGGATGCAGCGGCATTTCTGTGCAGCCTGCCCCAGGGCGTCCTTGCAACCTGTACCTGGGGCTCACAAGGAGCCTGGGCTATCGATCACGATGGTCGGCTACTGCACGCAGCGGCTCCGCCTTTGGAGTCGGTGGTTGACACACTCGGTGCGGGAGACGTATTTAACGCGGCGATGGTGCATGCGCTGAGCAGTGGACGGACGATAGAGCAGTCACTGCAGGCGGCGGTATCTTTGGCCTCATTGCAATGTACCCGTGAAGGGTTGGAGTTGGTCGAAAAGTGAATGGACTGTGTTCGGATCAGGGGTGTCCGGCTTCGGTTGGTGCAGTGCGCGAGACTGCTTTCGGCCGATTGCCACCGGTCAGGGCAATGGCTACTTGAAGCCCAGAAGAGACATCCACGATGTGTTTGCCAGGGTGTCAGAATGCTTGACACCGAACTCAGGTCCAATGGCAGATGACACCAAGCTGCCATCCGTGCCGCAGGCTGGTTCGGCAGGAACCACACTAACCGGCCGTTCGTTTGACTGCACAAATTTTTAGATGGAAGTGCTCATACCAAATATTCAAGGGTTGGCTCATCGCCCAAGAATTGGTCCAGGTTTTGGTTGGCATACTCAAGGGCAGCAATACATTCCAGTTGGCGGGGATCACCTTTTGAATGGCGCTGAATTTGGTCGGCTCTTTGCTTGGCCCATGAGAGAGAACCGAGGGGCCCGAGCTCATCGCGACAGGCTAGAAGGCGTACGATTTCTTCGACCATGTGGTCGATTCGTTCCTCAGTACCGGGTCGCTCCCCATCAATATGCGAGCCATCAGCGAGTAGGCTAGACGCGTTGACGGCGATAAACAGAGCCAGTGCTTTCCTGGCTTCTGTCTCGTCTTCGTAGGGGCCGAATTGAACTCCTTCTCGGGTATCAAAGTACCAGCGACCCTCTGCAACAGAGAGACGTTTGCTCCGGAAAGGTGGTGGTCTACCTTTTTCCCCATAGCGATTCGAAGCCATTTTCTTTTTAATCCTTATTTCGTATGCACCATGTATCGGGCGAATTGCGGATAATTTTAGAAAGAATAACTCCTGGGGCATTTCTCCGTTGGTCTCTTTTGAATCGTTTGACGGGTCGCGTGACTGCAACTGAGTTGAAACTGATTTCGCCCCGATAGCCGAGCGATTCAGTCAGGTATGTGGCAGCAAACGACAAATCCGTCCTGACGTGGATACGAGCTGCTCGGCAGGAAACCACACACTGCCGACATTCAGTGGTGAGGGGAAATCAATTGATGCATCAGTAATTGCTAATTTTACTAAATTTTTTGCAATCTTTGCCGTTGATCCATTCAGCAATAACGAATGGAGTAATTAGGAATGAACGCTGCTAATACGCAAAAGACAGGTCTTATGATTGAAAATGTTCTCTTTGTCGCCGTTTTGTGGGGAGGAGCCTGGGCACTAGGTTTCTTACTTGGGGTTGGCTGAGGCCATTGGCAACAGATTCGGCGAGCTCCTGATAGAACATCTGCAATAGAGACCCCGCTCTGCCACGGGGTCTTAGATCTCGCATGATCGTTGTTGACCGGCTTTACCCCTAACGGGAGCAGCGCCGAACGTCCGGTTGTGTGTGTAAGGGTCAATTGGCTGACCCCATGCCTCAATGCATCCTGGTGGTCGAGTGAGTCGATCAAGGGATGACCGTGTATGGCTCACGCCGTGTGAAAACGGAAGAACGGACCCTTGAAATCGCTTGTCAGCTTGAGAACATTTTGATCGAGGCAGCTGACCTATCACAGTCCGTTAGCGGTTTTCACGGCCGCACGTTGCCTGCCAAGGTGCAGGTTCGAGTCGATGCTACGGCATACGCCGCTGCGGAGATTTCACATGGCTTCGGCTGACTGCCGACCACTGCACCTCGACATTCTGGAATCGGAGCCGTCCTTGCTCTGACTGGTCCGTCAAAGGGCGCTATCGACAGAAGAGACATTCGCCGACCCCTGTGCCGTGCTGTTGAAAATCTATCGATAACCACGAAAAAAGGCGAACGCAGGTCCGGGAGGCGAACATTGTGAGCGCTGCCCGTATGTCAGTCGACATGGAAGAAGAACGTCTGGGTTAGCCTGGCGTTCTGTGCGGTTTGTCCGAAGCCATCTTCTGCCCGGTGAAGCACATTTTCACGGAACAGGACCAAGCGATTGAAGCGGTTTTCTGCCATCAAGGCGAGTTTAACGCGGGACATGCCGGCGCCTCGATAGAACACGCTGCCGAGCGGGGCGACGCAGGATTCGCGTTCCAAATCCATCCAAATGGACGTTCCGGTCCAGGGAGGCGGGTGGGGCGTGAGATAAACCAGGCCGCTCCATCCGTGCCTGTCGAGATCACCTTGTTTGTAGTGATGGTGCACGGATCCAACGTCACCCCGCCAATGCGCATTCTGCAAATGGAAAGCGCCATTCCACCAATCTCCCGCCTCGCGCCAAGTCGCCAAATCTATCGGCGCGCCAACAATGTCGGACAGCCGCCGGCACAAATCAGTGGGGGCGTGTCGGAAGCCCGGAAACGGATGCCGAACATTTATTCCCTGGTGCCGGAGCAGAGCGGACGCAAACCAGGCCGGCGGTGCGTCATAGCTATCGGCGACCTTTTCGCCTACTTGTTCGGGAAGTGGCGGCAGGTATTGGACAAACCGCTGTTTCAGCGCCAGCCTGCGGATTGCCATGGGATCTTCATAGAAGTTGTCGACGACGATCACGAACGGCCCTTGGCCTCGTGGCTGGCACGGGTCATCGAACAGTCTGGCGTTGCGATTCAGCGCTTGGGGCGTCGTGAATAGCGGTGTGGGTCTCGAACTCATAAATGACCGATATGGTGAGCAAATTTCCATCGGAATCTGGTTTTCATGTCGGCACCTTATCCGCCCCCCACCCTGTGGTTACTCACGTCTACGGCTGGCGTGTTCATTTTGCGCGAGAAAATTAGTCGGGTAAAACACATCTCCGCTTAGAGTCCGTTTCTACTGACTGCCGACCTGCCAGTGATAGCGGAGCTATTCAGTTCGGCGATAGTTGCGCAAGAGTTTTTGCTCTGTCCCCCAGTAACCTCTGGAAGACTGACCAAGTGTTGCGTCACTGAACCTTTGTGTCAGGCCGAACCACTTGACTGGTAGTTGTCGCGTCTTGCCAGGTACGCGTTCACCAGCTGATCCATGCGGCCCTGTTCGTAGGGACGCAAGCCACTGAGCAGGAGGCGTTTGCAGCCGGTGCCGACCACCATTTCGCCGCACAGAAACTCGAACGTCAGGCGCACATCGCCGCGTTTGCCATCGACTTTCATACGGCTGTCGGCTAAGCGCAGTTTAACGTTCGGGATATCCACGCGCTTAAGTTTAAAATCCATGCTTTCGTAGATGACCATCGGACGTTCGGTGTTGATCATCACGCCCTGATCCTGCAGAAGCGGCACCAGAATGTGCGGGAAATTCTGACCGGAAAAAGCAACATAGCTGCGCGTCAGGCGCTCGATCAGCTGGCTGTCATGTGCGACCTCGCCGCCGCGATCGACATGCAGATAGGTCTTTCCGGAGGCATCGCGCAGTTCGTAGGCATCACCTGGATTTTCTTCCAATTGCAGAGTCACATTGGCGCCAACCATGCCGGAAAAACGGAAGTGCATGCGTTGGCTGATGCCGTAGTGCTGCAACAACACGGTAAACAGCAGGTCGCCGGGAACGCAGAAGCGCCGATTGTCCGGATCGTGCAGCGGGTTGAAGTCGCCGGCGATGGCCTTGGCAAAGTTGCTGGCCTGGTCCGCGCTGATCCGAAGACCGGCGGTGTCGATGGCGTAGTAATCGCTTAAGGGGACCTCTAACAATTCACAATCAGCCATCTTGGCGCCAAAAAATCTCGGCTCTGCGTTGCGAATCTTCGCAATGGCCAGCTGTTACGCGCGATTCGCGCCTTGATCCGAGCCTTATTGATCACCAACCTGATCTGCCCGAAGTTATTAGAGGTCCCCTCGATAACATGATGGCTTGGGCTCGCACTGCCGCAAAGAGCAGCCTTGTCATTGAATCGGAAGCATGAGGTTAAAATAAATACTCTTAACTCAACCGTCCGTGGAGACGGGGTAGAACCCGATACTTATCTGTTCACGAATCACCGAAATTACAGCCGTTGTCTACGCGGTTGAGTGCATGGGTTGGTCGGACTCCACTTGACGGACGGAACTGCATTTTTTCCGCGTGCCATGAAAGTAGCTGTAGCGTTCCTTACTCTCCAGATAGTTCAACAGATCGACCAGATGGTTCTGGGCTTCCGCCAAGCGCTCCCTACCGTCTATATCTTCGGCACACTGTGCCTTGTGCAGCGTTTCGAGAGTCTGTGCGACGGCCGAACTCTCCGGCGTACGATAAGGCGATCGGATGACGTCCCTGAATTCATAATAGGATATTGTATCGATTTCGTGGCCGTACTCCCCTTCCAAGCTGTGCATGACCATCTTGCCAAGTGCTTTCTGTTCGGCGGGAAAAAAGTTGAACGGTCCAACCTCACGGTCTTGACTCGAGGTCGCAAACGCCCTGCGTATCGCCGCCGAGTACCTTATCACCACAGCATCCTGAGTATATGGACCGTAGCGGCTGACGGCGGCCAGCCAGCCGAAGAATCGGACTACAAGATAAAGTGTCTCTTCGGCGTATGCCCCGTCCGGATAACGATCCCGAAGCTCGGGCAGACCTTCGAGCTCGATAATCTTGTATATCCTGCTCTGCAGATCCTCGCATGCTGAGAGAAAGGGATTAACGTAGAGCGCCGTAATCCTGGCACGTTCCTTCTCCCGTTCGAGAGATTGTTCATGCGCCCATGTCCATACCGCCCAAGCGGCTGTTGCCGCCGGGACCAACCAAGCAGTAGGAAACCTCCAAGTAGCGGGAAAACCGATCATAACAAAACTCCCCAGCATTCAACTCGTGATTAAAATGGTGGAACAAGAATTAGAGTGATTTTAACACCGGTAAACGTCTTCTGCGAAAAATGCGGACATCCCGATTATTCCCTCTCTGAGTGACATGTGCGGTTACCGTGTCGGTTGCGTGCGTGATGTACCTTGCCGCAATCACTTGCGAACAATGATTCTCACCGGTCACCGTCCCCTTTAGTTCCAAGGCAATATGACTTATGATTATTGATCAAACTTTTTCAATCTGAATCATTAAATTTTAGAGCGTAAGTTCCTCCTTCTATTTCTATTTCCAATTCCATGGGGATATTCAGTTTCAAGAGCGATTTAAACGTCTCTACCGGACGCTTTTTCATCAAGTGTTCTAATTCCGCTATATGCTCCAAAGCATTTTTTAAGTTAAGCTGTTCTTCCTCTGTCAGTATCTCTTTTCTAGTCATAACCTGATCCTCTTGTTTCTGTTGGCGTATAGGAAGTATAAATCGCCTTTTCCTCCGGCGGCAGCTCGTCCCCGCTGCCCCGACTGTCAGGTCAGCCGCTGAGCGGCTTTGGTCACGGCACTTTGCTGATCAAGGTGGGCGAGGATCTTCTCGATGATCACAGGGTGTTATCTTCGATGCAGGCGATAATCCTCACCGCCCCACAGCACGCCCGGCAGGTCTCGATGACAATCCGACAGCTTTAGCCTGCATATTGCAGTGCGCCGATAATGAACAAGCCCTGACGCGTCCGCATAGACGCAATGAAAACAGAAAATTTGATGTGTTTTCGCGAGCACGGTTTGTCCCTTGTCCATGATCTATCCGGGCCCTCGCTTGTCCAAGCACGCTTGCACTTGCCCTTCACTCAAACCATAGCGACGGCTATGGTTTTCGTTCCAGAGCCGCGCTCAAACGCACCTGGCCGGCGCGATCATCCCGGATACTGGTGCAATATGCAGGTTAGCCGACTCAGCAGGACGCAGCCTTGGTGGTGCCACGATCTGAGCTGATCTTCGTAAATACTAAGGAACCTCTGATCAATTCATGGACTCGCATCTTGCACTTATAATTTCCGGCTTCTGCGTTGCAAATCTTCGCAATAGCCGGCTATTACGTGCAATTTGCGCCTTGAATCTGAAAATTCACGAGCGCAATCTGCTTCGCCCAGAATTAATCAGAGTTTCCCTAATCAGTGGATTGGCTCTTTATTGGCCACCCGTCGGCTTTATGCTGATTCGGAAGTTCACTGGTTCAATCACAATTTGCGTTTCTGCTTGGTCCACGTCACCCGCCCTCAGCAAAGGCAGTTGAGCGCGAATACCTTATGGAAAGATGTCGGGTTGATCCGTGGTTTCGCTGCCAATGTCGCCGGCTGGGCGATTGAGTCCAATGGTTTGAAGATGACGTGTGAGGTCTTGTCGTCACGAAGGGGTTTCATCTGGGTCGCACCTGAGAATAGAGCGGAGACTGATGACTGCGTGTCGCTTCGTCGATCCTCACTCGCGGGACATTACGCCCTTACCAGCCGGCGCAGCCCATAACCGAACAACGCGTAAACGCCGACCAGTAGCAACAACACCCCGACGTCTGGTGACCATGTTTCCGACATTGACAGCGTTATTGCGAAAGTGCGCGAGACAGCTGACCTGCCTGTATGGCTTGTTGGTACCAGCCGTGGGACCGAATCAGCCGCTTACCTTGGCATCAATTCGGCACAGAAGCTTAGCGGGATCGTATTAACTTCGAGTATGACCGAAAGCAATGCAAAGGGGCTTGCGGTCACCGAGCTGCCGCTCCATCAAGTGAAGATACCGACATTGATTGCTCATCATCGAAATGATGGTTGCAAATGGACTCTACCGGAGGGTGCCGAGCAAATTCGGGTTAAGCTCACGTCTGCCCCGGTGATCGAACTAAAGTTGTTCGATGGTGGCAATGAGAAGGGTAATCCCTGCAAAGCAATGAGCTATCATGGCTACCTCGGTATTGAGGACCACGTCTTAGAAACTATCGTGGCTTTCATCAAGGCCGATAGTTGATCTTTCGGGGCGTCCTACGCATCCGCAGCGGACATTGGAATATTCCCTCAGGATTGACCGAAGTTGGCCGGTTTCACCCGTAGCCAGTTCGGCAGGGTACGTCCAGTTGCTGGAAGCACCAGTTAGCCGACCCGGGCGTGTAAAGCATCCCGACTGTTGATCCGCCGGGGTCGGGAATGCCTCTTCCTGTGGCCGAAGGCGGCCTACAAGCCGCCCGGATTCTCCCGACAAATCATCGGATCATAAAATCCAGGCTTGTGTCCAAAGAGCCATCTTTGTGCAGGACGGCATGTTGTTCGCCGGACGGATCAACCAAGACGACAATTTGATCCTGATACAGTGGTTTACGCACAAACTCAAGCGACCAGCCGAAACCTTTTAGTCTGCCAAGAGTTACAAGCTGCGCGCCCGTGAGTCGGGACCTGATATCCTCTGGTATGGCCTTTTGATCTATCCGACGCTCTTTGAGGCATTTAGCACCATTCATTGAGTCTGCCTGCACTTGTTCGATGGATATTCTTCCGAACATATCGGCAATGGCCTGAATCACTGAAGGCGCTGTTTAGGTATGAAATGATCCGCTAGATTTTGCCGCTTGTGGCTGACCCCCCTCTGTCGGCCGGGATTTTTTGCTGCGAGCCGGGAGTCGGAAGGGAAGCAGATGGCCCCAGATTCGGCTGAACCGCGACGGCGTCCGCGCTCAATCCACCCAGTGCAGGACATCACGCATGACCGACCAGCGGTGTTGGCTGCTGGTCTTCTGCATACCCAGTACCCACCGGTCGTAGAGCGTATCGATGGTGCCGTTCTTCTTGTTCAGATCGATCCACAGTCCGAGATAGTCCGCCCAGGCCTCTTCTTTGTAGGGCACGGGGAGGGCCAAGGGCAGTTTGCTGCTGTTCGCCGGCACCACCACGGAATATTCGGGATACAGCAGGCTCCAGGCGGCGGCCTCCTGTGCGGGCATCGCCATGACATCGAAGGTCTCGCCCTGATCCTTGATGAAATGCAGGGGTGATGTGACGTAGCGTATTTCGGCCAGAGGCAACTTCTCCATGACCTGGTCATGGAAATATGCCGACTCGATGAACGCGACTGAAAGTCCGCGCATTTTGGCCACGGCATCCAGGTCGAAAAAGCGATTGCGCCGGTGATCCGGTACCAGGAAGGCGCCAACCAGGTCCAGGTAGGGTTCGGAGAAGGTCAGCTCGGTGGCCAGATCGGGGAATGCCAGCATCCCTGTCCCAAGTTCGCAGTCGCCCAGTTTGAGATGCACTGCCACCGCCTGCCGATAGTCTACGGGCACGAACTCGAGTTGGACGTCGAGGCTTGATGCTAGCTTGTGTATCAGGGCGATGTCGAAGCCGACCAGTTTGTCGTCGCCGTTGAAGTAAGAAAAGGGCAGTTGGTTGCCGTCGTAGCAGACCCGCAGTAAGCCTCTCGACTTGATGAGTTGCAGTCGGTCCATGTCTTCGGGCGCCGGAGGGATATCCACCGGCATGATCCGGTAGACCTTGTCAGTCACCGAGCGGTCCATCAGATGCATCCCGGCAATGATCTGATCCTTGTCGTAGGCGTTTTCCATTGTCAGGGTAAATACGGTTCGCAGTGCCGCGATCGTCAAGCTTAGGGCGACCACGCTGATCAGGAAATATCGGAGTATGCGCTGCGGATTCACGCGCATCAGGCCGTTCATGGAGAACGCGCCGAGGAGAGTCAGGGTCAGGACGAATATTGCCGCCAGCAGCGTGGCGAATCGACGGTTGATCACGCCGGTGGCTAGGAACAGTTCGAACAGGTCGCTCGGTACCCGTGCGGTCTCCATGATAAACGGCACCGCGATGGAGGCGCTGGCAAACAGACTGGCGAGACCGGCCGCGGCGACCGCCGGAAAATCCTCGATCCCGACCGGATAGCCCGAATACCACCCGGCGAACAGGACAAAGGTCAGGGTGAAAAGTTTTCCCGCATGAGGGAAATTGAACGACACAGGCACGATAACCTCGACCGCCGACTCTGCACGCTCTTTATCCTGTGCGTACGGAGCGATCAGCTCCTTGCTCTTCTCCACCAGCATCGGTAGGACCACGAACAGACTGCCGGTCGCGAATGCAGTCAGCAGTGCATCGCGGGTGGTTCCCATCACCTGGCGGTAGCTCAGTGGCGTCAGGCATGCAACCAGCCCCGGAAGTATCCACAGGGAGGTCAGCAGCGAAACGCCGACGTAGGCCCAGATGAAGATCCCGAGCCGTTGTATCTCGGCAAGTTGCATGGTGCCTGCCGCAGCGGCAGTGATCGCAAAAACCCCGACCGGAGTCAGCTTCACGATGAAGTCGACGACCCGCATCAGCGCCTCCATCATGATTTCCATCCCGTTCAGCAGTGTCTTTTTTTCGTCGATACCGATTACGGCAACCCCGACCGCAACGCTGAAGACGACCACCGCCGGCACCAGGTTGTTGGCCAGTGCGTGAAACAGGTTGGAGGGCACATAGAGTCCGAGAAAATCCACCGGTGGCCTCGGGTCGGCCAGTGCGTTGCTAAAGAACGAGGAGCTCTCCCAGCTTGGAAAAGCGAACGGGAAGACAAACACGATCACCAGGCTGACGGCCCAGAGCAGCAACAGCATCAGACCGACCTTGCGCGCCAGCAGCAGGGCATCGGCGTAATCGAGGCGCCCCAAGCCCGTGACCAGCGACAGCATCACGTAGGGCAATACGGTCATCTGCAGCAGCTTGATCCAGATTTCGCCGATGACTTCGAGAAAGGCGACCATCTCGCCGAAGAAAAGACCGGCCAGCACGCCCAGGCCGAGGCCGAGAAAGATCATCGCCGACAGGCTGAAGCCCTTTTGGGGTGGTGCGGATTCTTCGCGTTGCGGGCCATTCAATGCCGATCGTCTCTTTGTCCGCTTGTGCACCTGTGCGGCGCACGAAATCAACCGCAGCTAAATCCACTATACAATACCCGCAAGATCCAGTCTGTTGCGGCGCGAGTCCTGGTGGGCTGAAGATCGCAGACGGGATCTGAGGTTTTCGGGTAACGGCAATTGTTATACCTTACCCCCTCGTCAGGATCAGAAGGAACCCTTGATGAAACAGTATTTTCCAGCCATGTTATTTGCCCCTCTGATCGCGACGCTGGTTCTTTCAAGCTCCATAGTAATTGCATCCGCCGCAGCGCCAGCCTCAGCACCCTCGCAGGAATACCGACAATGGATCGTCGATATGAAAAAGGCCGAGCGTGGGCCGTTTTCCCGCTTGCGCTGGTTTTGCACCGACGGACGGGTTACCCCGCCCAAACCTTACGTCTGCGGTGACGAGGGCGGTTACCAACATGGCGAATGGAGCCAGCAGACCAAGGAATTGCGCGGAAAGGGCTACAAGATCGCCAATCTGCTGGCGGGTGCCGATGGGAAAGAACTGATTGCGCAACCTGGTTTTATGGAACTTTACAACCAGATGCTGGTTGAGAAATTTCTGGTTGCCGCCGATGACGGCTGGATACTGCGCCGGGCCATGTTCTACCGTGGTGCCATGCAGCAAGAGGATGAGGCTGAGGGAGGGCGGAACCTGCTGGTGGCCATGCACGCCAAACCGGAATGGATCGGGCCGCGCTTCCCGGCATTGCGTATCGGTGTCCGCCTGTTACCGCATGGCAGGGACACCGCTTCGGTGCAGAAGGTCCGTCAGTTGTCGGCCTCCCTGTCTGATCAGGACGAAGAATTTAAGACCTTGCGTGGCAAGATTCACGGCACCCCGGATGCCGGTGATGCCCAGCGGGTGCGTGACTATGCGGCCAAGGTGTCCGACCCGGATATGAAGGCAAAGTATCTGGAACTGGCTCAAGAGATCAATGAGGTCTACCAGTCCGAGTCCCTGCCCGAATTACTCGAGTCCAGTGCCAAACGCTATTCAGGCGGCCCCTGGTTACAGAAGCTGCTGCGGGATGCAGCCAGCGCGTATACGCAATATGCGACCGCCGGCAACCACTACAAGGTCACGGCTTCATTGCTGGCCGAACTGCGTGACGCCATGCCGAAGATCAAGAGCCCCTCGGCCCGGCTCAGCGTGATGGATCTCAGTCTGGTGGTCGAGGCGGAAAACTTTCGGGCCAGCGCCGACCTGCGCGAGCAGCTCCCACAGGCGAGCCGTCATCAGCGCGTCGAATGGCTGCATGCCGCAATCGATGCCGCCTACGGCACGGGCGCCGTCAACCGGCGAGGACGCCAGGAACTGCAGCAGTCACTGGTCAGTCTCAGTCCCAAAAACCTTGAACTGGGTGTCTACCTCAAGGCTCTGGGTTACCTTGGGCGGGTGCCGGGCTGGGGTACCCAGGGCCTGCGCTTCCAGTTCTACGAGTCGATGCAGAAGATGTCTGGAATCGAGCCCCTGACGCTACATTTCATCCAGGACCAGTTGCGTGGCTCGCCGCTGCTGTTTTTTTCGCAACTGCTCGACAGCCTGCAGCGTGACGCGAACAAGCTGGCCGGGGTGCGTCACAAATTGTTCGGCAAGGAGATCGGGGTGGGCTTCCGTGCCCTCAACCCGGGGCTGGCCCGCGGTACCCTGCATGCCCGCCCGGACCTTCAGCAACTCGGCGCATTCGCGGACGACGGCATCTATCTCTTGCCGGAGACTGTCTCCGACCTGCCGCCGGTTGCGGGCATCATGACCGCCGGTGAGGGCAACCCCCTTTCGCATGTGCAGCTGCTGGCCCGTAACCTGGGTATTCCAAACGTCGGTGTTGACGAAAGCCTGCTGTCCGTTATCCAGGGGCATGATGGGGAGCCCGTGGTCATGGCGGTCAGTCCTGCGGGGCTGGTGGAATTGTCCAGCGACGGAGCCAATTGGAATCGCGTCTTTGGAGAAACGGAGGCCAGCCAGGATGTCGTCATTCGCCCCGACCTGGAAAAACTCGATCTCAGCGTCAGGGACTTCATCAACCTCGACAAGCTCAGTGCCTCGGACTCGGGACGCACGGTCGGGCCTAAGGCCGCCAAGCTGGGAGAGCTGCGCAAGCACTTCCCAGAGGCTGTGTCACAGGGGGTGGCGATCCCCTTTGGAGTGTTCCGCGAGGTTGTCCTGGACCAGCCTTACCGGCAGACAGAGCAGACGGTGTTCGAGTGGATGGTGGAAAACTACCGCAACATGGAAAAGCTGCCGGCCGGCTCGGCGGAACGCAAGGACACCGCAGAACGCTTCCGTGCACAGCTGTATGACCTGATCCTGCAGATGCGCCTTGATGCGGGCTATCAGAAGCGGCTGCGAGCGGCCATGCAACAGGGCTTCGGTTCCCTGGACGGGCTGGGCGTATTCATCCGTTCTGACACCAACGTCGAGGATCTGGCCGGTTTTACCGGGGCGGGTCTGAACCTTACGCTGCCTAATGTCGTGGGCTTTGACAATGTCGTCGACGGGATCGCCAAGGTCTGGGCCTCGCCCTTCACGGCGCGCGCATTTGCCTGGCGTCAGTCGCATATGGAATCGCCCGAAAACGTGTATCCCGCGGTCCTGCTGCTCAAGTCGGTGCCAAACGACAAGTCCGGCGTTATGGTCACCCAGGATATCGATACCGGTGATCGAAACGTGATATCGGTCGCGGTCAATGAAGGTGTCGGTGGCGCGGTGGACGGACAGTCGAGTGAGTCCCTGCGGATTGATACCCGCGACGGTTCCGTAAAGGTGCTGGCAATGGCTACGGCCCCTTGGCGCCGCAATCCTGCCCCGGGCGGTGGAGTCGACAAGCTGCCGGTGAGTGGCGACGAAGCGGTATTGAAGCCGGACGAGATTAAACAGCTCATCCGGTTCGCCAAAGAGCTGCCGGATCGTTTCCCGCCGATCACCGACGATCAGGGTAATCACGCGCCGGCAGACATCGAATTCGGTTTCCTCGACGGAAAGTTGCAGCTATTCCAGCTGCGGCCCTTCCTGGAAAGCCGCAAGGCCCGCGGTAGTGGCTACCTGAGTGATATGGACAAGTCGCTGCAGGGGACGATGGACAAGACGGTCAATATGCTCGAGGTGCCAAATGAATAAGTTCACCCGTTTAGGTGCGTCCCTGGCCCTGTCTGCACTCGTTGCACCTGTTTTGGTGCAGGCCTATCCGATAGATGGCTATGCGGATACCGGTATACGTCGGGTAGAGGGCGTACGCCTGGTCGAGGAAGGAACGATACCCGGCAGGAAACAGCCACCGGGTGCGCTGTTGCCGACGGCAGCGGTAGATCTGCGCCTGCTCGATTATCCTGATCTGGAGTTGCCCGCGCCCGACCCGGCCTTTACAAAGGAGATCCTCAGACTGCTGGGCGGTCAGGCCGACAAGTACGGTATTGCGGTTCTGGATCTGTCCAACCGTAAAAATCCGCGTTATGCAGAACACCGCGGTGATCGCCGCCAGAACGTCGGCAGCGTTGGCAAGCTGGTGGCCGCGCTCGGCCTGTTCCAGGCGCTGGCCGACGCCTGGCCGGATGACATCGAGAAGCGCCGACAGATACTGAAAAACACCGTCGTAACTGCGGACGCGTTCAGTCAGAGCGACCACCACAAGATACGCATCTTCGACGTCGACTTCAGAAAGCTGACCCGGCGTACCATGCAGGTCGGTGACCGGGGTTCCCTGTGGGAGTATCTGGACTGGACCCTGTCGGTCAGCTCCAATGCGGCCGCCGCCATGACCATGCGCGAGGCGATGCTGGCGCGCCACTTTGGCGAGGACTACCCGGTACCGGAAGCCGAGATCGAGCGTTTCTTCAAGGAGACGTCGGGCAAGGAACTGACCGAACTGTTCCAGCAGACTTTTTTTGGAGCCGTAACGCGCAATGGACTGGATCTGGAGCAGCTGCGCCAGGGCAGCTTTTTTACCCGTGGAGGAAAGAAAAAGGTAAACGGGGGAGGCAACAGCTACGGTACCGCACGGGAGTTGATGAAGTTCCTGCTGCGCATGGAACAGGGGCGACTGATTGACGAATTCTCGAGTCGCCAGATCAAGCGCCTGCTGTACATGACCGAGCGGCGTATCCGCTACGCGTCTTCTCCCGCACTCACCGATTCTGCGGTGTATTTCAAATCGGGCTCTCTCTACAAGTGCAAGGAGGAAGAGGGCTTCAAGTGCGGTGCCTACAGAGGCAATGTCAGAAACTACATGAATTCGGTCGCGATCGTCGAGTATCCCCCGGGCGAAAACCGGCTGTTCTATATGTCGACGCTGATCTCGAATGTGTTGCGCAAGAATTCGGCAGTCGAGCACCAGACCATGGGGACGCGGATCCATCGACTTATGCAGAAAGCCAATCCGGAGACTCAACCGGCTGAATCGGCCGGCGGGATGGCGAAGCCGGGATCCTGAAGGTGCGGTGCTTGACCATGTTGCGCAGTTTCCTCATATACGCCGCTCAAACGCCTTCACAGCCTTGTTCCCGAAGGCTGCTGCGGTTGTTGGTGGTCGCGCTGTTCATGTTGCTGCTGCATGGCTGCAGTATTCTGCAGGCCAGGGTCGATACTCACGAGGGCCTGAATGCTACGTTGTGGACGCAGACCTCGGCAGAATATATAGCGACTGCATTGCAGACCTACCGGCTGGCAGCCGCAAATCTGGATCGGGCGCTGGAAGACAAGCAATGGACAGCGGCCTTGGAGCAAGGCGATGGCTATACTGCTTTGCCGCCTGCCATCATCCTGGATCTGGATCAGACGGTATTTGATACGAGCCCTTACAATGCACGTATCGTTCTGGAGCGCGGCAGCTATGCATGGCAGCATTTTGCCGACTGGTGCAGAGAGTCTGCGGCGCCGCCTGTCCCGGGGGTGAAGCGATTTGTTGAGCATGCCGTCGAGCGCGGTGTCACGATTTTCTACAACAGCGCGCGGCACGAGTCCTGGCGTGACTGCACTTCGAGAAACCTGCGGGCACTGGGCTTGCCGCTCCCTGAGCAGGAACGGTTGTTGTTGAATGATGGCACTCCATCGACGCGCAAGACGCTGCAACGTGCCAAGGCTGCTTCACGATACCGCGTGCTGCTACTGCTGGGGGATGATTTGAATGATTTTGTGAGCGGTTCAAAATCTGACCCCGACACGCGCCGCGCACTGGCCAATGAGCACGCTGGCCGCTGGGGCCGGGAGTGGATTATTCTGCCAAATCCCATGTATGGCAATTGGAAGGGTTCACTGTACGGGTTTGACAACAGCCTGCCGCGGGATGAACGTCTGAATCGCGTGTTGCAGCAGCTGGAGCGTTGAGATCCTGCTAGGCTGTTGTTTCGCTTGACGCGGCATCCGAGGCGCGACGATGTTCCCTGACGAGCAACACTCCTGCCACCAGCCAGCAAAGCACCAGGAACACGTTGAATACGAAGAATTGTTCGGTGGCCAGGGCCAGCATTTGCACACCGACCAATACGGTGATCGCTGCCAGACCATCACCGAGGCGCACATACAGGGTATCGATGGCGGGCTTGCCGTGAAACTTCATGGCGGAGCTGACGGGCAGCCACAATACGTGGCGGGATGTGTTGTTCAGCGAATAGTCGGTTGCATTCTCTGCAACCTTCATCATTTTGACGATCGCCAGTATCGGCAACAGCGCCATGACCGTGTAAGACGTGAGAGCAATGACCGGCAGGATCAGAAGGATCGCAGCAAATCCACCGTGCTTCAGAAGGCGCGAGGCGACGAAGGCCTGCAGCAAAAGGGCCGCACTGTTCACCCAGAAATAGAAATTGCCGTAAAAGGCCGTGGTGCCGTCGCGCACGAACGCCAGTAGCTCATGGCCATCTGTGAGGCCTTGACCTTGTGCCTGCTCTGTCAGGGTCTCCTGGACGACCCGGAACAACAGGTTTTCACCGTTGGTGTTGACCCAGTTGGTGAACAGGGTCACCAGGGCTGCCAGTAGAAGAAACCTGCTGACCAGCACGAGTTTTGCACCGCTCCAGATGCTTGCCTCCTGCAGTTCTTGTTTACCAGGCGAAGCCTCCCCGGATGCAGTTGTCTCGGCCGTTTCGCTGCGCTGCCCCTGCTGTTTGTCAACCTGGCGCACCAGCAGTATGGAGGCAACAAGCGGTGCGGTAGCCGCCAGCAGCAGTGCCTCGGTCGGCACAAGCCCTGAATCGACCAACTGGTCCACCATCCAGGAGCCCGCGGCGGCGCCGGCGGTGGCACCCACCGCGATAAATGGCAGCATGCGTTTGCCGCGTTCGTCGTTGTAGACGTCGGCGCAGAAGGTCCAGAACTGGGCAACCACGAACACGCCAAACATCCCGACCCACAGGTAATAGACGATGCCTGACAGCGGTAGCTGTTCGAAAAACAAATTGGGTTGCAGGAACCAGAAAATCACCATGTTGGATATGCAGAACAGCGTTGCGCGGGTAAACAGTGTGACCCTGTCCCAACGCTCGGAGAGCCGCG
>Ga0265306_10000421_pt1 | contig 20001 bp, 22 predicted proteins | sample Helome_3_FD_192493 | JGI IMG/M metagenome (GOLD analysis project Ga0265306, IMG submission 192493) | Marine sediment microbial communities from subtidal zone of North Sea - Hel_20160420 (Illumina Assembly) | ecosystem: Environmental > Aquatic > Marine > Subtidal zone > Sediment ... | reverse complement strand
ACCAGAAACACCTGCACCAAAAAAATTAATGTCCTTGGACTGCAAATATGCTTCTCTGCGGTCTGTATCCGTAAAAAATGAATTGCCCCCGTCAATTATAATATCATTCGCCGATAAATAGGGCAATAAACTTTCAATTAAAGTGTCTACAATCTTTCCAGCCGGCACCAGTAGCATAATTTTACGGGGTAATGAAAGGGCATTTACAAAAGAACTTATATCTCCAGACGCATTTACCCTAGCAATATCACCGCCCTCTTTTATCAGTGCACTTACTTTTTTGGGATCAAGATCATAACCAAATGCTTTATAATTGTGGTCGGCAACATTTAAAATAAAATTGCGACCCATTACACCAAGACCAACCAGTCCGAAATCATAGGCATTATTTTGCATAAGTATGGATTTAAATGTTTATTCGACTTAAGGTTGACAGCCTAAACTTCTTCTATTAAAGAAGGAAATAAATTTTATCTTAGCCAAAGGCGAGATTCAAAAATAATTTAAAATATCTTAAATAAGATCAATTGGAATTTTCTCCTAGGGTATAATTTATTAAAAAATTGACTAATCTGACCATGACTATAGTAGAAAATCAAATGCTTATAATTTTCGGCGCTTCTGGTGATCTAACTTCAAGAAAGCTAATTCCAGCATTGTTCGACCTTTATAAAGGCAATTATTTACCTAAAAACTTTGTCGTATTAGGCACTAGCAGAAGTGCCTTAAGTGATCAGGAATTTAGAGATAAGGTTGTTTCCAATAGCAAATATTTAATGGAGAAGCTAAATAGTCATGATGAAGCCTATGTAAAGGCTTTTGCGAATATGATCTTTTATACTGAAATTGGAAAGGATTACAATTCAGAATACAGCGGATTAAAAGAACGGATCGCCATGCTAAACGACGCGCATGGTACGGCGAATAATTTTATGTTTTATTTATCCACTCCACCAAATATTTATGAAACTATTGCCAAGAATCTGGCTGCTCAGGAATTAGCAAATGAGTCACAAGGCTGGAAAAGACTGATTGTAGAAAAACCATTTGGTTATAGCTACGAAACCGCTAAAAATCTGAATAGGGGACTACAAAAATATTTTAGTGAACCTCAAATTTACAGGATAGATCACTACCTGGGCAAAGAAACAGTTCAAAACCTTTTGATAACCAGATTTGCAAACAGCATATTTGAGCCTTTGTGGAACAGAAATTATATTCATCATGTTGAGATTACTAATGCGGAAACGGTGGGCGTAGAAAAAAGAGGTGGTTACTATGATAAATCTGGTGCATTGCGTGACATGTTTCAGAATCACCTTTTGCAAATTATTTCTTTGGTGGTCATGGAACCACCCATTGATGATAAAGCCGAAGAAATTAGGAATGAGAAAGTTAAAGCCCTGAAGTCCCTGAGGATTATGAGAGATGAGGAAACCCTATTTAAAAATACAATTAGAGGGCAATATTTAGCTTCGGATTTTATGGGTGTGCAAGTTCCTGGCTATAGGGAAGAGGAAGGAGTAGATCCTGAATCCACAACGGAAACTTATGCCGCTATTAAGTTCTACATTGACAACTGGCGATGGAAAGATGTGCCTTTCTATGTGCGTACCGCCAAGCGCATGCCTACAAAGGTTACCGAAGTAGTGATACATTTCAAATCTCCCCATCATCATATTTTTAGTGAATCTGGTATTATTGATAAAGACAATAAGCTCATTATACGAATACAACCCGATGAAGGAATTTTAATAAAATTCGGGGTTAAAGTTCCCGGGCAGGGATTTAAGGTAGAACGAGCGAATCTTGAATTTTACTATTCTGGCTTGTCCGAAAAAAACGTCATGAACGCCTATGAACGCCTTTTGTTAGATGCCATGCAGGGAGATCCAACCTTATATGCCAGGGCAGATGAAGTAGAGGCAGCCTGGGAGTTTGTGGATCCAATTTTAGAATACTGGAAGAAGGGGAAAGATGTTAGAACGTATGGCTATTCCTCTGGCCTGTGGGGACCTCAAAATGCCGACGAGCTTTTTGAAGGTCTTTATAGCTGGCGTAATCCGGGGGTACACCTTGCAGATGATCCTGGTTTCTGTGTAATATATTGAACCAAGTTTATGAAAGTCAATATATCGGGATCTGAAAAACAAACAGCGAAATCATTTTCAGAATACCTTGGTATTCTTATAGCCAAAAATAATATTGTACATATTGCCTTGTCTGGTGGAAGCACTACTAAAGAAGTTTTTAAGGAATTGGCAGAACATTATAAAAATAAGGTAGACTGGTCTAAAGTTCAATTCTATTGGGGTGATGAACGCTGTGTTCTATCTGATGATGAAGAAAGCAACTATAGAATGGCTAATGAGTACCTATTTTAAAAAATAGAACTTCCTTTAGTGAATATTCACCGAATTCAGGGCGAGAATAAACCGGAGGAAGAAGCTGCACGATATGAAGGTCTTTTAGAAAGTAAGCTACCCAACTTTAATATGCAACCACAATTTGATCTGGTTATATTGGGGCTAGGGGATGATGGACATACAGTCTCTATATTTCCCGACCAGATCAGCTTATGGAATTCTAAAGCGTATTGTGAGGTTGCCGAACATCCTGAAACGGGTCAGAAAAGGGTGACTCTTACCGGGAATATTATAAATAATGCCAAAGAGGTGGCCTTCTTGGTAACAGGTGAAAATAAGGCACAAAAGGTATTGGAGATAATTGATAAAAAAGGAAACTATAATGCTTATCCTGCTTCTCTTGTTGAGCCTAATACAGCCAGGTTAAACTGGTTTTTAGATGCGGATGCAGGAAAATTACTTGAAAGAAGTTGATTGTTGAAATCAATTTTATTTGAGAACCATCCTCGAATCAGTGAAATTAGTTATTAAAATGAGGTGACTTTTCGAGTTTGACCTCTGTAATGAAATATTTTGTATCGCCCCACCAGGAGAATGTGGCATAACGTTCTTCATAGTTCAGTTTAACATAGGCTCCCTGATATTCTTTCAGCTTATCAATTACATCTTTCTTTTTATTTGATACGGAAAACTTAAATATTTGAGCACCTGAAATGCCCTGGCTTAATTCGCCTTCCCAAGTTTTCATTACTACCCCTTTATGGCTGATTTTAATTAACTCCCCGGATCGGACACCTTCACTGTAGGGCACGTAATAGACAAACGCGAAGTATGAGGCAAAAACTAAAATTATAACGGTAACCCCAATGAATAATACCTTTTTCATATATACTAATTAAGTTTTTCATCAAAATCATCTTGCTGGGCTCGTTCAAGATATTTATCCGGTAAAGATTTTTTAGCCTTAGCGCCCATTTTCTTAAGTTTTTCTATGCTTGTTATAATATTTCCGCGACCTTCTACCAATTTATTCATAGCACCCTTGTACTCAGTCTTTGCCTCATCCATTTTTTTACCTACTTTAGTTAAATCTGATACAAATCCTTCAAATTTATCATATAAAGCTCCTGCCTGTCTTGCTATTTCAATGGCATTTCTTTGCTGCTTTTCATTGTTCCACATGCTATCAATTGTCCGAAGTGTTGCCAATAAGGTGGACGGCGTAACAATAACAATATTTTGTTCAAAAGCTTTGTTGTATATGGAGTTATCATTGTTTATTGCAATAGCAAAAGCGGGTTCAATAGGAATAAACATCAGAACAAAATCCGGGCTTTCCATTTCATAGAGATCTTCATATTTTTTTGAAGATAACTGATCCACATGGGTCTTTATGGAACTTATATGTTCTTTCAAATATTTTTCCTGTAATTCTTCTTCAGCATTTATATAACGTTCATAGGCTGTAAGCGATACCTTGGCATCTACAATCATTTTTTTACCATCCGGGAGATTGATTATTACATCAGGTAATACCCTGCTGCCATCTTCCCTGGTGAAACTTTGCTGAACGGAATATTCCCTGTCTTTTTCAAGACCTGATTTTTCAAGGACCCTCTCCAGCACTAATTCTCCCCAATTTCCTTGCATTTTACTGTCTCCCTTTAAAGCTTTTGTAAGATTTTCTGCTTCCTGTGTAATTTTTAGATTTTGACTTTGCAGATTTAGCAATTGTTCTTTTAGGGAAGAGTGGATACTAATATTCTCTTTTTGACTTTTTTCAACTTTGTCTTCAAATGTTTTAATTTTTTCTTTTAAAGGATTAAGGATGTTCTCAATGTTTTCTTTATTCTGCTTGGTGAATTTCTCGGATTTTACATCTAATATTTTATTGGCCAAATTTTCGAATTCTTTGGTGAACTTTTCCTGAAGTTTTTCTACCTCTTCCTTCTGCTCCGAGTTTTTTTGGTCCAAGTTTTCCATTTCCACTTCATACCTACTTATCTGAATCCCTAAACGTTCCTTTTGAGAACGCAATTCACTGGTCTCTTCATTACCCAATGCTAACCTTTTCTCCATTTCTGTAAGGTTATTCCTGAGCTGCTGCTCACGTTCTAGAAGTGTACTGTGACTCGATTTTGTTTTAAGATTTTGGATGTAGTTACCTAAAAAATAACCGGCTACCAAAAAAACCAAGGCAAGTATACTATAAACCAAATAGGCTTCCATAAATTTTTGATTCTGGGAAGTAAAGATAATTGATTAACATTAAAATTTCAGTACAAGTTAAGCTTACTTATTAATCTTAAATGAACCTGATTCCGGGTTAAAGGTAATGGTGTCTTTAGGGAATAAATCCTCAAAGCTTTTGCTCTCAATTAGTTCACAGGGAGCGCCAAAATTATTATTATCCCTATTCATAACAAATATTTTATCACAAAGCTGGATAGCAAGGTCTATTTCGTGGGTGGTATAAAGAACCACTTTTTTAGTGTCATGAGCGATTCTTTGTAATAGTTTTAATATGTGCACTTTATGATAGAGATCTAGATGTGTAGTGGGCTCATCCAATAGTATAATTTCAGTATCCTGAGCCAATGCCCTGGCTATCATGACCTTTTGTAGTTGCCCATCACTGAGTTCATAACATTTATGATGTTGTAAACTCTCTAATTCTAAAATTTTTATGGCTTTCAGTATTTTTGATTGATCAACTGCAGATAAAGTCCCAATCCAGTTGGTATAGGGATGTCTTCCTAAGCTAACAAGTTGTAATACTGTCAGATTTTTTGAAGCAATCGGTTCTGTTAGCACAACACTCACAAGGGTTGCCAACTCATCTGACTTTAAAGATTCGATGGGTTTATTGTTTATCAAGACTGAACCTGATAATTTGGGCTGTACACGTCCCAAAGTTCTCAAAAGTGTTGACTTGCCAATACCGTTTATGCCAACAATTGCACCAAGCTCGCCTTTTGCCAGTCCAAAACGAATATGGTTGGCTATAATAGTTTTCTTTTTACGAGAAGTATATCCTATAGACAACTTTTTAGCTTCCAGGATGATATGTTCGTTTTTTGCTGAAATGATTTAGAGATTTTTATTAATTAAAATATCATTTTCTTCTTTCTTACTAATAACCATATAACCACAGGTGCACCTACAACCGAAGTAATAGCATTTAATGGCAATACATAGGAGGAAGAGGGAAATTGAGCAATCAAATCACAAAGTAACAGAAGTATTGCCCCGTATACAAGTACTGCAGGCACCAATATTTTATGATCTGTTGTATTAAAAATTTGCCGGGTTAAGTGAGGTACTGCCAGTCCAATAAATGCAATGGGGCCTGCAAAGGCTGTTACTGCACCAGCGAGTAATCCGGTCGCAATAATAATTATAAAACGAGTTTTTTTTAAGTGCACACCAAGACTGCGTGCATAATTTTCTCCTAGCAGCAAGGCATTGAGTGATTTGACAGAAATAATACTCAAGATAATACCGATAAGAATAAATACTGATAGCAGAGCCAATTGTAATCCTGATAAATTCCCTACACTACCAAATGCCCAAAAAATATATTGTTGTAATTTATCGGCATCAGTGAAATAAGAGAGGACACTTACCAGAGCCGCCGTGATACTACCAAACATTAATCCAATAATGAGCAAGGCCATGGTATCTTTAATTCTGGATGCAACAGTAATTACAGCCAAGAGAACTAAAAAACTGCCTATACTGGAAGCAATGGCCAGGGAAACATCATTGATGACTTCAAAAATAAACCAATGAGAAAATAATGTAGATCCCATGATTAAAAGTGCTGCTCCCAAACTTGCACCTGAGCTTATTCCCAGAACAAATGGACCAGCCAGGGGATTCCTAAAAAGAGTCTGCATCAATAAACCACTAAGAGATAGTCCGCTACCTACTAAAATGGCGGTAAAGGCCTTTGGAATCCTGTAATTCCATATGATGTAATGCCACGATTCATTTTCAATATGTCCGCCTAAAATACTTGTCAAAGTATCATAAAAAGGAATGGCTACAGATCCAAGGCTCAGGTTAAGTATAAAACAAAAGACCAAAACCAAAAATAACAGTAGGAATGGAAACAGGTATGTATTTGATCTTTGCACTATAATAAAGGTTTAAAGAAGAAAAGTTGATGATCCGGAAGTAATTCGGGATGAAAAATGTAAATAAGGTCTTTTAAGATCAAATCTGGCCTGGCAGGGCCCAATTCATAATACAACAAACCTCCGGTTGCTCCCTTTGTATTAGCAAAAGTGTATACTTTTTTTTCACTATAGGCTTTAAACTGGTGATAATGCCTACTTGCCTTATCAAGTTCATTATAGGATATAAATTGAGAAGGAGACACCCAAAATGAGGCGTTAACTGCTTTTGCAAGCACACTTTCTAAACTAAGCGAAAGACTACCTGTTGCATTTGTGTCTTTCCATAAGTAATCTGCATTAGCATCTTTAATAAAGCTGGCCGCCCAGCTTTTCCCTCCTGGGAGATACCACACATCTTTATAAAGAGCGCCACTGAGCACTGTCGGTTTGTTGGTTGCTTTCTTTGCCAAAACCTTGGCAGCTAAATAGTTTTCTTCAGTTGTCTTAAAAAACTTTTCTGCCTTTTCCTCCAAACTAAAGAAAGGTGCAAAGAATTTAATCCACTCGGCCTTACCCAAAGGTGTTTCTTCTGTCCAATCTCCATTGTAAACAATCGGAATATTTGAGCGCAGAAGAGTTTCATAGGCCCTATTCTGATTATTTATGCTGAAACCTATTATTAGATCGGGACTAAGGTTTATGGCCATTTCAGTATTAATAGACTCATTATTACCCAGATCTGTTATTTTTCCCTTATCTATTTTTTTCCTGGTGAGTTCTGAAGAAATATATCTGGTTTCAGGAAAACCTATTAGTTTGTCTATTACTCCCAGATTCTCCAAAGCCGGTATATGAGTAGTTGAGGTGGCGATAATTCGTTCAACTGGGACATTAATAATGGCATCAAAATCCTTTTTGTTTAGTTTAGGTATTGTTTTAAGTTCTTTGGGTATTAAAGCATAAGTAAAGGCCTCCTCTGCATCTGGCCAGGGAGAAAACACCTTAATTATGGTAATGCCCGAAGCACGCTTCTCAATGGAGAAACCTTTTGCATACCTGATGGTAACCAAATCCTTTTTTAAGGCCTCAGGCGAAGAAATCTCATTTTTCTTTTTACACGCAACAAGGATCAGAATCAGACCAAGTAAAGTTATATATTTAATTGTGAAAGAATTTATAAACACTTCCGCAAGGTAACAAAAGTCACATTTCCAAAATTGTATATATCCTAAATTTGTTAAAAATTCTCATATGGGAAGAGATTCAAATATTATCATCTATATCATAGGAGGCATTATAATACTTCACTTCATTATAGGAATTCTCTGGTTTATCATGAAACTGGGAAGAAAAAGTGACTCGTACTAGAGAAATTGTTCTACATTAGCTTCGAATTTTGGTTTTCACTTCGTTATATAGAAATGAAATTAAAAGGGAATCCGGTTTAATTCCGGAACTGTACCCGCAACTGTAAGCTTAGTTCCTTTGATAAGGAATGCTTGTAACCACTTCAATACCACTGTTTGTGTTCATTTAAATTGGACATTCACGGGAAGGTTGGTGGCAAGACGCAAGTCAGGAGACCTGCCCAATTCAACAAATAATGTTAAACTTTCGGGATAAAAGTTTACGTATAGGAACAGCAACTGTACAATTTTCCCGTGAATTTATTTGAACATAATGACAAGACAATGCTTTCTTTCTTGGGCTCTTTGTACACTGTTAACAACAGTTTTTGCTCAGAAAAAAAAAGATTCTATGGAATTGCAGGAACTGGATGAGGTTGTGGTCAGTGATTCCAGATTTCCAATTAGACGAGAGAATTCTGGAAAAACAGTTATTAAGATTAGCCCCAAAGAACTGGAAAATAACCAGGGAAAAACTGTAGCAGAGATTATAAACACCAAAAGTGGAATTGAAATAAGTGGGAGCCGAGGCAGGCAAGGCGAGATATTGGGAGTTTTTGCCAGAGGTGGAAGAGGCAGACAAGTATTAATCTTAGTTGACGGGATAAGAGTTTCAGATCCTTCCTCTTTTTCTCAGGAATATGATCTTAGATTGCTTGCTACATCGAATATAGAATCAATTGAAATAATTAAAGGTGCTGCGAGTACGCTATACGGTATGAGTGCAGCTACTGCCGTGATTAACATAAAGAGTAAAAAGGCTTCAGATAAAATAATTAGCGGAGATTTTCAATCTAGTATCGGGACCAATCAATCTTCAATAGAACAGAATTATAATATTGCAGATTTTAGTAATACCGCCTTGGTTAGTGGAACCCTTGACAGCTTCAACTATTCTCTGGGCTTTTCCAATGTGTACACAAATGGTTTATCATCAATTATAACAGAAACTAATGAAGAAGACCCTTTTTCAAGATATAATATTGATCTAAAATTTGGGTATGTATTTAATGATAAAGTAAATCTTACTGTTTATGCCAACCAGACGAATTTGAATAGCGCTTATGACGAATCTTTTGGCTTAATTGATGCTCCTTATACTTTTCTAACAGAACAAAAAAGGCTGGGACTTTCTTCCAAATGGTCTTACGATAAAGGAGATTTAAATTTAAAAGGTTCATTTACAAATTATAAGTCTGACAACAGGAGTGCCTTTCCTTCTATGTTTGAAGGGAATAATTATGTGATTGACCTATTTAACAGATTTACTTTTAATGATAGGATTTATACGATATTTGGGGTTAATTATAATCTTGATAGGGCTGAAGTTGATGGAATTCAGGAATTTTCGCTTATAGATCCTTATGCAAACCTGGTTTATGTTTCACCATTTGGGTTGAATATAAATGCCGGTCTGCGGCTTAACATTCATTCTGAATATGGTTCACACCTTGTATACAATATTAATCCATCTTATACTTTGAGATTAGATAAGGACTATTTAAAATTTATGGGTTCTTATGCCACCTCATATATCACACCTTCTCTAAGCCAGTTATTTGGAATGTTTGGAGCTAACCCATTTTTAGAACCTGAATCCGACAGGACGTTGGAAGGAGGTCTGGAGTATCAAGCAAATAATTCATTAAGGCTAAGCACCTTATACTTTAATAGAAAAGAAGATAATTTTGTTTTTTTTGACAATACTTTGTTTCAGTATTTCAATGCTTCAAATACAATTAACGTACAAGGCTTGGAGGCCGAATTAAACTGGGTACTTCTTGAGCAAATGAATTTGACTGCCAACTATACTTTTACCGAAAGAAAAGGAGATAATGCAATAAGGATCCCTAAACACAGTGTTAACGCAGCTGCGAGTTATAACTTTTCAGCCAAAACCTATGCATCACTTACCTATTCTTATATAGGGAAACGCCTGGATACAGATTTTAACACATTTGATGATGAGGTCCTCGACCCTTTTTCAACCTTTGGTATTTATATATTACAGGAAATAATGGCAAATAAACTCAAATTCTTTTTAAACATAGAAAATGTGTTTAATACAAATTTCACCGAGGTAATCGGATTTACCACAAGAGGGAGGAACGTTCGATTAGGACTGAGTTTAAAACTTTAAGCCTTTGTTATTTCAAATCAAGATTTAGATGAATTGGCTTATCCAATACCATATTGTCCTTCATTGGGGCAAACATTTTAGAACTTGTGAATAGCTCAACAGGTGTCTTTACAGTAAAATCACTTTTCCCCGAAATACCTGTAATATCTTCAATAGCCCTGGCAAGTAATGGTTCATTTTCATCTCCTAAAACTCCCAGATTTTCCAAATCCTCTTTTAATTCAATATCCGGGTCAAAACCAGCAGTATAATCCGAGAAGCCCACAGAATTTTCATTCCTTCCCACTAAGGGTTGAATGGCCCATTTATTATCAGGGTTAATCTTATTTTCTCTGGAAGGCGTATAAATAAATGGAGCCCCATCCCTGTCTGGATCGTCCACCATAGTAAGTGAAAATTCATTCTTTCCTCTTGTTGTTGTTCCAATTTTAATAACTTCAATATACGGATCTAACCCATTAATTACCAATTCACTAGCCGATGCTGAGCTACTGGTAGTTAATACATAGACCCTATTTAAGTTTAAGGTATTTATTGTTGTCCCCGCCCCGGTTTTGTCTGCAAAATAGTCAGCTAGTTGCTCTTCGGAAAAAACTTCCTGTAGTTTTTCATTCCAGCGTTGCCTTATATATAAATTATTCGTATTTGTGCTAAAAACCATACTGGCCAGCAAGCGCGATGAATTTACAGATCCCCCTGGGTTATAACGAAAGTCCAGCACCAGATCAGTGACGCCATCAGCGTTTAATTGCCCGAATGCATCATTCAAAGTTTCATCAAACTCATTCGTAAAACCATTATACATTAAGTACCCTATTTTTTGGTTGTTAAGGTCAAATGATTTTACAATAAACACTGGATTTTCAACTAACCCATCCTGTTTGGTCAATTCTACACTTTTGTCGTTAGGCGTAATCACTCCATCGGCAATATCTGCCATATTTAAGGTGTAGGTAGCATTTTCACCAAATAGTAGATCCCGGTAATTACTTTCATTTAAACTTTGTCCATCCACACCGGTAAATAATTCTCCGCGTGAGATGTCTTTAGTTGAAGCATCGGAATTTGGAACAATATAGCGTACATAACCAAATATTTCGGTATCGTTATCCCCATATAAAAATAAGCCAAACTCCAAACCATTACTTCGTGAAATTCCTGATAGATTTTCTGTAAGTGTTTTATAATCGTCACTATAAAAGCTAAAACGATCTTCAGAATAACGCAGTTTATTGTCGAAAAAATCAGCAGGATCTAGTTCAGAAGCAAGAAATTCAATGTACTCCTCATTGGTAGTAAATCGGTCGTCCGCCAGGTCAGTTACGTCTGACTGCCAGAAATACCATATATTCATGGCCTTCCACATGAAATCCTGAACATTAAGCGAGGCACCATCAGGACCATTTATGGTTATATCATCGTCCTTATTACATGAAATTAATAGGGTAGAAATACCTAAAAATAAAAGTAAAATCTTCTTCATCTTCTTTTTTTTGCGCAATTTACTTAGTTTCAACAACTATTATTCCAAATTTAATATTCCTTAACACTATTTTCCAACTATTTAACTTACAGATCCTTAAAAACCATAAATTAGTAGCTTTAAGGGGTGCAAAGTACTTACATCTGCAGGAATAAAAAATTTTTTGTAACAAAATTCGATGTACTTCGTCTTGCTTATGTAAAACACCTTTAATGGTTCATACAACAACAGAACAACCGATAATGACGCAATCAGAATTTTTAAATGTGGTAATGCCTTTTAAAGACAAGTTATACAGATTGTCAAAAAGATTGCTCATTTCGGCAGAGGAGGCTGAAGATGCGACTCAGGAGGTAATTATGAAATTGTGGTCTAAGAATAACAATATTGCGAATTATAAAAATGTTGAGGCCTTTGCGATGACTATGACCAAGAACTTTTGTCTGGATAGGTTAAAGTCGAAACAATCCAGTAACCTCAAACTGGTTCATAGCAATTATGAAGATGGTAATACCTCATTGCAGAAACAGCTGGAGGCCAGAGACAGTATAAGTTGGGTAGAAAAAATTATGGAGGAATTGCCTGAACAACAGAAATTGGTGTTGCAATTGCGGGATGTTGAAGAATACGATTTTAAAGAAATTGCAGATTTACTGGAAATGCAGCCTACAGCAGTAAGAGTAGCACTCTCCAGAGCAAGAAAAACAGTAAGAGAAAAGTTAATGCAAAAACATAGTTATGGAATTGGATAAAATTCAAATATTATTAGAAAAGTACTTCGAGGCTACTACCACGGTGGCTGAGGAGGAACAATTGAGAGACTATTTTTCACAGGATTCGGTTGCACCACATCTGGAACAATACGCTCCAATGTTTACTTACTTTTCAAAAGCCAAAGACGAACGGTTTACTAAGCAGGTTCCATTAAAACCTAGGGTATCTTACCACAAATGGATTTCTATTGCAGCAGTAGCGGTTATGGCCTTTGGAATATATTTCGGTAATGATTACCGGGAACAAAGAGAGGCAGAGTATGCCTATAGTGAAACAAAGAAGGCATTAAGCCTGTTGGCACAGAATTTGGAACGTGGTACCGAAAAAGTAGCCTATTTAAATGAATTTGAACAAGCAAAACAAAAAATTTACAACAACAATTAAAATTTAAATGATGAAAAAGTATATTCTAATAGCAGCAATGGCAGTTTTACCCCTTAGTGGTTTCTCACAGTCTATTTTTGATAAATTTGAGGATTCAGATGAGGTAAGTTCTGTAATAGTTAATAAAAACATGTTTAACCTTTTGGTTAAGATGGATGTAGATGTTGACGATCCGGAAGCCCAGGATTTTATGAATATTGCAAAGAGCCTAAGCGGACTGAAAGTTTTCATTACAGAGGATAAAGCGGTTTCTGCAGATATGCAGGCAACAGTAGACAAGTATCTTAAATCATCTTCTTTGGAAGAACTTATGAGGGTAAAAGACAAAGAAACAAATGTTAAATTCTATGTCAAAAATGGCAAAGACGAGGATCATGTAAGTGAACTGTTAATGTTTGTTACCGGTATTGATAATGTAGATGTGGAAATAAATGATAGAAAGATTGAAACAGTTCTACTTACTTTGACCGGAGATATTGATCTTACTAAAATAGGGTCACTTACAAAAAAGATGAATTTACCGGAAGAATTAAACAAAGCAGAGAAAAAGAACAAATCTGAATAGCAGATCGAAAAAGTGGTAATTAAGCAGTTAGGAAGATAAAACTTCAAAACTGCTTCATTGCCGCTTCTATCGGTTTTTATAAAACGTAAAGATCAAAAAAATGAAAAAATTAATAATGGTTATCGCAGGAATTGCCTTCTTGGCACTTTCCGCCTGTTCTTCCAAGCAGAGTCTCCAGGAATATTATGTCGACAATTCAGAAAATCCTAACTTTATTTCATTGGATGTTCCCACAAGCATTTTGAATCTAAAGGCTGAGGAATTAACAGAAACACAACAAACGGCATTACAGTCATTGAAGAAATTGAATTTATTGGCTTTTAAGAAGACGAGCGAGAACGAAGCCGAATATGAAGTTGAAAAAGCAAAAGTAAATGCAATTTTAAAGAATGATGATTTTGTTGAACTTATGAAACTGAATTCCCAGTACGGAAAAGGAGTTATAAAGTATGTTGGTGATGAAGATGCAATAGATGAAGTAATTATTTATGGGAGTAGCGATGACAAAGGTTTTGCACTTATACGGGTTCTTGGGAAGGATATGAACCCAGCCTATATTGTACAATTAATGAAAGCAATACAAAAATCTGATTATAAAGGAGAAGGACTTGGAGAAATAGGAGAATTTTTAAAAGGATAACTCAACTATTTTTATATAAAAAGCCCGCCAGGATCAAATCCGGGCGGGCTTTTTTTTTCAAAACACAAAATAAATTTAAAAGTGTTAATCCAATTAAGATTTCTCTAGGCTATTTTATATCTTACGTCCCTTAAAAATTTCAAAACTTATAAAGAATGGAAAACGCACAGATTTGGATCGACAAAGGAATAGATTTTATTACCACTTACGGCCCAAAACTAATTGGAGCTATACTCATTTTAGCCATTGGTTCCTGGGTAATAAAGAAAATAATTGGAGCTTCCAGAAAGGCCATGGCTAAAAGTAAGTATGATGACTCGTTACAAAGATTTCTTTTAAATCTTTCTTCATGGGCTTTAAAGATCTTACTGATTATTATTGTTATCTCTACTTTAGGTGTCAATGTAACGACCTTCGCTGCGGTTATAGCAGCTGCTGGTTTGGCGGTTGGGCTTGCGTTACAGGGATCCTTATCAAACTTCGCGGGGGGAGTTCTAATCATGATATTTAAACCATACAAAATAGGGGATTTAATTGAGGCACAGGGTGTACTCGGTGCTGTTAAAGAAATTGAGATTTTTACAACAAAGCTAATTACACCTCAAAATAAATTGGCGATTGTTCCAAACGGAGCTATGGCCAATGGCAATATCATTAATTACACGGCTGAGGGTAAAATAAGAGTAGATGTTGTAATTGGAGTAGACTATGGTGAAGATATAAAAAAGACTAAAGAAGTATTAATGAACGTCCTTGCTACTAATCAAAAAGTACTACAGGAACCGGCACCTTCAGTAAATGTATCTGAATTAGCAGATAGTTCCATAAATTTTGCAATAAGGCCTTACACTAAACCGGAGCATTACTGGGATGTTTATTTTAGTACCGTTGAAGACTGTAAAGTAGCACTGGATAAAGCTGGAATTGAAATACCTTACCCACATGTACAAATACTTAAAAAAGGATAACACAAATTAATATTGAAGATTTAATAAAAGATCCATGAGTATAAAAAAATGTCTTCGCAATAGATAAGAATCTTTTTTTATATACCAGTATAATTGCTCGGGCTGATATTTTTTAATTCAGTCTTAAGCTCTTCGTTTATTTCTAGTTCATCAATAAATTCAGCAATTGATTCTTTTGTAATACGTTCATTGGTCCTTGTGAGACCTTTTAACGCTTCATACGGATTGGGATAGCCTTCTCTCCTGAGGATTGTTTGTATAGCTTCGGCTACAACCGCCCAATTATCCTCTAGATCTTTCTCAAATTTTGTCTTATTCAGCAATAATTTGTTAAGTCCTTTAAGAGTAGCCTTAAAAGCAATTAAGGTATGTGCAAAAGGAACACCCACGTTGCGCAACACAGTGCTGTCTGTTAAATCGCGCTGCAGTCGAGATATTGGCAACTTGGAAGACAAATGTTCAAAAATAGCATTGGCAATCCCCAAATTACCTTCGGAATTTTCAAAATCTATTGGATTTACTTTATGGGGCATTGCTGAAGAACCCACTTCTCCTTCGGTAATCTTTTGTTTAAAATAATCCATAGATATGTAAGTCCACATATCCCTATTTAAGTCAATTACAATGGTATTTATACGCTTAAGCGCATCAAATAAAGCAGCCATATGATCATAATGTTCAATTTGGGTAGTTGGGAACGAATGGGATAATCCCAATTTATCCTGAATAAAGTTTTTTCCAAAATTATGCCAATCTATGTCTGGGTAAGCTACTTTATGGGCATTGTAATTCCCGGTTGCTCCACCAAATTTAGCTGCGCTTGGAATGTCATTTAAGAGGTTAAACTGTTCCTCGAGACGCACCACAAAAACATTAATTTCTTTACCCAAACGGGTAGGAGATGCTGGCTGACCATGAGTTCTTGCAAGCATAGGTATATTGTCCCAACTTTTAACCAAAGTCCTTAGAAAGGCTGTTAACTCCATAAACACGGGCACATAAACTTCGTTAATAGCTTCTTTAATGGAATAGGGTATGGCTGTATTGTTAATGTCCTGCGAAGTAAGTGCAAAATGGATAAATTCCTTATATTTTTCCAACCCCAATGAATCGAATTTATCCTTAATAAAATACTCAACTGCTTTTACATCATGATTCGTAGTTCGTTCTATTTCTTTAATGGCCAAAGCATCTTCTAAACTAAAGTTTTTAAAAATATTCCGGAGAGAATTGACTTTATCCTGAGATAATTTTGGGAGCTGAGACAATCCTAATCCACAGAGAGCTATGAAGTATTCAATTTCAACCATAACCCTGTATTTTATTAGGGCTTCTTCCGAAAAAAAATTTGCAATGGATTCGACTTTGGATCTATATCTGCCGTCAATTGGTGAAATGGCGTTTAATTGATTTAACGACATATGATTTAAGATTGATTATTTTTTGAAAGATGTAAAGATACTTATATGCTTGGGAGATTAAAAGTATATTAGTAGGATAGTTAAGATTTTTAAAATAAGCGACTTAAAATGTTTATGTCTCTCTTCATTGCTTCTTATTTTTCATAATAATTAATGATAGAATTTGTCTGGCTCTCGCTTTATATGCCGCGCTGCCTAAACTGTAATTTTGCTCCAATACCATTTGCAGTTCAGGTTGAATCCAATCAAATTTATTGCTTAACAAATAAAGGCTCGTCATGGAGTATGCCTTAGCCGCTACTTTATGTTCTCCTATAAGCCAATCAAAACAGGATGTAGTTATTTTTTCAAGGTGATATTCCTTTAATGTAGTCTGGACGTCATTTTTTGATATGGAAAAAAAAGCCTTCATCAGAATTTCACAAATTTTAGCGATTGGCCTTATAGACGAATCTAATTGAACTTTAGACATGCCCAATATAAAAACATCAATATTTCTTAGAATTAGCTGTATGTCTTTTTTGGCGACAAATTCCAAAATCCAGCAGGCTTTTGAAGAATAAACCCGGTTATCCTCAAATGCAATAGCCATTAAAGGTGAAATTAAATGAGGGTTATCAAGTATAATTTGGGTCACTTCAATGCGTTTATCCCTTGTACCGTTTACATAATTTAATGATTTGAATAATTCAGATTTGACCACAAAAAATTGTATTTTGGTCCGACAAAAGTAGCCCCAAATGAAAGTAATGAAAAAAATAGCAAAATTGCTATTACTTCTTTTTATTGCCATCCAATTTTTCAGACCGGAAAAGAATATCAATCAGGGCAATCATTTAGCGTCTTTCATAGATGAAACTAATCCGCCTGAAAATGTTAAAACCATTCTGACTAACAGTTGTTATGATTGTCACAGTAGCAATACTGAATATCCATGGTACAATAATATTGCACCAGTTTCATGGTGGTTATCAAGTCATATCAAAGAGGCTAAAGAAAATCTGAATTTATCTGATTGGGATGGTTATAGCAAAAGGCAAAAGGAACGCAAATTAGAAGAAATAATAGAGGTAATTGATGAAGGAGAAATGCCACTCAAGCAATATACCTGGTTTCATCAAGATACCAGACTCTCGAAGGAACAAAGTGAAGCTGTGATGGAATGGGCAGGGCGTACTAAAGCTCTTTACGGATTAGGGCCGTTACCAAGATAGGAACTCCTTTGGCTGCTGTGGAATTAATAATTGTGAGATTTTCAAAATCTGAAGCATTTATACTCGGTTTTGGGTCAACAAAATAAATGGGTATTTGAGGTCTTGCATAATTCAACAGGCCAGCTGCGGGATATACCTGCATAGATGTTCCAATAATAATCAGAATATCTGCAGTTGTAGTAATTTGTGCGGCCTCAGCCAACAATGGAACTTCTTCGCCAAACCAAACAATATGGGGACGCAATTGAAATCCTTTTGAGCAAGTTTCACCGAGGTTCAGATCTTTCTGCCAATCCAATACCAATTTTTCATCACCAGTGCTACGAACTTTCAACAGTTCGCCATGAAGATGCAGAACATGAGAACTGCCAGCACGTTCATGCAAATCATCTACATTCTGTGTTATAACTGTGACTTTAAAGTGGCGCTCAAGTTCAACCAGCTTTTTATGTCCCGGATTAGGGACTACTTCTAACAACTGCCTTCTCCTTTGGTTGTAAAAATCCAATACCAGGGAAGGATTTCTGGCAAAGCCGTATGGGGAGGCAACTTCCATAACGTCGTATCCCTCCCAAAGCCCGCCAGCATCACGAAAAGTTTTAATTCCGCTATCTGCACTAATTCCGGCTCCTGTAAGTACAACAATTCTTTTTTGCATGATTTTATGTCCATTATAAAGATACATTTTTATTAAATTAGAGCGATGATAGATCTTGATTTGCTTTCCTATTTGGAAACTTATATTACGCCAAAACGGCTAAAACGATTCGATGATGTTTTAAGGGAGCGCACAAATTATATTACTGTGGCCATTGAGGATGTTTTTCAGATGCATAATGCAAGCGCAGTAATTAGGAGTTGTGATGTTTTTGGTATTCAGAAAGCACATATCATTGAAGACCGATTCGGGCAACCTCTCGACAAAAATATAGCCATGGGAGCTCAAAAATGGGTGGATATTGAAAGATATACAACGGCAAAATCCTGTATACGTGAATTGAGAAGAGATGGCTATAAGATTATTGCTACCACTCCTAATAATGATGCCTCTTTACTGGAGGATTTTAAATTGGAGGATAAAATGGCTTTGTTCTTTGGAACAGAAAAAGAAGGTCTAAGTCCGGAGGTTCTAAAGCACGCTGATGCTTATTTGAAAATACCTATGTGGGGATTTTCGGAGAGTCTCAACATTTCCGTTTCTGCAGCGATTATATTGTATGACTTAACACTTCAACTCAAAAAATCTAATTTACCATGGCATCTGAGCGAACAGGAAATTTTGGAAAAACGACTTGATTGGACTAAAAAGTCTATTAAAAGTATAGATACGATAATTGAAAGATATAGGATAGAAAACTAAATTTCATTATATTTAAAGATAACCAATTAACTCATAAACAAATGACTACGGTTTTATATATTCTTGGTGGTATTGTTGTTCTTATTATCATTTTAGCTTTGATTGCACCAAAGAGTTATGATGTAAACAGAAAAATAATAGTACAGCAGCCTGTTCCGGTGGTATTCGAATATCTTAAATATTTAAAAAATCAGGATAATTGGAGCCCATGGGCTAAGAGGGATCCTGATATGAAGAAAGAATTTGTGGGTTCCGATGGTGAAATAGGTGCTACCAGCAAATGGCAAGGAAATAAAGATGTTGGGAGTGGCGAACAGGAAATTAAACGAATTGTTGAAAATGAAGTCATTGAAAGTGAGTTACGTTTTCTAAAGCCCTGGAAGTCGCAGTCAGATGCCTATTTAAAGGTAAATGAAGCAGGTGCAGGTGAGACTGAAATTACCTGGGGTTTTTCTGGCAAGAATAAATTCCCTGTAAGTATAATGATGCTATTTATGAACATGGACAAGGCTGTAGGGAAAGATTTTGAGGAAGGTTTAGCAAGTTTAAAGGAAATTTTGGAAAAATAGATGAGCACTATGGAACATAATATGGTGGGATGGTTCGAAATACCGGTAGATGATATGGAACGAGCCAGAAAGTTTTACGAGGAAGTTTTTGATATTTCAATATCTGTTCATGATCTAGGCGGGATCATTATGGGTTGGTTTCCAGGGGTCCAGGATAAATCTGGTAGTCCGGGATCATTGGTTAAACATGAGATGTATATACCAAGTGATATAGCAGGTCCTCTGCTTTATTTTTCGTGCAAAGACCTCGCAGAAGAATTGGCCAAAGTAACCGCGGCCGGAGGAATCATAACTCAGCAAAAGAAGGAGATAGGAGGGGGACATGGTTTTATGGCACTTATAAAGGATACCGAAGGAAACAGGATAGCCTTACATTCTTTAAGCTAACCTAAACATAAAAAATTGAGGCTTCTGCCCTGCAACCCATTCGTATGGGAATATATTTGGTTCCAATGCCATTGGAGACATACATTCTGATATTATTGAGGTTGTACCATCCTCTTAAAAACCTACCGCTGCCACGCGGCTTAAAAAATGCTTTCCCAAGAAATGTTATTTGCCCTCCATGGGTATGACCAGATAATATAAGC
>Ga0265306_10000419_pt1 | contig 20027 bp, 19 predicted proteins | sample Helome_3_FD_192493 | JGI IMG/M metagenome (GOLD analysis project Ga0265306, IMG submission 192493) | Marine sediment microbial communities from subtidal zone of North Sea - Hel_20160420 (Illumina Assembly) | ecosystem: Environmental > Aquatic > Marine > Subtidal zone > Sediment ... | reverse complement strand
TGGACATGGTGCTGGAACACCAGTTACTAAAACTATTGAGCAATATGCGGACATCTTTGGTTTTACATTGTACAATATGGGATTCGATGTGTTGCCAAGTAAAACCAAGGAGAAAATCAAGGGTTAGCAGCGATTCTTGATATTTAATGAAATAATGCTTCGAGTAGAAAACGTTTCATTTGGATATAGCGAAAAGCCCGTTCTAAAGAATTTGGATTTTCAAGTAATGCCTGGAGAAAACTTAGCTATAATTGGCGAGAGCGGTTCAGGGAAAAGCACTTTGCTTAAGATCTTATATGGTGAATTTGACTTGGATGAAGGCCACATCTTTTGGAAAGATCAAGAAATCCTTGGCCCTAAATTCAATCTTGTTGTTGGATACGATTTCATGAAACAAGTATCGCAAGAGTTCGATTTAATGCCTTTTACAACTGTTGAAGAAAACGTTGGCAAATTCCTATCTAATTTCTTTCCTGAAGAGAAACAGGATAGAACCGCCGAGCTTCTTGAGGTTGTTGAATTGTCCGCATTTTCCAATGCCAAGGTAAAACTTTTGAGCGGTGGACAGAAGCAGCGTGTTGCCTTGGCTCGCTCAATTGCAAAACAGCCTGAAATTCTCTTGCTTGATGAACCATTCAGTCATATCGATAATTTCAAGAAGCAATCCTTGAGACGAAATCTATTCAAGTACCTAAAAGAACATAATATTACCTGCATTGTTGCTACACACGATAAAGATGATGTCCTGGGTTTTGCGGACAACATGATCGTATTGAACAATTCAAGGATTATGGCGAACGATAGGCCTTCCCAGTTATATAATGACCCGAAAGATTCTCTAATAGCTTCGTTTTTCGGGGAATTCAATAGAATACAGAACAAGATCGTATATGCGCATCAATTAAAAATAGTGCCCTCCTCTCAATTAAAGGTTGTTGTAGAAAAATCTTATTTCAAAGGAAATCATTATTTGATTGAGGCCATCATGAAAGAGGATTCTATATTTTTTGAGCATCCCACTAAAGTCAAGAAGGGTAATACTGTTTGTTTAGCGGTCAATAAACATTAATAATGCATATTTTCTGACCTCTAAAAGAGACCAAATCTCCTTTGAATTTGCCTATTAATAATTTTCCAATTGGTGTGCCTGCTGATATTGCAAAGAACTTTTCGTTGTTAACTTTTAATTCTCCTGCACTTATGGCAATAAAATAGTTTGTGTCTTGAGTATAAATCACGCTGCCGAGACCAATATTTTGCTGTGTGCTGGTAATGTCAATTTTTAATAGGGTTTCTTTTATTTTTTGAATTTCAGCTAGTTGAGTACCTGCTTTTTCGCGTTCAAGTTGGAGCATGGCTCGACCTGTTTCATGCTTATCTCCAGCACTGCTTTTGGTTTCTGAAAGCAACGACAGTTCTATTTGCTTTATGGTATCGGTTATGGCATTATGTCTTTTCTGGACAAATTCAAGGCAGTGCTCATATAAAGCTTCCTTGATATTCATTTAAGAGATGACTCTTGATTGCTTAGTATAAATGACACCTCGTTCATTTAAGTACTGAATAATATAATTGAAACACTCCTCGTGTTTCCCGACCAATTCGGGAGGAAAAATTCCTTTTTCAGTAAATAGTCCCTGAAGGAATAAATTGGCCGCAGCTGTTGCAGTATAACCTGTGGCACGTGACATAGAAGAAGTTTGCGTTTCTGCGGAGTATTCGTCATGAAGATTATAGATCACTTCTTCAATCCGTCCGTCAGCGTTCTTGCCTTTAACTGTTACCCTCATTACAGTAATCTCCTCTTCAGTATCCCCTAGTTTCCACTCATCAAATAAGATCTTGCTTGTAAATTCCAGTGGAGATATCTTGGTCCCCTTAACTTCTATATCATTCTCATTGAAGAATCCACTTTCTTTCAACACCTTGATATATTCCACATGACCAGGATAGCGTAGGGTCTTCTCTTTCATGTTAGGAATATGCTGCATTGTATAAATAATTGATCGCAGACCATCTGAATTAAAGGATTCCAAAGTGCCGACCTTTTCAAATTCTATAAATTCGCAATCGGTCAAGGCATCCCGGACAATCGTCACCCCATTTTCTACATATCTCGCTGGTCTGGTATATTCCTCAATTACATCTACTGGAGAGAAAGGGGCCTTATAACAAAAAGGCCATTTTTTCACTTTCGGGAGTCCACCAACCAAGCATTCGAAATCCGTTACCTCCAATTTCTCGTTATAATAACCGAGAATAATATTGTCCATGCCAGGAGCAACCCCGCAGTCAACAATTGCGGTTACGTTGTTTTCTTTGGCCAGCTCATCTAATTCCAAGGAGTTCTCAGGGAAAAAGGAAATGTCAACAACATTTTTATTTGAAATGATAATTCTTCTCAAGGTCTCAAAACCGAGAAATCCTGGAACGGCACAAATTACCAAGTCATGGTCCTTGATGGCGTTTTCAAGATCATCATCTTTCTTGACATCTAATTGAACGAGAATTAGCTTTTCGCATCTATTTTTTGCCTTATCAAGAGCTTCCAGATTCATATCGGCCAATGTAACCTGATGTGATTTTGCCATGTCAATTGCCATAGCACTGCCAACCATTCCGGCACCTAATACGATTATTGATTTCATTCGTTAACTTCTGGTGCCATCTCGAAATCCTCCATGAACTTCGTAGTGTAATTTCCTGCGATGTAATCCGGATGGTCCATTAATTGTCTATGGAAAGGTATTGTAGTCTTAATGCCTTCAATAACAAACTCTTCGAGGGCGCGCTTCATCTTATTGATGGCTTCTTCCCTTGTTTGTGCCGTTGTGATCAACTTGGCAATCATGGAATCATAGTTTGGCGGAATGGCATACCCAGCATATACGTGGGTGTCTAACCTAACGCCATGACCTCCTGGAGCGTGAAGAGTTGTAATTCTTCCAGGTGATGGCCTAAAGTCATTATAAGGGTCTTCTGCATTGATCCTACATTCAATCGAATGCAAATTAGGCGTATAGTTCTTACCCGAGATCGGGACACCTGCAGCGACCAAAATCTGTTCACGGATCAAGTCAAAATCTATTACTTGCTCAGTAATTGGATGCTCCACTTGTATTCGGGTGTTCATTTCCATGAAATAGAAATTCCGATGTTTATCTACTAAGAATTCAACCGTGCCTGCACCTTCATATTTAATGAATTCGGCAGCTTTAACTGCGGCCTTCCCCATTTTATTCCGCAATGACGCGGTCATGAAAGGTGATGGGACTTCTTCAGTTAATTTCTGGTGCCTACGTTGTATCGAGCAATCTCGTTCAGATAAATGGCAAGCTCTTCCAGTTGAATCTCCAACAATTTGAATTTCAATATGCCTTGGTTCTTCAATAAGTTTTTCCATGTACATATCGTCATTCCCAAAAGCAGCTTTAGACTCTTGTCTCGCAGAATCCCATGCGTCTTTTAGATCCTCTTCTTTCCATACGCCTCTCATTCCTTTTCCCCCACCACCGGCAGAGGCTTTTAACATGACAGGATATCCTGTCTTTTTTGCTAGTTTCTTACACTCATCAAAATTCTCGATTACGCCATCACTCCCCGGCACTACAGGAACGCCGGCAGCTCTCATGGTGGCCTTGGCGTTTGCCTTGTCACCCATTCGATCTATCATTTCAGGTGAGGCTCCAATGAACTTGATATTGTGCTCCTCACATATCTTGGAAAATTTTGCGTTTTCAGAAAGAAACCCATACCCTGGATGTATGGCATCCGCATTAGTGATTTCTGCAGCAGCAATGATATTAGACATCTTTAAATACGATTCGCTACTTGGTGCAGGGCCAATCCTTACGGCTTCGTCGGCAAATTTGACATGCAAGCTTTCTTCATCGGCGGCGGAATAAACTGCAACGGTCTTAATTCCCATTTCCCGACAGGTCCGAATAACACGGAGTGCTATTTCCCCTCTATTTGCTACTAGTATCTTTTTGAACATACCTTTTGCCTGTTAAGATGGGTCAACTAAGAATAGCGGTTGGTCGAATTCTACTGGTGAAGAATCATCAACTAATACTTTAACGATTTTACCAGAAACCTCTGATTCAATTTCGTTAAAAAGTTTCATTGCTTCAATTACACATAGTACATCTCCTTCATTAATAGTTTGACCTACCTCTACAAATACAGGCTTGTCCGGAGATGGTTTTCTGTAGAATGTACCAATGATTGGGGATTTCACTGTTATGTATTTCGAATCATCATCTGCCGCTGGAGCAGCAGGGCTTGCTAGCGCTGGAGCTTCTTCTATTGGTGCTGCAGCTGGAGCTGGTGCCACTTGCTGAATCGGAGCAGAAACTGGAACCTGTTGTACGATGGTTGTTTCATTATCCTGACCAGTCCTGATTGTGATTTTGATGTCATCGGTTTCTAGTTTGACCTCACTTGCGCCAGATCTGGCTACAAACTTTATTAGGTTTTGAATATCCTTTAATTCCATAATGATTAGTGTTTATTATGATTTTAGTTAGTTAGTTCGAATTAGAATTATAGGCCCATTTTAAATACATGGAACCCCAAGTGAATCCACCACCAAATGCGGCAAATACAATATTATCGCCTTTCTTTAATTTATTCTCGAAATCGCTCATTAGCAATGGCAAGGTAGCAGAAGTCGTATTGCCATAGCGCTCAATGTTCATTAATACCTTAGAATCTTTAAGATTCATGCGTCTTGCCGTAGCATCGATTATTCTTTTATTTGCTTGATGCGCAATCAACCACGAAATATCTTCATTCTCCAGATTATTGCGTTTCATTATTTGTTCGCTCACATCTGCCATATTAGAAACTGCGTACTTGAATACTGTTTTCCCATCTTGTTGTACAAAATGTTGTTTATTCTTTACTGTTTCTTCACTCGAAGGAAGTATGGATCCTCCTGCATCGATCTTTAGGAATTCTCGACCAATGCCATCACTTCGCAATATCTCATCTTGAACGCCAAGACCTTCATTGTTAGGTTCAAATAAAACAGCGCCAGCGCCATCCCCGAAAATAATGCAGGTCGTTCTATCTTCATAGTCAATTATAGAAGACATCTTGTCTGCTCCGATCAACAAGACTTTCTTATATCGTCCTGATTCAATATAACTAGCAGCTGTAGACATTCCATAAAGAAAACTTGAACAAGCGGCTTGAAGATCGAAGCCAAATGCATTGGTTGCACCAATTTCTGAAGCTACAAAGACCGCAGTTGCAGCAACAGGCATATCTGGAGTAGCCGTCGCGACAATAACAAGGTCTATTTCTTTTGGGTCTAGATTGGTTTTTTCAATAAGGTCCTGGGCTGCCTTTATTGCTAAATACGAAGTTCCCTTGTTGGGATCCTTCAATAAACGGCGCTCTTTTATTCCAGTACGAGTAGTTATCCATTCGTCATTAGTATCAACCATGGTTTCGAGAACTTGATTGCTTAAAACAAAATCTGGTACATAAGCACCTACAGCTGTAATCGCTGCTGAGACCTTACTCATATTTTTATGATTGTTTTGACCAAAAAAACATCAAAATTGGCCAAAAAGGACCAATTTTTAATGAAATTACTGAATTTTAGCCAAATATTGTGCAAAATAGCTGGTTTTTGAAGTTTGAAGAAATTAATCATAAAAAAAACGCTCAACTTGTGAGCGTTTTGTTATGTATGCATAATTCTTATGCTAGATTTTCTTCCGAATTATCAACTAGCACTTGGCCTCGATAATACAATTTGCCTTCATGCCAATGTGCCCTATGATATAAATGCGGCTCACCAGTTGTTGGGCATGTAGCTATCTGTGGTGCAGTTGCTTTGTAATGGGTTCTTCTTTTATCCCTTCTTGTTTTAGAGATCTTTCTTTTAGGATGTGCCATTATATATTATTTATCCGTTAATAATTTTTTTAAAGTATCCCAACGAGGATCCATTGTTTCCTTGTCGGTTGAGATGTCCTTTTCTTTTGGACTAAGCTCTTCAAGTCGCTCAAGTATGTCTGATTGCAAAGTACCATCCTTTACACCGGGATGGATTCTTTTAGAAGGAATCGATAATACAATGAGCTCGTATAAATACTGAGCTACATTGATTTCATATTCTCCATGAGGAAGAATCAAGATCTCTTCGTTTTCGTTGTTGTAATCCTCCCCGAATTTAACCACCAAGTCAAAATTCCCATTAATGGATTCTGTATACGGCTCATTGGTAAGGTCGCAATTAACATTGATACTGCCTGTAACTTTGAAATTGAATTCAAGAAGGGTTTCCTTTTTGACCAGTTCCACAGATGCAACAGCATCAATACCATTTAATTCATCATACTCAAATTCCTCAAAGAACGTCTTGTCTATTCTATAATCAAAAAGATGTTTCCCGGTCTTTAATCCAACGAATTGAATTGTAAAATCTTTCAACTTCTTCATTGCCCATCAATTTGAGCCTGCAAATATATGAATTTTTAACTTATTGCTTTTAGATTACCCTCTTTTTTTATAGTCTGGTTTTCTAAGTGATATCTTTAACGGATTCTGCGTGAGCGACTGGTATTGCTCTCTGTTTCGAAAGATATTAATGCCAGTAAACAGCGCTTCTTTAAAAGAGCTTTCGTCTGCTTTGCCTTTTCCAGCAATTTCATAAGCGGTACCATGGTCTGGCGAGGTCCTAACTCGATTCAGTCCTGCAGTGAAGTTGACACCTTGACCAAATGATAATGTCTTGAACGGAATTAATCCTTGGTCATGATAAGTTGCAAGAATTGCATCGAAATTCTTGTAGTTGTCACTTCCAAAAAAACTATCGGCAGCGTAAGGTCCGAATACCAGTTTACCCGAATCCTTGACCTGATTAATTGTGGGACGCAATACAGTATCATCTTCTTCTCCTATCACTCCATTATCCCCAGTATGAGGGTTTATGCCAAGTATGGCAATTTTTGGTTTATTGATCCCAAAATCCTGCACCAAGGAGTTATGCATGGCTTCTAATTTCTTAGTGATTAATTCTGGAGTTATATGATCGGTAACATCCTTAACAGGAACATGGTCGGTTATCAATCCGACCCTAAGGTCATCGGTGACCATGAACATAAGGCTTTCTCCTTCAAGCTCCTTGGCCAGATAGTCTGTGTGACCGGGGAAATTAAATTTTTCGGACTGTATATTGCTTTTGTTTATTGGTGCCGTAACAAGCACATCAATGTCCTTGTTCTTTAGTGCCTTTGTAGCTGACTCCAAGGACTTGATCGCCAATGCGCCCATCTCCATGTTTTCATTGCCAAATTCAATTTTAATTGGGTCTTTCCAGACATTATAAACATTTATTTTGCCATCGATGATCTGCTTGGGGTCATTGAGACCATTAAAGTCCAATTTAAACTTGAAATGATTCACCAAGAAAGATACGGTCTTGGTCGATGCAAAGATAATTGGCGTACAAAAATCAAGGATTCTGCTATCTAACAGGGTCTTCAATGCAACCTCTCCGCCAATGCCATTTAAATCCCCTATTGATATACCAACCCTGATCTTTTGTTTGCTCATACGTATTAAGTGCCAACTTTTGTTTGTAATTTTGACTCCAAAGTTAATCAATATAAAGAACAATGTTTACAGGAATTATTGAGGATCTAGGTGTTGTTACTGATTTAGTTTCTGATGGGGGCAATTTTCATATTACCATTAAAAGCAACATTTCCAAAGAGTTGAAAATCGATCAAAGTGTTTCTCATAATGGCGTCTGCTTAACCGTTGTTAAATCCAATAATGAAGGACATACTGTTACAGCAATCAAGGAAACCTTGGAAAAGTCGAATATTGGGAGACTGCAGCTTGAAGATGTTGTGAATCTTGAAAGGGCAATGAAAATGAATGCGAGGCTCGATGGCCATATTGTTCAAGGTCATGTTGACCAAACAGCTGTTTGCACAGATAAAAAAGAACTTAACGGAAGTTGGTTGTTTACTTTTCAATATGATGCAGCGACAACTAATATTACTATTGAGAAAGGATCCATTACCGTAAATGGGGTAAGCCTAACTGTGGTTAATTCCAAGAGTAATGAATTCAGCGTAGCAATCATACCTTATACATACGACAATACCAATTTCTGCCAACTGAATAAAGGAGATACCGTGAACCTTGAATTTGACGTTATAGGTAAATACGTCAAGAAACTGTTCAGTTTATCGCACAATTCTTAATTGAAGTGTGGGTCGATTAATTTATTTTCTCTGTAATAGCCTTTTCGAGCCGTAGATCAAACCTAGGACGACAGCTGCCATAACTCCACCATCTATAGGTAGCCCAGGAGGCGGTGGTGGTGAAGGCGGTGGAGGGTTAACTCCTTGCGAGTGACATACAAAACTTATTAATACAAATAAGATTGAGGCTATTATACTCTTGTTTTGTATTTTCATAATTGTGTAAATGTATAAAAAAAAGCAAGCTAACAAAACTGATTACTAGGAATGAGTAGGTATATTCTTTGTAATTACCAAAATACTCGTTTAACTCATGCTTTGCTCTATATCAATACATTAAATTTTAATTATTTAACTAGGTGTTTGGGGTTCTAATATATGCGAAAATAGCAAAATTTCCCTGTAATCAAACAATTATTCGATTAAAAACATCGATTAAATCCGATTATCTCCGATTAAATACAAATATTAAACAAAAACAGAATAACCTAACTATTTGATTATCATATAGTTATGTTATATCCTCATTACCATTAATTTGATTCATTTTTATTGCTATTTAAAGAGCTAATAACTATTGATCCTGTATAAAGAAAAAACCTTTCAGCTTGACGTTGAAAGGCTTTGTATTAAATGTGGTCCCACTTGGGCTCGAACCAAGGACCCTCTGATTATGAGTCAGATGCTCTAACCAACTGAGCTATGGGACCAAAAGTGGCTGCAATATTACTACATATTTTATAACTCTACAAGCATTTACTCTTTATTAGGGCGGTCTTGACACAGTTCAATAAGCACACCATTTGTGGACTTAGGATGCAAGAATGCTATCAATTTATTGTCGGCCCCTTTTTTTGGCTTATTATGTATCAAGTTGAACCCTTCTTTCTGCAGTCTTTTTATTTCTTTTTCTATATCGTCGACATCAAATGCTATATGATGTATCCCTTCCCCTTTCTTCTTAATGAACTTGGCAATTGGACTGTCTTCCGATGTTGCTTCTAGCAATTCCACCTTGTTTTTTCCTATCTTGAAAAATGACGTCTTGACCCCTTCGCTTTCCACTTCCTCTGTCTTGTAATGTCGCTTCCCAAATAATTTCTTGAAGACCTTATTCGATTCATTTATATCTTTGACAGCAATACCAATATGTTCGATTTTATTCATGTTCTTGATTGGTTTAGGAATGAATTTTGTTACCTAATGCAAAGATAATCCTTAAATATCATATACTTTTGCAAGATGGAAACTAATAGACAGAAAAAAATAGCCTCGGTGTTACAACGAGACCTAGTGGATGTGCTACAAGGTGCTGCCACTCAAGGTGGGATGAAAGGCATCATTATTTCTGTTACCAAGGTAAAGGTAACCGTGGACCTTTCGATAGCCAAGGTATACCTGAGCATTTTCCCAAATGATAAAGGAAAAGAATTGATTGAAGGCATTAAAGACAATACGGTATCCATAAGGCATGAAATTGCACAACGCACACGACATCAATTGCGCAGGATGCCTGAATTGGAATTCTTTCTAGACGACTCTTTAGAGTATATCGACAACATTGATAAATCCTTAAAGGGGTCAGAAGACCCTATCAAGAATCCTGATCTTCTCGAAAAGCGAAAAAAATCGTAGGTGAACGTTGCCTTGTACATAGCCAGAAGATACTTGCTTACCAAGAGCAGTAATAACGCAATTAACATCATAACCATCATAGCGGCAATAGGCGTCATCATTGGTGCAGCGTCATTGTTCATCGTGCTTTCTGGGTTTGCCGGTCTTAAGGATTTCAGTCTTCAGTTCTCAACCGTGATCGACCCAGACCTAAAAGCGGTTGTAACTCAAGGTAAATCCTATACATTAAGCAGTGAACAAGAAGAAAAGCTTCAATACCTGAATGAGGTTGCTTTTTATACGAAGACCATTGAAGAGCGCATCGTCCTTAGCTACGACAACAAGAAAATGCTTGCCTCACTTAAAGGTGTAGATTCTGTTTACGGCAATGTAAACAATATTGAAGCCATTATTGCAGAAGGCAGTTGGGTGAGCCAACAAGGCAACCAGGTCGTTTCCGGCTGGGGAATAACTAACAACCTCTCAATGGGCGTCATGGATTATGCAAAATCTGTAACACTATTGGTGCCACGGCCAGGAAAAGGTCAAATAACCTCTGTGGCAAATGCATTCAATTCTGTTTATACGACCAATGTGGGCGTTTTTCAAATAAACGAAGACCTCGACAATTCTATGGTATTCACAAATCTAGAAACAGCAAAGAACCTTCTTGATTATGAGAATGGTCAGATTTCTTCCATAGAATTCAAGTTAGCGCCAGATGCAAATGAAGAAAATGTAAGGGACCAATTAGGTGCAATTCTAGGCGATTCCTTTGCCATCAAGAACAGGATGCAACTCAACGACGCCCTATATAAAATGTTGAATACAGAAAACACAGCGGTTTACCTAATATTTACCTTAGTGCTCATTATTGCCCTATTCAATATTGTAGGTTCTATAGTCATGATGATCTTGGACAAGAAAAAGAACTTAAATACGCTGTTCAATCTCGGGGTCACCATAAAAGAGTTGCGTCGCATATTTTTCTTGCAAGGAAGTTTGCTATCTATTGTGGGTGGAATCATAGGGCTGATTATAGGTTTCTTGATCATTCTGGCTCAGAAACTCTTCTCTCTTTACATGATCACTCCTTCCCTGCCCTATCCTGTAAGCATCAAGCCAATGAATTTTATATTGGTCTTGTTTACAATATCCATATTAGGGACATTGGCTTCAAAGATTGCCTCATCAAGAATCTCAAGGTCATTGATCGAATAATAAGGTGTGCTTCTCTAACTTTCATTCTTTACAACTAATAAATCATAATGTCTTCATATTTAAATCTAAGATCAACTCGATTTCTGTTTTTACTTTTTTTAGTATCATGCGATAGGCCTCAGTGCAATAACAACAATCCTGTTTTTAATGATCATCTTCCTACAAGCAATAAATATAAAGTAGAATTAGCTGACCAGATTAATGAAATTGGACCTGAAAACTTAAGCTATTGACTTAAGGCTTATGTTGAAGAAAACGAACAGGAATATTTACTCGTTTATATCCAAAATGACTCTTTGTGCGCGGTCATGCACCTGAAGGTGAATTGTTGGGATAAAAAAATCAGGCATATTAAAGAGAAGAAAGGAGTTGGTCGCAGAGGTGCAGGGTTAGGCGGATTAAAATATGCTATCTTGGAAAATGGGAACAATGTTAATTTCGTTTACAAGGATCTTGCCAGGATAATAGATTAACTAAGCAAACCGATAATCCCCAAACTTATCTAAAACCTCATCAAAAGCAGCAAAAACGTCTTTTGACTCATCGCTAGTGACCATTTTCATTCTGTATTCCTTGAAGTTAGGAATCCCCTTGAAGTAGTTCGTATAGTGGCGTCGGGTTTCAAAAACCCCAAGTTTTTCACCCTTCCAATCTATCGCCATTTGCAAATGAAGACGAGCAGCCTCTACCCTTTCCTCTAATGTAATTGGTGCTAAATGCTCTCCTGTATTGAAAAAATGCTTCACTTGCTTGAAAAACCATGGATTGCCAATTGAAGCACGACCGATCATGGCGCCGTCCAAGCCGTATCTGTTTCGCATTTCCGCAGCGCGTTCTGGAGTATTGACATCCCCGTTTCCGAAAACCGGAATGTGCATCCTAGGATTATTTTTCACTTCGGCAATCGGTTTCCAATCAGCATCGCCCTTGTACATTTGCGACCTTGTTCGACCATGAATAGCTATGGCCTTGCAGCCCACATCTTGTAGTCTTTCTGCAACTTCAACAATCTTTATGGAATCATGGTCCCAGCCTAATCTGGTTTTTACCGTAACTGGTAGTTTGGTTCGCTTTACCATTTCAGCTGTAAGCTTCTCCATAAGGCACAGGTCTTTCAAAATACCTGCTCCTGCCCCTTTGCTTACCACCTTTTTTACTGGACAACCAAAGTTAATATCAATGATGTCAGGATTGGATCGCTCTACTATATCTATGGTCTGGAGCATACTATCGAGGTTGGCGCCGAATATCTGGATTCCCACAGGACGTTCTTTTTCATAGATGTCCAGCTTCATAACGCTCTTGGCGGCATTGCGTATCAGGCCTTCACTTGAGACAAATTCTGTATATACGACATCGGCTCCTTGTTCCTTGCATAATGCGCGAAACGGAGGATCGCTAACGTCTTCCATTGGCGCTAATAGCAATGGAAAATCAGGAAGTTCTATGTCGCCTATTTTTACCAAATAAAATAATAATATGTCTACAAGATCTTATATGCCAAGAATCTAAAACGTCAGTTCAGCCTCGATCTTTTCACCACTACGTTCTATCACTATCTTGGTAGTATTTCCTTTTTCGAATGTGGAAAGGGCTTTCATATAGCTCATCATGTCCGTTACCTCATGTTCTCCCAACTTGAGAACCACATCACCTTTTTTAAGCCCAGCCCTAACAGCAGGTGTGTCTTCACGCGTGCCATCGATTCTCATGCCTTTCCCGCTATAAAGATAGTCTGGCACCACGCCGAGCCCAACCTTGAACCTTGGAACTTCTTCACTCTCGTTCTTGGTTTTCCTAAAGGCCAACTTCTCACTTTCATTCAGTTCTGAAATGACATTGAAAATATAATCCGAAATGGCGTACATCCCTTCGTAATTCAATTTATCGAAATCGTCCGAGGGTTTATGATAATCCTCATGCTGCCCAGTGAAGAAATGAAGTACAGGAATATCGCTTAAATAAAAAGACGTGTGATCTGATGGGCCTACTCCTGATTCTTTTTCTACCAAGTTGAAATCGCCTTTAAGACTATTCAATGTCTGTGAGAATCGAGGTGATGTTCCGACGCCATAAACCGCAATCGTCTTATCTTCCTTAAGGCGTCCCACCATGTCCATGTTAATCATGTAATTGACGGCCTTGGTATCAATCGTTGGATTCTTGACGAAATAATTCGAACCCAATAATCCCATTTCCTCGCCTGAAAATGCCATGAACAAGTAATTGTTATTGGTGTTCTTGCCCTTCAGCTTACTGGCTAGATTAAGCAAGATAGAAGTCCCGCTAGCGTTGTCGTCGGCTCCATTATGTATTTCAGTATCTCCGCGATGCAAAGAACCATCTCCGCCCAGACCTAAATGATCAAAATGGGCTCCGATGATAATGGTCTCAGCAGCATTATTATCTATGTAACCAATAACATTCGTTCCGGTTATCGTGCTATCAGAATTCATGGTGACATATTCCGTATCCTTATGAGGATCGGTTTTTGGCAAGAAGGTGAATTTCTGGAAATAACCATCAGTTCCTTTTGGCTCAATACCCATTTCCTTGAAGCGATCCCCAATGTAATTAGCAGCGGTAAGTTCGCCCTTGGTTCCAGTAGCTCTTCCTTTAAGGGCATCATCAGCCAAAAAGGCAACATCTTCTTTAATTAAGTCTTTGTGAGTGTAATTTTTCTTACAAGAAATAATACTAAGAAAAAATACCATTACAAATAGTTGTTTCATAACAATTACAGTTTAATTTTGCGCAAAATTAGGCAATAATTGCCATTTATCAATTGCTAAAAAGAGTTTCTGCTATGAAAAATTCAATTTGTTTATTTCTCATCATATCATTTGTTTTTATATCCTGTAAACAGGATGAAAAAGGCTATAAAGCAACTGAGGAACAACAAGCCGTAAAAGTCAACGATAGCCTGATATATCCTGAAGAAACACATTTCAAGTCCCTAAGGCAGATCACCTTTGGCGGAGACAATGCGGAGGCGTATTGGAGTTTTGATGACGAGCAGATCATTTTCCAATCCAATAACAAGGAATGGGGAATGGAATGCGATCAAATGTTCTTAATGAACAGGGACCAGATTTTTGACAGTATCGTCCCTCCTATGATCAGTACAGGGAAAGGGCGAACAACCTGCGCTTATTTCTTGCCGGACAATAAGCATTTTGTTTATGGGTCTACGCATCTTGGAGGTGATGAATGTCCTGATGCCCCTTTAAGGAAAAACGGAAAATATGTCTGGCCAATTTATGAGAGTTATGATATTTTCGTTGCCGACCTTCAAGGAAATATTACTGGCCAACTTACCAGCGAACCTGGCTATGATGCAGAGGCGACAGTCTCTCCAAAAGGTGATAAAATCGTTTTTACTTCCATGCGCAGCGGAGACCTAGAGCTTTACACCATGAATATCGATGGCTCTGATATCAAGCAAGTCACCGACCAACTAGGATACGATGGTGGCGCCTTTTTCTCACCAGATGGCACAAAATTGATTTTTAGGTCCTCGCGCCCAAAAACAGAACAAGAAATAAAAGACTATAAGGACCTCTTGGCTCAAGGGTTGGTCATGCCAACAGAAATGGAATTGTTCATTTGCAATGCAGACGGTAGCGACTTGCGCCAATTGACCTTCTTAGGCAATGCAAATTGGAGTCCGTTTTTTCATCCTTCTGGAGAGAAGATTCTTTTCTCATCCAATTTTGAAGCAGAAAAGGGCTTTCCTTTCAATTTATATATAATCGATATTGACGGGAAGAACTTGAAACGTGTGACGCACGGAGAAACATTCGACGCATTCCCGGTGTTCTCTAATGATGGTAAGCACTTGCTGTTTTCGTCTAACCGAAACAATGGCGGAACACGAGACACAAACCTGTTCTTGGCCGAGTGGCAGGATTAATTATTCTTGTTCAAGCGATCCCTTTCTTCCAACTCTTTGATGCTTTCGTTTGAAGATAGGCGTGTATTCCCAAAGTTATATCTAAGTCCCAAGCGCACCCATCGATTATCAAACCTAGCATAGTACTGATTGTCCTGGTCGAGGTAATCGTTCTTGACCGTGAAATCACTTCCTTGGAGTATGTCGTTGGCCGAAAGGGATAATATCCATTTGCCGTTATTGAAGGATTTCTTCAAGCCAATGTCAATTTGGGTTCTTTCTGAGACTTCAGCAGAGCCCTCCAAATAAGGTGATATATATAGAAAAGAAAGGTTTGCAGTAAGGCTTTGGTCTTTCAAGAAAGTAAAATAATTAATGGCATTGCCATAAAAGGACCAACGTTCGTTAGTTTGCAAACTGTTGTCTGTTTGAGCGGCGAAGAACTCAATTTCATCATGAAATATAGAGGTGACAACATAGGCTGTCCAATTATTCGTAAAAGGTTTGTAGAGAATAAAATCAAACCCATAATCAACAACTTGATTAAGATTGCTGGGCCTATATATGATCTGGTTCATATCGTTGTCCTGAAAGCTAAGCTCACTAAACGTGCTTTTCGCGTTTCGGTAGTACAATTCGAAGGTATAGGCGTTGTTGATTGAATAAGACAAGGTCGTAAGCTCTGTAAGCGCTGGCAACAAATTGGGATTGCCCGATACGAAGGCATTATCATTAAAAAAGAACTTGAACGGATTCAAGTTAGAATAGGTTGGACGTTCAATCCGCCGGCTATATGAAATACCGAGACTATGGCTGTCATTGAACCTATGGGTGATGCTTGAGGTTGGGAAGATCTCGAAATAATCGAATGCATTTGGATCCGTGTTATTGGACAAGCTTCCAACGGCATCTGTATATTCCGTACGTATTCCAGCGGACAAGCTCCAATCGCTCCATTCTTTGCTTAAGCTTAAGTATGCGGCATAATTATTTTCTTCATAATCGAAGGTGCCGGAATTAGTTCCATCTGAAACAATGATTCCGTTGTTGGTGATTAATTGCCGAATATCGCTTTGAGAATCTATTCTAGATCCTTTTAATCCAAATTCAATGGAGCCTTCGTTTTTCAAAGGCAATGAAAGGTCCATTTGTCCGGAGTAGATCTTGATGTCCTGTCTAGAAGTAGTGTTAAAGAAGTTCTCTCTTAGGGTTAGTAAACCAGAGGTGTCTTTGTAAATTGTTTCAACATCTTGAAATCGGTCATATTCATAATTGGTATGGTGTGCATTGAATGAGAGTTTGGATCCATTTGCAGACCTATAAATGTAATCAGCATTGGCTCCAATATTCAAAATATCATCATCTGTTATATTGAGAGAGGTGAATGATGAGTCAATGGCCTCAGTAAATGCCTCTGTATCCCTTCTCCAAAACGGTGTCAACAATCCGTTAGCAGAAATTGAAAATGTATTTTTTTCATCAATGTCATAATCAAAATTCATGTTGGCCGTGTGAGACCTTATGGATGTATTTCTTTCAATGTCTGTTTGCCAGCTTCCTATTACTTGGTCGCCATTCTTGAAATTGATGCGTTCATCATTGATGCGATTAAGCTCTTCGTCGTTATAATTATAGCCAATGTAAAAGCTTGTTTTCTTTCCTTTGAAGAAGTGATTCGTGCCTGCGGAATACCGAGGGTAATATCCTTGAGTGAAATTACCATAGATGCTGCCATTGTAACCTGCAATAAGGTTCTTGCTCATTTTTATGTTAATGACTGCCCCTCCTTCAGCATCGTACTTGGCAGGAGGATTCGTTATGACTTCTATGGCTTGAACGGTTGATGCGGTTGTTCCGGATAAAAGCTGCTGCAATTCGTTTCCTGAAAGATAGACGCGTTTATCATTAATTAAATATATAATGTTGGAGGCATTCCTTACGGAAACCTCATCATTGATCATCAATATGCCAGGAGTGCTTTTAAGAATGTTCCAAACACTTCCTTCTGTTAGCGAGGTGTTCTCTACATTGAAAACAAGGCGGTCATTTTCCCTTTTCAATGTTGGTTTAGTTGCTGTGACCCTGACCTCCTCTAGGGTCTCTTCTTTTTCAACAAGCACAATGTTCTCAAGTTCTAAATCTCTATTGAGATTGATTCTTGTGAAATAATCCTCGAATCCGATGAATGAGACCCTGATTAAATAGTCGTCTTGATTTAAGTCCAATAGCTTGAAAAAACCTTGCTCATCTGATATCGTTCCGGAAACAACAGTGGAATCCTGAACTTTTAAAGCAATAGCATTTGCATAAGAAACTGCTTGCCCGCTATCATTCTTTACAACGCCAGAAACCGAAAAACTTTGGGATAGCATTATTAGAGGAAACGCTAAAAAAACGCAAATTACAGTTGATGTTTTTTGCAGATTCACAAATGGATTAATTAGAGGGATTATCTATATTACTCTATATAAATGTATGATTTTAAAACCATCATCCAAATTTTTGCTTTGCTTTATCGTCGAATGGCATCCAATTTCTTTTTAAGTCTTTATTTTCCCTTTTAAACCCACACAATGATTTATATTTGCAATCGCATTGACAACATGCCATGAAAAACATCAGGAACTTCTGTATAATTGCCCATATAGACCACGGTAAGAGCACTCTCGCCGATCGACTTCTTGATGTTACAGGCTCTGTTACGGATCGTGAAAAACAGGATCAGCTGCTTGATAATATGGATCTAGAGCGCGAACGAGGCATCACCATTAAGTCTCATGCCATACAAATGGAATACACCTTTGAAGGCCAGGACTATATATTGAACCTTATCGATACACCTGGCCATGTTGATTTTTCTTATGAAGTGTCTCGGTCTATTGCTGCATGTGAAGGTGCCTTGCTTATCGTAGATGCTGCTCAAAGCATTCAAGCACAGACGATATCGAATCTATATCTAGCCTTGGAAAACGACTTGGAGATCATTCCTGTGCTTAATAAAGTAGATCTACCGAGCGCAAACCCAGAAGAAGTCACTGACGATATCGTTGACCTTTTAGGGTGTAAGCCAGAAGAAGTGATTCATGCAAGTGGTAAAACAGGTTTTGGCGTTGGCGATATCCTTGAGGCAATTATCAAACGAATTCCTGCGCCAGAAGGAGACCCTAATGAGCCATTACAGGCCTTGATTTTCGATTCGGTCTATAACACATTTAGGGGTATTGAAACCTATTTTAGGGTTTTTAATGGTGAAATAAGGAAAGGGCAAAAGATAAAATTCGTAGCTACCGATAAAGAATACTATGCCGACGAAGTGGGCACACTTAAACTTGAACAAGTCCCTAAGAAAAGTATAAAGGCCGGTGATGTTGGGTATTTGATTACAGGAATCAAAACGGCCAAAGAAGTAAAAGTAGGTGACACTATAACTGATTTTGCCAACCCTACAACAAATATTGTTGAAGGATTTGAAGATGTGAAGCCAATGGTTTTTGCAGGAATCTACCCAGTTGATACAGAAGATTTCGAAGAACTTCGTAATTCCATGGAGAAATTACAGCTTAATGATGCCTCTTTGGTTTATCAACCGGAAAGTTCAGCCGCTTTAGGGTTCGGTTTTCGCTGTGGGTTCTTAGGGATGCTTCATATGGAAATTATTCAAGAACGTTTAGAACGGGAGTTCGATATGACTGTTATCACTACAGTTCCTAATGTTTCGTATCATGCCTTTACCAATAAAAATCCTGATGAGGCTTTTATTGTAAATAATCCAAGTGATTTACCAGACCCTTCGACCATAAATCGTGTTGAAGAACCTTATATCAAGGCTACAATTATCACAAAATCTGATTTTGTTGGCAATGTGATGTCCTTATGTATCGAAAAACGCGGCCAAATAACCAATCAGACCTATTTAACGACAGAACGCGTGGAGTTGATTTTTGAAATGCCGTTGGCAGAAATCGTGTTTGATTTTTACGATCGCTTAAAAACGGTGTCGAAAGGCTATGCCTCCTTTGATTATTCTCCTATCGGGATGAAAGTGTCAAAACTCGTGCGCCTAGACATTCTTTTAAATGCTCAACCCGTTGATGCTCTTTCTGCATTGATTCATGCTGATAATGCCCAGAACATTGGCAAGAAAATGTGCGAGAAATTGAAAGAGTTAATTCCGCGTCAGCAATTTGATATCCCTATTCAAGCAGCCATCGGTGCCAAGATCATTTCTCGCGAAACCATCAAGGCGCTTCGAAAGGACGTGACCGCTAAATGTTATGGTGGTGATATTTCCCGTAAGCGAAAACTTTTGGAAAAGCAGAAAAAAGGGAAGAAACGGATGCGCCAAGTAGGCAATGTAGAAATACCACAACAAGCTTTTATGGCTGTCCTGAAACTGAACGATTGATTTTTCATTGATCTCAATCAAGTTTTTCCTTTTATTTGTTGCGTTTCTTTGAGCTTATATTATAAATTCTTCAAAACTTCGGGGTTTTATTTCATTAGCCCAAAACATTTTGTAAGTTTAAGGTACCAATCAATTGTTCCCGAAATATTTTCACAATTCTCAAACTGTCATAATCGACATAAGATAATTGACTAATTGATTCAGTAATTAAATAGTTTATAAATGAAAGCACTTTTCTACACAAGAGAATTTCCACCTTATGTATATGGAGGAGCAGGTGTACATGTTGAATATTTGGCAGCAGAACTTGCAAAATTAATGGACATGGAGGTGCGTTGTTTTGGTGACCAAGATGAAAGATCAAGCAATCTTGAAGTTAAGGGGTTTCCTTTTGATAATATCAATTTCGACAAAACCGATGATAAGCTTAAAACAGTAATGAAAACACTAAGTACCTGTGTTCACATGAATGCCGCAGACACAGATGCAGATATTGTACATTGCCATACCTGGTACGCTCAATTTGCTGGGATACTAACTAAATTATGCTACGGCACTCCTTTGGTTATCACAACGCACTCCTTAGAACCCTTAAGGCCTTGGAAAAGGGAGCAGCTTGGCAGAGGATACGACGCTTCTTCATGGGTTGAGAAAACCGCTATTG
>Ga0265306_10000417_pt1 | contig 20096 bp, 20 predicted proteins | sample Helome_3_FD_192493 | JGI IMG/M metagenome (GOLD analysis project Ga0265306, IMG submission 192493) | Marine sediment microbial communities from subtidal zone of North Sea - Hel_20160420 (Illumina Assembly) | ecosystem: Environmental > Aquatic > Marine > Subtidal zone > Sediment ... | reverse complement strand
GGAGACATTTTTGAAGTTTTTAATACTTTTACCTAATGCCGGTGACTATAATCAGGTAGGAGTTGAGGCATTGCGTACTAATATTGATATAATTTTTGACGCTATAGCATTAAACAATCCATATCCTTCCATATATTTTAATGATCAGCAATGGAATCAAATGTATTTGAAAGCGGCATTTATGCAGCGAAATTTGAGAGATATTGTTGATGTTGAAAAGCGGGCCAACGGCGATTTAGCCAGAATTATTTCAGATTATGCCCATGAGCGCTGGGCGGCTTCAAGGGATATAGATCCAATGTTCTGGCGACCCGTAGCAGGATTTTTGGAAGGTCATTTATTACAGGATATGGATAATTTGTTTAAGAGTAAAGATAAAATTGAAAATCTGGCGGCTGCCCTTTGTTGTTATTACTCCCACGAACCGGAAGCAACCAAATTATTGGATAAATATCCGGATTTGATTCAAAAAATAGCGAATAAAGCTGTCACCTGGGAAAATTTAAAAGAATAAACTATGAAAGAAAAAATGATGATAATTGACCCTCATATTCATATGACCTCAAGGACAACTGATGACTATGAAGCCATGGCGGAAGCAGGAATTGTAGCAATTATTGAACCCTCTTTTTGGTTAGGTCAACCGCGAACCCAAGTTGGATCATTTCAGGATTATTATAGTAGCCTTGTTGGATGGGAACCATTTAGGGCGAGTCAGTTTGGCATAAAACATTATTGTACCATTGGATTGAATTCCAAAGAAGCCAATAATGAAGCCCTGGCCGAGCAGGTTATGGAACTTTTACCCTTATATCTTCACAAGGAAAATGTTGTGGCTATAGGAGAAATAGGTTATGATGATCAAACTCCGGCTGAGGATAAGTATTTTCGGGAACAATTAGAACTGGCTAAAGAACTAAATATGACGGTTCAGGTTCATACCCCTCATCGGGATAAAAAGGCTGGAACAATTAAGAGTATGGAAGTGTGCATGGAGCATAAACTGGATCCTGGAAATGTTATAATTGACCACAACAATGAGGAAACAGTAAAAGAAGTTTTAGATAAAGGTTTTATAGCCGCTTTTACAATTTATCCCAAAACAAAAATGGGCAATGAACGCATGGTAGAAGTAGTGCGTAAATATGGCAGCTCAAATATCATAGTAGATAGTTCAGCAGACTGGGGAGTTAGTGACCCATTAGCTGTACCAAAAACTGCAGCCCTTATGTTAAAACGAGGAATTGATCGTAAAGACGTCATAAAAACCTGTTATAAAAATGCATTGGATGCATTCGGTAAAAATGGCAAAATGAAAGAATCAGACTGGCTAAATCCGCAGGGAATTAATCAATCAATTCTTTTTAAGGATAATAGTGTTTTACGAGGTCAGGAACCTCGTGTGGACACAGATCAAATTAAATAGAATGAACTTGGTACTCCTGGGTTACGCAAAGCTTTCCAGGCCTGCAAACTTGCCTACTGCCGTGGCCGATATAATGGCTGGTTCCAGTATATCTGGTTTTACTTTTCTAATTATATCAGACACATTTTTAAACGGACCGGTATATCTGAATTTAATCTTACTTATGTTTTCCTCAACATTCCTTTACGCTGGAGGGGTTGTACTAAATGACGTATTTGATTTTAAAATTGACCAGATAGAACGACCCGAAAGACCTATTCCAAAAGGAGATGTATCGCTTAAAGGAGCTTCATTATATGGTACCAGCCTATTGATGTCAGGAATTTTCTTATCCTTTCTTGTGAATTACCTTAGTGGTATAATAGCTTTAATTCTTGCCGTCGCAATCATACTTTATGATACATTCTCCAAAAAATATAATTTTCTGGGGCCATTAAATATGGGGCTTTGCAGAGCTTTAAACTTAATTTTAGGAATGTCTGTATTTGGTGATATATCCCACTGGATGTATGCCGTAATTCCTCTTATATATATTTTTGCCATTACGTTAATAAGCAGGGGAGAGGTTTTTGGGCAAAACAAAAAGCATATAATTTGGGCAGGACTATTATACGCAATGGTTGTTTTTATCGTTTTGATGATTACACCTGATATACAGAGGCGGTGGATTAGTTTATTTCCTTTCCTGGGTTTATTTATATTTCTGATTTATAGTTCATTGATTAGAGCATATAGAATAAATTCACCGGAAAACATTAAAAAAGCTGTGGTCAGTGGTGTGCTTTCAATAATTGTTTTGGATGCCTCACTCGCTGTTGCCTTTGATAGTTGGCAGTTTGGTTTGGTTGTTTTACTATTGCTGCCACTGTCATACATACTCGCTAAGATATTTGCGGTAACTTAAATTAAAAGCATGCAATTAAAACCCATAGAGCAGTCTTTTGCTGTAAACTTTAAATATAGTTTGCACTTTACAAACGAAGTGTTTGAAAGCAACAATAGCCTGTTCGCTGAGGTCATAAAGTCTTATACACCTAATGAAAAGGTTAAACTCCTTTTTGTTGTAGACGATGGCGTTCTTAAAAAGCACCCTGAGTTAATCGGGAGTATTAAAAATTATTGTCTTCGGCACAGCTCTCAACTACTATTTACAGAGTGTCTTGTAATACCAGGTGGAGAAATAGCTAAAAACAATTATGATAATGTAGATAGAATAATAAGTGCTATCAATAATAACGCCATATGCAGGCACTCCTTTGTGATTGTTATAGGGGGTGGTGCAGTAATAGATGTGGCCGGTTATGCTGCGTCAGTTGCACACAGGGGTGTAAAACTCATCCGTATTCCAACAACGGTGCTTTCCCAGAATGATGCTGCAATAGGGGTAAAGAATGGTATAAATGCTTATAGCAAAAAGAACTTCATAGGAACTTTTGCGCCACCATATGCTATTTTAAACGATAGGAATTTTTTGACAAGCCTTAGACAACGCGATTGGATTGCAGGTGTGGCTGAGGCCATTAAGGTTGCTCTTATTAAAGATGAATTTTTCTTTAATACAATTAAAGAAAATGCGATAAAATTGAAAGAACGTGATATGGATGCCATGCTTAAAACTATTTACAGGTGCGCCGAAATGCATATGGAACACATTGCTAAAGGAGGCGACCCTTTTGAAAGTGGGTCTTCCAGACCATTAGATTTTGGTCATTGGTCCGCTCATAAGTTGGAACAGATGAGTAATTATTCTTTGAGGCACGGTGAAGCTGTGGCAAAGGGGATTGCACTGGATTTAACATATTCGCAGCTTGTAGGTTTTATTTCAGTGGAAATTTTGGATGAAATTTTAGAAGTCATGGCAGACATTGGTTTTGATTTGTCTATTCCGGTTTCAGGGGGCGCGGAAATGCAGGAGTTATTAAAAGGGATTCAGGAGTTTCGCGAGCATCTTGGAGGGGAATTGACAATAACATTGATAAACGGTATTGGGCAGAAGATAGATGTGCACGAAATAGACATGGAATTAATGAAGAATGCAGTAAATTCCCTAAATAATAAATATAAAATTAATGTGGCATAAACTATGCTGATCGATGATAAATACCATCTGACTTATTGTACAAATATTCATCCGGGACAGGATTGGGCAGGCACTTTTGAGAGTTTAGCGCAATACTTGCCTATTATAAAGAACAAAATATCAAAAGAACAACCGTTTGGTATAGGATTGAGACTATCCAATAAGGCAAGCGAAGAACTTGCTATGAATAATAATCTTCCACAATTTAAAAGTTGGTTAATAAAAAACGGTCTTTATGTATTTACCATGAATGGTTTTCCATATGGAAATTTTCATGATGAAGTTGTTAAGGATAAAGTACATGAGCCCGATTGGACAACAAGGGATAGAGTCAATTATACTATAAGATTATTTGAACAGTTAGCTTACCTCTTACCTGAAGGTATTTCCGGTGGTATTTCCACTTCACCAATTAGTTACAAACACTGGCATAAGGGCACTGATAGCAAAAAGATAGTCCTGGAAAAGGGGGCTAGTCATTTGACGGAGCTTATATTAAAACTCTATGAACTTGAAGAAAGAACATCCAAGTATCTTCATCTTGATATAGAACCGGAACCTGATGGGATGCTTGAGAATACTGAAGATGTTTTAATCTTCTACCGTAACTTTCTTTTACCCATTGCGATAAAGGAGCTAATAAAAATCCTCGATGTAAGTGAAGAAAGGGCAAAAGATTTGGTTTTGCGCTATTGTACCCTTTGTTATGATATTTGTCATTTTTCACTTGCCTATGAAGAGCCCGCTTTTTCTTTCGAAAAATTAAAGGAAGCCGGAATTAAGATTGGGAAAATACAGGTAAGTGCAGCTTTGAAAGTTAGATTTGACACATCTGATAAAGATAAAATATGGGAATCATTGGCCCAATTTGATGAGCCTACTTACCTGCACCAGGTTACTGAAAATACAAAACAGGGCGTTAAGACATATAATGACTTACCCACTATTCTTAAAAATAAAACTGATGTTTCAGAATTAAGAGCCCATTTTCATGTTCCTATTTTTCTTGAATCTTTTGAGGAATTATATTCCACACAGGATCATATACTGAAGGTGATAACCATTCTCAGGGAAAATGTGATTTCAGAACACCTGGAAGTTGAGACTTATACCTGGGATGTACTTCCAGGTTCTCTTAAAAAAGAACTTTCAGAATCGATAATCAGAGAAATGAGCTGGTTAATAGATAAACTATAAAAGGTATGAATAAAACGGTTGTTCTTAATGTTGTTGGTCTGACTGGTAGGCTCATTGGTAAACATACACCTTTTATTAAATCCTTTTTGGAGAAGGGCGAGTTAGCCTCAATTGAACCTGTTTTACCAGCGGTAACCTGCACTTCTCAAACAACCTATCTTACCGGTAAATGGCCATCAGAACATGGTATTGTTGGAAATGGATGGTATTTTAAGGATGAATGCGAAGTAAAATTCTGGAGGCAATCCAATAAATTGACTCAAAGTGACAAGTTGTGGGATGAGATGAAGGATTTGGACCGTAATTTTACCTGTGCTAATCTTTTCTGGTGGTATAATATGTATTCTACCGTGGATTATAGTGTTACACCCCGTCCTAACTATCTTGCTGATGGCAGAAAAATTCCCGACATCTATTCACATCCTCCTGAATTAAGAGACCAATTGCAACAGGAACTGGGCACTTTCCCTTTATTTAATTTTTGGGGCCCCAAAACATCCGTAAAATCCAGTCAATGGATAGCCGATGCCGCCATCAATACGGACCAATTGCATGACCCTACCCTTACTCTGGTTTATCTGCCTCATTTGGATTATAATTTGCAGAGATATGGTATTGATTTTTCCAAAATCAGTAAAGATCTGAATGAAATTGATGAGGTAGTGAAAAAACTGGTAAGTTATTATGACAACGGAAATACAAATATTGTTCTACTCTCGGAATATGGCATTACCAATGTGAACAACCCAATTCACATTAACCGTATTCTTAGATCTGAGGGATTAATAAGTGTCAGGGAGGAACGAGGCCTGGAACTTTTAGATACAGGCGCCAGTAAAGCTTTTGCGGTAGCTGATCATCAGATAGCGCACATTTATCTTAATGATCAAACAATTAAAAGCGAAGTAAAGGAGTTATTAAAAGGAATTAATGGTGTTGAAAGGGTTTTATCGCAAAATGAATTGGAAGAAGCGCATTTAAATCACGAAAGGTGTGGCGATTTGATGCTGATTGCGGATAAAAATTCATGGTTTACCTATTACTTTTGGATGGATGATGCGAAAGCGCCGGACTATGCAAGAATGGTGGACATCCACAAAAAACCCGGTTATGACCCGGTAGAAATGTTCACAGATCCTGAAGACAAATTTGTGATGCCCAAAGTGATATTAAAACTTTTGAAAAAGAAACTCGGATTTAGAACTGTAATGAATATAATACCCCTAAAAGCAAATCTGGTAAAGGGTTCTCATGGTAGAATCCCTGGTGATCAATCAGATTACCCGGTTTTTATAACAAATAATAAAGGATCATTAAAGCAGGAACTTTTTAAATCCACAGAGATTTACCAGCTTATAACTAAACTCTTAACCGATTAAAATCTTACAATATGAAAAATCTGTTTAAACTTCTTTCTTTGATATTTACATTGTTATTTATATGGGCCGCTTATGTTCAATACAATGATCCTGACGCCCTGTTGTGGTATGCTATCTATGGCGTTGCTGCTGTGGCTTCTTTGTTTTTCTATTTGGGTAAATTGAACTCTACCGTAGCAATTATTCTAAGCGGAATATATTTTGTTGGCACTGTTTTTTTATGGCCGGAGAAGTTTGAAGGAATAACTATTGGAAATGGAGATATTGTGAATATTGAAAGAGGAAGAGAGTCTTTGGGGCTGCTTATTGTAGCCATAGTAATGCTGATATATGCCCTTAGGTTGCGATTGGCAAATAAATCAAAGGTCTAAATCAAACTCCTTTCTTAGGAGATCAATAGCAGGATTAATTTCCCTTAGTTTTTGATACTTCTCTTCAGGAGTATAGGCAAATTTTTTGGCAATTTCGTCATTGACGGTTATTTTCAACTCAATGCTATAATTGTTGAGTTGCTTTCTTAGAAACTTCAAAAGGAGATATTGTTCCCTTTCAATTTCTTTTTTCATTGTACCATTCGGAAGCTCAATCCATATTTCCGTTTCATCGACTATTTTAGGTTGATCGGAACTTAGATTTGAAGCCATTATCTTTTTACCTGCTTTGTCTAATTTTTGAATATAACTTTCCCAATGTTTTAATAATTCCTCTTTTGTAAAATTTTCTTTAGGTAGCTCATCTTCATCAATTACTACTTCTATCCTTTTGAGCTGATGTTCCTTTTTCGCCTTTAAACTGGATAATGATAAACCTGAAATTCTTTTCGATCGCTCCTTAATCCTAATATTTTTATTAGGTTCTGATATCAACACATCTTCAGAAATACCTTCTGTTAAAGGCTGAGGATCAAACTCTTCTGTTTCAGTAGATTCTCCCTGTTCGCTGATTTCGACTTCCTTGTCTTTGGGTATGACTGTTTGGGTTTTGTCTAAAAATTTTGTCGATTCCAGAGATTCCGGAGACTGGTTAGCGGGTAGCGTATCAATAAAAAACGAAGTGGGTATTAATTTAATTTCACCGTTCCAGGCGCTGAGGTCAAGATTTTTTTTTTCACCATTAAAATCTATTGAAGCTAATTTCATTAAAGTTAGTTCAACAAATAATCTATGGTTTTTACTGACTTTGTAGTTAAGGTCACACTCATTTGCTATAGCTATCCCTTTTAGCAAAAAGGATTCAGAAGTTTTTTTAGATTGTTCCAAATACTGTTTTTTTGCTTTTTCACCTACCTCCAAAAGTGCAATGGTGTCTTCAAATCTGCAAACCAAAAGGTCTCTGAAATGTGAAGCCAAACCGTTAATAAAATGATGCCCTTCAAATCCTCTGGCCAGAGTTTGATTGTACAAGACTAATAATTGAGGAATATTGTGCTCCAGAATTAAATCTGTAGTGGCAAAATATGTATCGTAATCCAGAACATTTAAATTCTCAGTTACAGCCGCCCTGGTAAGTTTCTTTCCGGAGAAACTAACTACCCGGTCAAAAATAGACAAAGCATCTCTCATTGCGCCATCTGCCTTCTGAGCAATAATATGAAGCGCGTCATCTTCTGCCTCAACACCTTGTTGCCCGGCAATATATTTGAGGTACTCTGCCGCGTCCTTAACGGTTATACGTTTAAAGTCAAATATCTGGCAACGAGATAATATGGTTGGTATAATCTTGTGTTTCTCTGTAGTAGCTAAAATAAAAATAGCATGTTTAGGTGGTTCTTCAAGTGTTTTTAAAAATGCATTGAAGGCAGATTGAGATAGCATATGTACCTCATCTATGATATATACTTTGTATTTTCCAACCTGAGGAGGTATTCGTACCTGATCTATTAAGTTCCTGATATCATCAACAGAATTATTGGATGCCGCATCCAGTTCAAAAATATTGAATGCAAAATCTTCATCTTCCTTCTCTGTCCCGTCCTGGTTGATCTGTTTGGCCAAAATCCGCGCACAGGTAGTCTTACCTACTCCTCTGGGGCCACAGAATAAAAGTGCCTGAGCCAGATGGTTATTATCTATGGCATTCAGCAGAGTATTTGTAATGGCATCCTGACCCACTACATCCTTGAAGGTATTGGGTCTGTACTTGCGAGCTGATACAATAAATGGTTCCAATTAAATAAGGTTTAGCAGACAAAATTTAATCGCCTGCTGTGTAATATACAAATATAGAAATAGCCGCTAATTCTGGCGTTTATTTTAAACATATATCCCAATTTTTATCAACAATTGTTTGGTAACAGAACTATTGACCTTGCTTGAAAATAGCAATATATTCATTATTATATTCCAGTAGGAATTTGCAATAGGATATGAATTAAGTTCCAAGTATGAATAAAACTGTATTTTTTTTGGACTAAAACAGGATATTGTACCTTTGTATTAAACAGGTCCCCTTATCGCGCTGACAGTATATGTTAGTGAGGAAAGTCCGGACACCTTAGTGCAGCATAGCGGGTAACGCCCGTCTCTTCCGCTTTATGTAGAAGAAGGACAAGTGCAACAGAAAGCAAGTACAGGTAATGCTGTAGTGAAATCAGGTAAACTCTATGCGGTGAAACGTCATGTATATCAACGTTTGAGAACTGCACGTTCAAGTTGAAGGGTAGGCGGTTAGAACTTATGGGTAACCTTAAGTCAAGATAAATGATAAGGAGGTTTCTTTGAGGCCTTACAGAATCCGGCTTATGACCTGCTTTTTAAAAACTTCCTCGCTCTATAGGGTCTGTTTTAGATCTAAGAGTGAGGGATTTTTTTATTCCATAGCCTTATTTTGTACTAAAAAACTAAAAACACTCCCTCCGTATTTCCTCATATATTTAAAATTTTCAAGAGCAGATAAATCTGTGTGTTTGGAATGCTCAATTATTAACACACCATTTTCATTTAATAACTGTCTTTGAAAAACAATTGAAGCAATTCTGGAACAATCGTCGATGGTGAAACTATAAGGCGGATCAACAAATATGATATCAAAATTCAGATTTATTTTTTCAATAAACTTATACACATCACTTTTAATAGCTGAAATACTAAAGTCCAGTTCTTCAGCCATTTTTGAGATAAACTTAATACATCTGTAGTCCTTATCAACAGCCACAATCTCACTACTACCTCTGGATGCAAATTCAAAACTTATATTCCCTGTTCCGGAAAATAAGTCCAGTACTACCAGATCCTCAAAATAATAGTTGTTATTTAAGATATTGAATAAAGCTTCTTTCGCCATATCGGTAGTAGGACGTACTGGTAATCCCCTGGGAGCGATGATACGACGGCCTTTATGTTTACCGGAGATAATACGCATTAAAGAGCGTTTAGTACAGTAAAATCTACTACTTCTTTCTCCAACTCTTCTGTAGAATAAATATCGCTGGGAGGAATAAATAATGAAATATGCTGTATATATTCATAGGCAATATTGTAAAGCTCATCTCCCATATCTACTGAACCAAAAAGCCTCAGTTTTATGGTTTCCGTGTTCAACTTCAATTGTTCTAATGTAAAAAGCAGGTAATAAATAAAATCTTCCTTGGTTATAAATTGAAAACTATTAAAGAATAATAATTGTTTTTGAGTAAGTACCGTTATATCCATTTGCTTATCGGCAACATGCACATAACAAATGGGCTCATTTCCATTGCTGTGTGAATTTAATAAAGATTGTACCATTACTGTCCCATGGTGCATGAATACAAATTCCCCAAAAAGATCATAAATATAATTGTTGATATTTACAAAAGGTAAATAAACATTTACCATATCGCAGCTATCTATCTCATCATATTCAACCAAATCATTGGCGAGTATTTTGATATTAAACTTAAGATAGTTGGCAAGTTCTGCTTTATCAAATAATGGTTTAGGAACGAGGCTAAAGAGGTTATTTCTATGGATGACTACGACCTCAGTAAAGGAATAATCTGTAACCTGTGATTCTCTAAACAGCTGCTTTAATTGCTTTTGCGCCTCATAAGGGCTTAGCTCCTTACCAAAGTTAAGCCGTTTGAAATGTTTGATCGTGTTAGCTATGGTGTCCACGATGCAAAAAGAAAGTCCATTCAAGCTAACCTGAATGGACAATTTATGATAATTTTCAATGTTGTTATTGATCTCCTTTTTTGTCATATATAGGTGGCCAGTTACCATTGGTACTTACATCAGTAAGCGAACCTACTCTAATTTCCGATCCGTTTACTTCTTCAACACTTATTTGAGCGTTTTCCTTAGACATAAGATCTTTAGGTTGGTCGTATAAAATAACATCCTTTTTAACTTTGGCTTCAAAAACCGGTGCTTTATAACCTCCCTTATCAATAATATCAGCTTTCATATCAAATTTTTCACCTCCTTGGGCGTAAGGAACATTCATCATGCTTTTATAGCGATCATCTGCTTTAAACAAAGAATCCTTTACGGAAACAAACCCCAGAGTGTCAATAATGGTAACCTCTCTTAATAGATCGATGCCATATGTCTTGTCGAACTCCATATATGAAGAGTCTCTTTGCTGAGTAATGGTATATTGACCCCCGTCTACAAATGTGATAAGACTTTTAAAGTCGTTGGCAAATTTTCCATTAACCGCCCTGTAGGCTTCCTGAGAATTTCTAATATCCTTTAAATTGGAAATTACTTTAGAATAACGTTCTTCCTTTACCTTTTGAAACTCAATAGGTCCTGTAACAGATCTATAAATTAGGTATCCAAGTCCTACGCAAATTATCCAAAGTACTATCTGAAGTATGGTTTTCATTTTTAACTGGTATTAATTATCTTTTAGTGGTCTTCACAAATCTACAATTTTTTTTTAATCGTAAAAGGTTTTGTCGCAAAAATCCTCTTTATATTTGAAGGCTTATGAAATTGCTCACCCCGACTTCTTTTTATAAACTTCTTAAGGATAACTTTCCTCATGTACCCACACCAAAACAAGAAGTGGCATTGCAACAGCTTGCACATTTTTTGTTATCTGAAAAAAAAGAGGAAGTCTATTTGTTGAAAGGTTTTGCCGGAACTGGTAAAACAACCATAGTAGGGGATATAGTATCTAGTTTATGGAAGACAGCTATGAAGGCGGTTCTGCTGGCACCTACCGGAAGGGCTGCCAAGGTGATGAGTAATTATTCAAAAAGTCAGGCCTTCACAATTCACCGGAAAATCTACTTTCCAAAAAAAGAAAGTGGGGGAGGCATAAAGTTTGTACTTGCACCAAATAAGCACAGGAATACAATTTTTATTGTGGATGAAGCTTCTATGATCCCTGACAAACCATCAGATTCCAGGTTATTTGGGAATGGCTCACTATTAGACGACTTGTTGATGTTTGTATACTCCGGCCATAACTGTAAATTGATTTTAATTGGTGATACCGCTCAGTTACCGCCGGTTCATTTGCAAATCAGTCCTGCTTTGGACAGCGAAAAACTGGCTTATAATTATAATAAAGAAGTTACAACCATAGAGTTAGATGAAGTAGTAAGACAGGCAGAGGACTCTGGGATATTACTGAATGCCACCAATTTACGTGAGCAACTACAATCTGGCTACTTAGATGATTTTAAATTTGATGTTAACCCCTACAAAGACATAATAAGACTAATTGATGGCCATGACATTCAGGAAGCTATTGATAATTCATACAGGGAAAATGGCAAGGAAGAAACAGTACTGATTGTTCGCTCGAATAAAAGAGCAAATTTGTATAATGAAAATATAAGAAACAGAATATTATATCTGGAAAATGAGCTGGCCCCCGGTGATTATATGATGGTTGTCAAGAACAATTACTTTTGGTTAAAGCCCAATTCTGAGGCCGGTTTTATTGCAAATGGGGATATTATTGAAATACTCGAGATTTTTTCAATTAAGGAGTTATATGGGTTCAAATTTGCCGAGGTAAAGGTGAAAATGGTGGATTATCCCAACCAAAGACCATTTGAGACTGTATTATTATTAGATACAATAAGAGCTGATACACCTTCCTTGTCTTATGAACAAGGAAATAGGTTATATCAGGAAGTACAAAACGACTATGCTCATGAAAAATCGAAATACAAACGGTTTTTGGGAGTGAAGAATAACAAATACTTTAATGCCTTGCAGGTGAAGTTTTCATATGCCATTACGTGCCATAAATCGCAAGGAGGACAATGGAATACAGTATTTGTAGAACAACCTTATCTTCCGAATGGAATAGATCGTGAATATTTGCGATGGCTCTATACTGCGGTTACCAGAGCTAAGGATAAATTATACCTGATAGGGTTCAAGAGTGATTTTTTTGTTGGTCAGGAATGACTTAAATTAGTACAACGGATTTTTATAATGACATCTGAAACAATTATTAGCATATTTCTTGGAATTGGACTTGCCGCATCAGTTGGGTTTAGGGTGTTTTTGCCTTTGTTTGCGCTTAGCCTTGCAGCCTATTTTGGCGTTTGGGAATTGAACCAACACTGGGTATGGATTGGCAGTCTTGCGGCATTAATTGTGCTCGGGGTTGCTACAATAGTAGAATTAATGGCCTATTTTATTCCCTGGGTAGATAATTTACTTGATAGTTTAGCAATTCCCCTTGCTGCAATTGCAGGCACTGCTGTAATGGTTTCTACAGTGGCCAATTTGGACCCGGTTGTTACCTGGTCCCTTGCCATTATAGCCGGGGGAGGAACTGCAACGGCCATCAAAGGTGCTTCTGCGGCTGGAAGGGTTGTTTCTACAACAACTACAGGCGGTTTGGCGAATCCATTGGTAGCTACCTTGGAATCCGGTACAGCTATAGTGGTTTCAACAGCATCGATATTTGCTCCAATACTTGCGATGGTTCTGGTTATAATTATATTAATTTTTATTTTTTACATATATCGAAAACTAAGGCCAAGAATTAAAAATGATTAAAAACTATTTCAATGACTAAAATAATTGCCATGATACCTGCCCGTTACGCAGCTACCAGATTCCCCGGAAAATTGATGCAGGATCTAGCGGGTAAACCTGTCATAGTCAGAACCAATGAGGCTGCATTAAAGACAAAATTATTTGATGAAGTTTATGTAGTAACAGACAGCCCAATCATTTTTGATGCTATCGTAAGAGAAGGCGGTAATGCTATTATGAGTAATGAAGAGCATGAATGTGGCAGCGATAGAATAGCGGAAGCCGTGATCGGCATGGAAGTAGATATTATTGTTAATATACAAGGCGATGAACCTTTTACTGACAAGGAGAGTTTGGCTAGTATGTTAGAAGTATTTAAAAATGATCTGAACGAAGAAATTGATTTAACATCCTTAATGACAAAAATTACCGATTCGGATGAAATTAGTAATCCAAATATTGTTAAGGTAATTGTTGATAACAGGAATTTCGCACTTTATTTTTCGAGATCGACCATCCCTTATCTGAGGACGACAGATATGGAAATTGATTATTTTAAACATAAAGGTGTTTATGCTTTCAGAAAAAGAGCACTTATGGATTTTAGAAGTTTGCCTATGTTAGCTCTTGAAGCTGCAGAGAAAATTGAGGCAATACGATATTTAGAGTATGGAAAGAAAATTAAAATGGTGGAAACCGAAGTAAATGGAATAGAAATTGACACTCCTGAAGATTTAGAGAAAGCTAAAGAGGTATGGAATTAGATTTTGGTAATATAAAAGTGGTTGGCTTCGATGCCGATGACACACTCTGGGTAAATGAAACCTATTTCAGGGAAGCAGAAGAAAAGTTTGCCGACCTTCTTGAAATTTATGAAACTAAGAACAAGGTAGACCAGGAGCTTTTTAAAATGGAAATGAACAACCTTGAATTGTATGGTTATGGGATAAAAGGTTTTATGCTTTCCATGATAGAATCTGCAATGGAATTATCGAATAATCATATTCCTCCACAGACAATAACTGAAATATTGAATCTTGGAAAGTCAATGATAGCAAGGCCTGTAGAGCTTCTACAGGGTGTTGAGGAAGTATTGCAAAAACTGGCCAATAAATATCGGTTGATTGTTCTTACAAAGGGTGATCTATTAGATCAGGAGAGAAAATTAGAAAGATCCGGACTTACCAAATATTTTCATCATGTTGAGGTATTAAGTGACAAGAAAGAGGAGAATTATAAAAATTTACTGGACCATCTGGAGATTAATGTTAATGAATTTTTAATGATAGGAAATTCACTGAAATCAGACGTAATACCTATTTTGAATATAGGTGCCAGGGCAGTGCATGTACCATTTCATACAACCTGGGCTCATGAACAGGTTAATCCGGAGGAAATGACGAATAACCACCTCACATTAAATACGATATCCGATATTCTTAAATACATTAGTTAAAATTATGAAACAAGACAAAGAAATGACATTAAAGAATACTACTAAAATTACAAAAGGGCCTTACAGAAATTTTCCAATGGTACCACGTGTTGTATTTGGACCCGGTTGCTTTGACCAATTAGGGGAAATAATAGAACCCCACAGAAGCAGTCCTCATGCCCCTGTAATTTACCTTGTAGATGATGTTTTCACTAACTCAGACTTAATGGAAAGAATTCCTGTTCAGTTCAATGACAGGACTATTCTTATTTCCGCGGATAAAGAACCAAAAACAGGTCAGGTAGATGATTTGGTTAGTCAGATAAAAGAAGATTTTACAGAGTTACCTTCAGGGGTAGTTGGCATTGGCGGGGGCACTTTGTTGGACTTAGCAAAAGCTGTCGCAATCATGTTAAATAATGAAGGTTCTTCGGCAAAATATCAGGGTTGGGATTTGGTACATAATCCTGCGGTCTATCATGTGGGGATACCTACTATAAGCGGCACAGGGGCTGAGGTGTCCAGAACCACAGTTTTACTTGGCCCGGAGAAGAAACTGGGGATTAATTCGGATTTCACCCCCTTTGATCAGGTTATCCTGGATCCTGATCTGCTTCATGGAGTACCCAAAGAACAATGGTTTTATACCGGAATGGATTGTTTTATTCATTGTGTTGAATCTCTTAACGGGACCTACCTAAATGCATTTAGTCAAAGTTATGGTGAAAAAGCGCTGGAGTTGTGCGAAGAAGTTTTCTTAGGTGATATTTCAGATTCAGATTCCAGAGATAAGTTAATGATGGCTTCATGGCACGGCGGTATGAGTATTGCCTATTCTCAGGTTGGTGTTGCCCACGCCATGAGTTATGGGCTTTCTTATTTACTGGGAACCAGGCATGGTATTGGAAATTGTCTTGTTTTTCAGCACTTGGGAGAATTTTATCCTGAAGGAGTAACTAAATTCAATGAAATGATGGCAAAGCATGATATTCAACTTCCGAATGGAATTTGTGCAAATTTAACTGATGACCAATTTAACACCATGATAAAAGTTTCATTAGGTATGGTGCCACTATGGGAAAATGCCTTAGGAAAGGACTGGGCTAAATATATAACTCCGGAAAAATTAAGATCCATTTACCAGAAAATATAAACTCAGTAAACATTTAATTAGTAGATTATAGTTGTATTATGATTATTTGATACTAATAAATGGAGAAGGTACTGAACTCTTTCTTCCATAAAAATCCCACGCACTTTTAATGCAAAGACTGTCGAAGTTTATTTTTTTTAAAATATTAAAATGGAGTCTTGTAGGCTCTTTTCCTGATGTGGATAAATGTGTAGTAATTGTTGTTCCCCATACCAGTTGGGTAGATTTTTTTCTGGGTTTATTGGTCAGAAGGGTATTTAATGAAGAAGTTAATTTTATTGGAAAGGAAAGTCTGTTCAGGCCACCGTTCGGTTGGTATTTCAGATGGATGGGAGGTACTCCCATAGACCGTAGTAAAAGCCAAAATAAAGTAGCAGCTATTACCAAAATATTTGATGAACGCAAAAAATTTAGGTTGGCACTCGCACCAGAGGGCACCAGAAAAAAAGTAGCTGATTGGAAAACAGGATTTTATTATATTGCTAAGACGGCCAAAGTCCCAATTATAATGGTCGCATTCGATTTTGGCAAAAAACAGGTCAAGGTATCAGAACCTCAAGACCCCACAGATAATATGGAAGCCGACCTTTTAAAATACAAAGAATTCTATAAGGGCGTGGTTGGTAAAATTCCGGAATACAGTTTTTAAACTCTCACAAATGTAAAACCTATACTAACGGATTCAAAATCACCATCATTGTCAAAATCATATTCTCCTGAATCAAAACCTCCATTAATGGTGAACGTGTTTGCATTAAGTGTTGCCCCGTAGGTATCCCAATCTCCGGGATAATCGGCCCATTCGATGGCGAAATAATATTGTCCTTCGAATTCTTCCCAGAACATTTCTCCACTTGTTGTATACGCAGGCCTGTCAGCCGGATCAATAGTTAATGTAAACCTGCCATTGCTCTGGACAGTCAGGGATACAGTTCCTCCTTCGTTAATGAGCTCAATACTCTGTGTATTGCCATCACTAAAACTGGCCGAGGTGGCCTCCCAACTACCGGCCAATTCACTTATTTCAAAAGGCCCCCCTGCTTTGACTAAAGCATCTGTTTCATCGTCGCCTGAACAGGAAAGCAGTAAAAATGCGAATAAGGGAGCAAATAAAAATACTTTGCTTAGTTTTTTCATAATATTAGATTTAAAGGGTTATCAATAAATTGAATGCACTAAAGGTAAAATGCGGTCAAAGGATCATAGGATCAATTTTAACCTCAACCGATTGTAAAATTATTAAGAGGACTAGTGAATTGAAATGATATGCATCATCCCTTCAGTATTATTTGACAAACAATTAATCCAATGCAGTTTTTATAAGCATTTTACACTTTCTCTAAAAGCGTAAAAATATAAGTTGGCTAAGTGTAAGAAGCTCTTAAGGGTTTATCTGGAAGAATATAGTTATATAAGTATTTGGAAATTTATTCCTGCATAGTATGATAAACATTCTGAACATCATCATCCTCTTCAATTTTTTCCAATAGTTTTTCAACATCTTCCACTTCTTCTTGGGAAAGTTCTTTGGTAATCTGTGGGATTCTCTCAAATCCTGATGATAGGATTTCAATATTCCGTGATTCTAATTCCTTCTGGATGGAACCAAAACTTTCAAAAGGTGCGTAGATCAATATCCCATCATCATCAACAAATACTTCCTCGGCACCAAAGTCTATCATCTCTAATTCCAGTTCTTCGGGGTCTATTCCTTCTCCCGAAATACGGAAATTACAAGTATGGTCAAACATAAATTCTACAGATCCCGAAGTACCTAAGCTACCGTTACATTTATTGAAATAACTGCGAACGTTAGCAACAGTCCTGGTATTATTATCAGTGGCTGTTTCAACCAGTATGGCAATGCCATGGGGTGCATATCCTTCAAACAATACTTCTTTGTAATCACCAAGACTTTTATCACTCGCTCTTTTAATGGCTCTCTCAACATTGTCCTTAGGCATGTTTACCGCCTTGGCATTCTGAATGACCGCTCTTAACCGTGAATTGGAATCAGGATCAGGGCCACCTTCCTTTACGGCCATAACTATATCCTTTCCAATTCGGGTAAAAGCTTTGGACATAGCTGACCATCGCTTCATTTTACGCGCTTTCCTGAATTCAAATGCTCTTCCCATAAATTAATGTACTATTTACTGAAAGCAAATTTAACAAATTTAAATGTTGACACAAGAGATGATATAGCTGTTGAAAATTATTTGTTATTCACTATATTTTCAATGCTTTTTGCAAGTTCAAAATCATTATTGGTTATACCGCCAACGTCATGCGTATTCAATCTTATATTTAGGGAGTTATAGACATTTGACCAATCCGGATGGTGATTTTGTGCCTCGCATTCAAAGGCAATTCGTGTCATTATTGAAAAAGCGTCTTTAAAGTTTTTAAACTTATAAGCACGTTCAATAGCTGCATCTTTATATTCCCACCCGGGCAATTCTTTTAACCTGTTTGTTATTTCTCCTTCGCTTAATTTTTCCATAAGATTCTATTTTTCTTAAAGTTAGAAAAATATGATTTAAGCCCTTAAAAACAAGCAGATTTCTTACCAGTTAACCAATAACATGGTGATCAATTATCTCCTGGCAACTAATTCGCAGGTTTTTTGGAAGTTTATTGTCTTTGGGTAAGACTGCCAGATAACGCTCCTCATTTGTAGTGAACACCCTCTTAAAAATGGGATTAAAGCTCCCAATCCTTTCAAGGATATCCTTAATAAAGTCTTCATGATGAACCAGATCATGACTGCCCAAATGAAAAATTCCGCTCTTATTTCGATTAATGAGATAATGGATTTGCTGAGTAAGTTTGTAATCGCTTATTACATTAATAATCAGATTTGGAAAAACTTCTACAGGTTCATTATTCCAAATAAATTTCTTCATTTCTTTAACCCGGGGGGAGGAATTTCCAAATACCATTGGAACTCTTAAAATAGCCATTTTAGATTTAGGCAATCGTAAAAGCATATTCTCTATTCTTATTTTTAATCGCCCGTAAACACTCTCAGATAAGGTTTTGTCATGTTCATAAGAAGGGAATTTGCTGTATGCATCAAAGACATTGGCAGAAGATAAGAAATATAGTTTGCAGTCGTTTTTAACTAGATATTCTACGATATGCTGATGAGCCTGAACTTGCGCGCTAAAATTGCCTCTTAGGGCAGAAATAATAATTTGTGGACGTATTTTCTCCAGAAGTTGATAGATATCATCTTCCTGCATGTCATACCTTATAAATTGTTTATTGTCTTCAAAAGCCCCTCCGGATGAATAATAGGTAGCATAGGTGTCAAAATAATTGCAGAGCTCCTTGTAAATAGCATATCCAATAAATCCGCTTCCTCCCAGTATCAGTATTTTCTTTCCTCCGTCTTTCACTCTTTTTTCCTCCTCTTGTCTAAAAATAGTCTATACTTTATAAAATGGTAATTTAACCACTTTTGCCTTTACGTTATTTTTGCGAATTTGAATATGAATCTCGCTGTCTGGTTCAGATAATGCAGAAGGCACATAACCTAAGCCAATACCTTTATTCAATGAAGGTGACATGGTACCCGATGAGACAAAGCCAATCTTATTACCGTAACCATCTACGATGTCATAACCTTGTCTTGGAATGCCTTTTTCTTCCAACTCAAAGGCAATTAGTTTTTGTTTTGGAGCTTGCTCCTTTTCTTTAGCCAGCGCCTCGCTGTTCACAAAATCTTTACTAAACTTTGTAATCCAACCAAGACCTGCCTCCAATGGAGAAGTTTCTTCATTAATATCATTCCCATATAAACAATACCCCATCTCTAATCTAAGGGTGTCCCTTGCGGCCAAACCAATTGGTTTAATGCCATAATTGGCGCCTGCTGCCAGAACACTATCCCATATTTGCTTTACTTCCTCGTTTTTACAGTAGATTTCAAAACCCCCTGAACCCGTGTATCCCGTTGCTGAAATTATAACGTGTTCTATCCCTGCGAAGTCCCCAACCACAAAATTATAAAACTTAATTGCCGACAGATCTACAGATGTTAAGGACTGCATGGAATCTACCGCTTTTGGCCCTTGTATAGCCAATAATGAGTAGTTTTCTGATATATTCCTAAGTTTGGCACCTATCTTTTTATTATACTTAGAAATATGATCCCAATCTTTTTGAATATTAGAGGCATTTACCACCAGGAGATAAACTTCTTCTTCTATTCGGTATACGATAAGGTCATCCACAATACCACCAGATTCATTTGGAAAGTAACTGTATTGGGCCTTTCCAACTGTCAGTTTCGAAGCATCATTGGATGTAACTTTTTGTATAAGAGCTAAAGCGTTGGGTCCCTCTATTAAAAACTCTCCCATATGAGAAACATCAAAGACGCCCACAGCTTTACGCACCGTTTCATGTTCGGCATTAACACCTTCGTAAGATACGGGCATTAAATACCCGGCAAAGGGAACCATTTTGGCCCCTAGTGCTTCATGGGTT
>Ga0265306_10000416_pt1 | contig 20146 bp, 17 predicted proteins | sample Helome_3_FD_192493 | JGI IMG/M metagenome (GOLD analysis project Ga0265306, IMG submission 192493) | Marine sediment microbial communities from subtidal zone of North Sea - Hel_20160420 (Illumina Assembly) | ecosystem: Environmental > Aquatic > Marine > Subtidal zone > Sediment ... | reverse complement strand
GAAGTGGCAGGGTTTGAGCCCTCCACTTCCTTCTATTTCCACCGTTTAGCATGGTACGTATTGCAGATATATCTGGAAGAGGTCCGGTTTTGCGATCACTGCGCACATTATTAACAAGCACAAAGACGTATACGGATAAATTGCCGAGAGGGATAGGCAAGTATCTTCGCCTTTTCTTCGTCTGCATCATGATAACATCAATTCTTGTATGCGGATGCAGTGGGGGACACCAGGCCAGATCTCTCTCCAAGGAGGCAAATGATTTTTTCAACCAGGGAAAATACGAGGCTTCTCTGAGCAAATACAAGCAAATTATTGAAAAACATCCCGCGGTAGCGGACAGAGTTCTCTTCGAGATGGGTATTATTTATGCCCATCCCAGGAACGAAAAAAAAGACTATCAGAAATCTCTCAAATGTTTTCAGAAAATCGTAAAGGATTACCCGGATAGTGAATTCAGGCGGGACAGCCAGATGATGATATTTCAAATCCATAATGTCATCAACAAGGATAAAATAATTGCTGCGCAGCAAACACAGGTTGATACTTCTCGGCAGGAGATTAAAAGCAAAGAGAATGAGATTATTTCACTGCAAGAAAATATTGAAACGCTCGAACAAAAGATTTTTCTACTCCGCACGGAGCCGGCGGATAAAGTCCTGATAGAAAAGAAAGAGCGACGATTGACGTTGCTTTCAAAGGGCGAGGTGATCAAATCCTACAAAATAGCCCTGGGGGGAAACCCGGTTGGTCCCAAAGAAAGACAGGGCGATAACAAAACCCCGGAGGGAACCTACACCATCGATTCAAGAAATAGGAATAGTGGTTATCACCTGTCTCTTCATATTTCCTATCCAAACGACAAAGACAAAATGCGGGCAAAAGAGATTGGTGTTTCTCCGGGTGGAGATATCATGATCCATGGCATCAAAAATGGTCTTTCGTGGATTGGTACTTTGCATGCAGAGATTGACTGGACAAAAGGGTGTATTGCGGTTACAGACCAAGAGATGGAGGAAATCTACAGGCTGGTGCCAAATGGTACGATTGTTGAGATAAGGCCATAGAAAAAACGCACAACCCATCTTTCTACCGAATCGCACTGATAAAAAACGGATTCGGTAAGTTGCTGAATCCGTTTTTTATGATTAATGGTGCCGAAGGCCGGAATTACAAAATTATAAATGAAATCAAATAGTTAATGAAATCAAAGATAGTTTAAGCGACATTAAGCTAGTTGTAGTACAGTCCTGGCTGCATATTCGCATATCAATTGCATATTCCATCCTCATTTCTTTACTTATAAGTAGGCTATTTGTTCCGATTGGAATTGGAAATCCACAAAAAATCCCAATGTGCAATTAAGGCACGGAAGACACAATTATGTTGAGGCGAATATTTTGTATATTTGTCATTGTGTAATCCACAAAAAGCATTGGCCCCAATTGATGCCTGAATTTTCAAATCAAAATATCTGTATCGAATCGATAAATATTATCCTCAAATAAAATTGCGATACCCATTTGAAACATGTACTTTTACCCGAGGTGAAATGTAAAGATTGTGGGTATGAATTTCTCCTGCCGTTTTCATTTAAGAGAAGGTATTTCTGTCGTCCTTGCCATCAGAAACGGGTTGTGGAATTTGGCGACGTCGCGTCTAACTTTTTACAACCAGTCATGATCACATAATAAAAGGGGGCTATTGCCCCCCTTTTTCAATTGATAGCGCAAATAGTTTAGTTTCGTGCGAACCTACCTCCTCCCTCGGCCTCGAGCTGGACCCCGTTTTTTTCTTGAATCCTGTCTTGCTCTTGGATCATGTCTTTTTCCTGGACGTTGTCTTACTTCTGGCACTGCTGATCCCGGTGCTGGTCCTGGTGAAGTGCGTGTGATCATTGAACTCTGGGCTGCCTCCAGCGTATCTACTGCGGCATTCAGTGTATTTCGATTGCCATTACGCGAAGCAGCTTTTAGGAGGTCACGTGCCTTTCTGAACAAAGGCACAGCGTCTGTTATATGCAGGTCAACCGGATCCAGAAGTTCAATGGCGTCATCTACCTCAGCCCGGGCCAGCTGTGCATTTGTTTTTCTATCGCCAGCTTTTTTTAGACCCAGGGCTTTTCTTGATAGGGTGATGGCTGATGCAGCATTGAAGTCCGCACCCATGACTCGCAAGAAACGGGCCACGTTAGCAACCTGGGCTCCATTCAGAGGAACAATGGCCGGCAGGAATTCTCCATTGCGGAGGTGCCGGTTGGTTGCATAGAAAGCAACGGCGCCCTCAATAGTATTGATCTGATGCCCGTGGAAGAACGGCGGGTTATCCACAGCTTCAAACACTACTGGAGCGTTGAACCGATTATTCGCTGCTCTCTGGTTTGCAAGTTCATCGTCGAAGCCAAAAGCGAACCCGTTGTCGAATGGGTTGGCATCGCATCCAGCGATAGGCGTGCCTGCCACGTCTCCTGGAATCATCAGAGGTACTTCGGCCAGGCCCTGGACGAAGCAGTTGCCTGCAACGCTGGGATCGTCGACCTCTTGGGCGATGATGTCACCCGCCTGGTCGGCAAGACGCTCCACCTGAGGCCCAAAGGAACGGTTGTGGCTCGCAATGCTGCCATCATTAGCTTCCAGGTCATCCGGGCCATGGTTCGGCGTAACACCCCCAACAAAGGCAAATGTCGGGTCAGTGTTGGCACCACCATTAAAGTGACAGGAATTGCAGTTTAAGGGTGGAAACTCATCAGTTGGATCAGGATCGAACACGTTGAAGCCCATGTAGTTGAGTCGACCGCGGTCGGCTACCTCGTCGGTAAGCGTGATCGTGTTCAGGTCGTCATTCTCCTGTTGCCGACCGATGGACAGCATGAAGGCCTCGATGGCGTCTAGTTCCTCTTCAGTAGCGAAGCGAAAGTCCGGCTGTCTTGGATTGCCGTCTTTATCGGTAGTCAGCGCGGAGCGCTCCAGTGTCAGGGGATAGTGCTGGATAATTGCACCAATCACGAAGTCTCTCAGCGAGCCTGTTAGATCCCGGCCATTGGACTCAAAGAAGTCTTCGTGAAAGTTTGTAGGTGTACCGTCTCCCGACCACCCTGTGCGCTCAGCAAAAACGAGGTCATTGTTGTCCACCGGTAAGGTGCCGTCGTCGAATTCTTCCGCGGGTGGAGGGGCGAGGGTTGTGCGTACGCTTAGGACATGGGTCGGTGCGCGCATGTTGACACGCGTTGTAAAGCTTTCATCCATTTCTCTGAACCCGTTAAGATTCTCGAGGATCAAACCAAGCTTGCGCATCAACGCTGGTTTTTCCATGCGGAAATCATTAAACAGCGGGTTCGGTGAACCATCTGCCCGGGTCGGCTGTTCTACGATGAACAAAGGATCGTCATCCGGTAGGTTGGCGATGGTCTTGAGCCCCAGTGCCATGTTGTCATCCTCTCTATGGCAGGTGCCGCAGCTACGGCCGTTGCCGTTGAAGGTTTCGTTGAAGAACAGATTCCTGCCCCGATTGACCAGATTCGAGTCCAGATCCGGGAAGAAATTCGGCGGTGTAATACCCGTTGCCTTAGCTGTTCTGATGAGTGAAAACCCACCCTGTGCGACTTGCTTCCAGGACCTAGAATGATTGGGGTAATGATAGATTTTCTGGAACAGCGACGTGGTTCCGTAAAGAACCCCATCCTGACCCGGCATTCCGTCACGTCGTGCCAACACAATCATGTCCAGCTGGAATTTTGCAAGACCTGCTATCTTTGCATCCAGCCAGGCTTTATCCCCGTCGAAATGTAGGCTGCCAACCTTCACCATGTTGTCACCCTGTTCCGGCATCACGGAACGGCCAGAACCAGGCTGGTTATCCACCAGCCATACGTCAGTAATGCCGATATCCTCAAGACCCTTGATTCGGACACTGACAGTACCCTTCTCCAAGTTCAGCTGGGCGATACCCTTAGCCTTACTGAATTCGCTTGATAGGCCCCGGGTCCAAAGCATGGTGAGCACCGGACCTGCTGGCTCGGTAGCACCGTAGCCTTCAGACCAGCGCTCATAATTTTTTTGTAGATTGCTAACCGATCCGACACCTGCTACTTCTGATGCCATCTCCGGCTTGGAGGATGACCATGGGGAAACTGCGACGAGTGCATAACCGCCTAATAAAATGCCCAGGCCAATGCCATAGCGCGTTAAACTCTTGCGTATGTTTCTCGTGTTCATAACTAAATACCTCCAACATTTTTTCCTGATATAGTTCGTGTGAATATCCGCTTGATGCCAAAATACCGATGATCAGAAAAACGTTATGTTTAAAAGATCCTTTCAACCCCGTTTGGCAAGCATGGGTTACACCGACGAAGTTACTTGTCGCCACTTTTCCGTGCCGTGGTCAGCGGAAAGTGCTGGTTTACAGCACCGACCGCAAAAATCCCTCAGAATTCCTCTTTGTTCACGAGGAAATTCGAGGACATTGTATAAACTGGAATCTGTGGGTGAACAATCACCGCACCATCTTGTTCGATCGTCGGGCGGGATTTCCGTTAAATGCCATGGCACATCCTTTTCTAAGAAGTTTCAAAAAAATATGTTTTGATAGGCAAGGCAAAAAATCATTTAGATAAGAAATCGTATTTCGGAGTCGGATGAAGCGATACTTGTTAATTGAGTATCAGTTTCAGATTCACCGCGCGTCAAAGAGTGGGGATCGCAATTAGGATAAGAATTGATAATCCTTAAAACTTGCATTTATGAATGTTCGGGGGCTCGCAGTTGATCTAGGCAAAAAAAATGCCAGGCACGAATTGAATACTGGCAGGGTGCAGCCATTATATGACCAATAAATTTATAAATGGCTAAAATAATATTATAAATAGATCTTCATTAAAAGTTAGCACAAATGTTGAAATTGAATGTTAGGATTTATTTCTGGGATAAAATTCTATTTTGTGTATTTTTTTTTGTACGGTGAGTTATCTTAAAAATGACATCGGGATCAGGTTCACATATTTGCGAAGGGAAGAGCAGAGGTCAGATCTTTGCGGAGTGTTACTCCCTAAAGCGTCGGTCTGCCCTAACCAGAAAAAGCTCCAGGTAAAAACCCTGAAGCTTTTTAATCATGGTGCCGAAGGCCGGACTTGAACCGGCACGGCTTTTGGCCACTACCCCCTCAAGATAGCGTGTCTACCAAGTTCCACCACTTCGGCAGTTCAATCAACCAATGAATTATGTGGCAAAGTTTATTCTGATTGCGCCGGCTTGGCCGGTGCCGCGCTTTCCTGTGGAGCGGCCTGCCCTTGAGTTGCCGGCGCTGATTGGGCCGGGGCCGAACTTTCCTGCGGGGCGGCCTCGCTTTGGGCTGCCGGTGCCGATTGTTCAACCGGCGCGGGAGTTTGCTGCATGATCGAATCCGCCTGACGATGGCTCGACATGTATGCCAGCGCCAGGGACGTGAGCATAAAAACGATTGCCGCAACGGTGGTGGCCTTGCTTAAAAAGGTCGAGGCCCCGGTACTGCCAAACAGGGTCTGACTGCCGCCGCCGCCGAATGCGGCTCCCATATCGGCTCCTTTGCCGGTTTGAAGCAATACAATCATGATCAGGGCGATACATACGACAATATGAACGATGATAAATATCAGTGACATAATCTTTTCCTAAGCTATTTTTAAAATAGCTTAACAAATATTATTTAAATTTTACTATCTGGCTGAACGATTCGGCGTCAAGACTGGCGCCGCCCACCAGGGCACCGTCTATATCCGGCATTTTCATTAGCGCCGCGATGTTGTCCGGTTTGACACTGCCACCGTATAAAATCCGGATAGAATCGGACAGGGCATTACCGAAATTATTCTCTACCAGAGAGCGGATAAACTGATGGACCTCCTGGGCCTGATCATCGGTAGCGGTTTTACCGGTTCCGATGGCCCACACCGGCTCATAGGCAATAACCAGCGTATTCAATTGATCTAAAACCAATTCTTCTAACCCTTTTTTAACCTGTTTGTCAAGTACGGAAAAGGTTTGTTCGGCCTCTCGCTCTTTTTCAGTTTCACCTACACAAAAGACCGGTTTGAGCTTCGCCTTGATGGCGGCCTGGATTTTTTTGTTGACGGTCTGATCGGTCTCGCCGAAATATTGTCGCCGCTCGGAATGTCCAATGATGCAATACTCGCAGCCCACTGATTTTAACATGGGCGCCGATATTTCACCGGTATAGGCGCCTTCAGCCTCCCAGTAAAGATTCTGAGCGCCCAGGGTCACCGGACCATTTTGGACGACCTCCCAAACCGCAGTGAGCGCTGCAAAGGTCGGGGCGATCATAATGTCGACATCTGCCACCGACCGCACTTGCTGGTCCAGTTGCCGCGCCGTCTCGACTGACTCATCCGGGGTTTTATACATTTTCCAATTTCCCGCTATCAGGGGTCTACGCTGCTTCATCTTAAGCTCCTTTTTTAACAGAGGACTGAGGTCAGACGTCAGAGGATAGATCGTTGAAATCGCGTCTCACTCGCTGCTATCATTAATTCGCTGTTATCTGTTATCTGACTTCTGATTCCTGACGCCTGACTTTACAATTGAGAACCTATCATATTTGCCAGGTCTACCATACGATGTGAGTAACCGGACTCATTATCATACCAGGAAAGCACCTTTACCATATTGCCGACAACATAGGTTGTGGGGGCATCGACGATTGAAGAAAATGAGGATCCGTTGAAGTCAACCGAAACCAGCGGTTCTTCACTATATCCCAGAATACCGGTCAGAGATTCTTCCGAAGCGGTCTTAAGGGCCGAATTAATTTCTGAGATGGTAATATCGGATTTTTCTACAGTTGCCACAAAATCCACAAGAGAGACATTGGGCGTCGGAACGCGGATGGCCAAACCGTTGAGCTTTCCGTCTAATTCCGGCAATACCAGTGATACAGCTTTGGCCGCACCGGTAGTGGTAGGCACCATGGAAAGTGCGGCTGCTCGCGCGCGGCGCAAATCCTTGTGTGGGAAATCCAGCAGGCGCTGATCACCGGTATAGGCGTGAATGGTGGTCATCAATCCAGTCTTTATGCCAAAATTTTCCAATATTACTTTAGCTACCGGCGCAAGACAGTTAGTCGTGCATGAGGCATTTGAAATGATATGATGCCGGCGTGGTTCATATTGATTTGAGTTGACTCCCATAACAATGGTGATATCCGGATCGCTGGCAGGAGCGGATATGATGACTTTTCGAGCTCCGGCCGTCAGATGTCCGACAGCGCCTTCGCGATCGCGAAACAACCCGGTGCATTCCGCTACAATATCGACGCCTAATTCGCCCCAGCCAATCTTGGCGGGCTCTTTGATGGATCGGATGGCAATTGATTTGTCGTCGACCTGCAGTCGGTCATCCCGGGCATCGACATCCACACCGAATCTGCCGTGAACGGAATCATATTTAAGCAGATGAGCCATGGCGGCTGCATCTGCCAGGTCGTTGATGGCAACGACTTGAACTTCGGGATGGTTCCACGCGGCTCGAAAAACGATACGTCCGATCCTGCCGAACCCGTTAATACCCATTTTTATAGTCATAATTGCTCCTTTAAATGTTTTACCATCACCAGCGCATCTTCGCCGGTATCTGGATAGTAATTGGGCCAGTACCCAGCGACTGAAAACATGCCTTCCAGTAAAGGGCAAAGGCCGCTTTATTCGTGGGACGCACTTCAATATAAACCGCGTAGACTTGTTTCTGTTTTGCGAGTCCGAAAATGACTTTCGGTGCCAGAACCGTTTAAACGGTTTGCGGTCGATGGTAAGGATTTCGTCTAAATCTTCGGGCGTTACGGCTTCCATATGCCAACCTGGCGTAATCTAACTCCGCTTATTTCCTTTTAATATACTGCTTGCCAGGGAGATACTCTTTTTGCCGAATTCCTCCAATTTGACAGCCAGCGTGCTCAGGTCCATTTTGCTGCGGGTAGTGGCCGCCTGGATTAAAATTGGAAGATTGACGCCGGAGATGACCTCAATACGCCCTTCTTCAAGAAATGAATAGCTTAAATTAGATGGGGTTCCACCAAACATATCGGTTAATATCAGGACGCCATCTTTAGATTTGACTTTTTTGATACCTTCGGCAATTTTGGCCCGCAACACCTCGGCGCTCTCGGTCAGATCAATCGATACGGACACCAGGGCTTCAGGTTTGTTGCCGATGATAAATTCAGCTGCTTCAATGAGCGCATCCCCCAATTGACTGTGCGTTACGATAACGATACCGATCATAGTACTCCTTAAAAATGCCTAAAATAAACAAATAATACAGATCTCACGCAAAGGCGCCCCGGTCGGATTTCCCGGACCGACAGGGCAAGCAAAGACGCCAATACTTTTTTTAAAGAAAGCTTCAAGCTATGCCGGCTGATCTATATCCCGATGAACAATTTCAATTTGATCTTTTGTTTTACGGATGTGATCAAATAGGGCGCCTGCAATGGTCACCGAACGGTGGCGGCCGCCGGTGCAGCCGACGCCAAGCGTTAAATAGGCTTTGCCTTCTTTTTCATACATGGGTATCAGATAGTCAAGCAATTCCATATATTTATTTAGAAAAGTCTGGCTATCTGGCTGGTTTAAAATAAAATTTTTTATTTTAGCATTTTTGCCATCCAAATGTTTTAATTCTGAAACGAAATAAGGGTTTACCAAAAAGCGCACATCGATGATAAGGTCGGCATCGTGGGGAATCCCGTATTTAAAACCGAACGAGACGACTTGAATACGCATCGATGCCTTGACCTTACTCTTGCTGGCGATCTCCATTATACTGGCTTTGAGTTCATGGACCGTATAATTGGACGTGTCGATGATTTTATCGGAAACTGCCCGTAAATCGCTTAGTTGCTTCTTTTCAGCCCGGATACCTTCCAGAAGGCTTTTGCTCTGCTGTGACAGCGGATGTTGTCTACGGGTGGTGCTGTAGCGCTGCACCAGAATATCTTCTTGAGCTTCCAGAAAAAGGATCTCAAACGCATAACCCTCTTTTTTGAGAGATTCAAAAACGGCGCTATATTCTGAAAGAAATCCTTTTTCCCGCAAGTCCATTACCAGGGCTATCCCGGCGATTCCTGTATCACTTTCAATGGGTAATTCCAGAAATTTGGGAAGGAGGGCGACCGGCATGTTATCAACGCAGTAAAAGCCGGCATCCTCAAATGCTGCCATGGCCGTACTTTTTCCGGAGCCCGATAGGCCGGTTATAATGATGATAATTAACTGTTTCACTCTAAAAAATTTTGAAGCTGCGCTTCATCAGGCGTAATAAAAATCATTTATTCTCGATAAGTTATAAAATTTTAAAAGCGTACATGATCGATGCGGCTTAGAACTCTTCATCCTCCTGTTTGATGATTTCAAATAATTCATCACGATCGGCTGCATTCAGCAGACGCTCTTTGAAGTGGTCATTTTTAAGAATTCTTGAGATTCGGGCTAAAAGTTTCAGATGAAGACCGGTTGAGTCCTCGGGCGTGATCAGGACAAAAAAGATGTGGGTCGGTTCTCCATCGATGGACTCAAAATTAATGCCGTTACGACTCAAACCAAATCCAAGTACCAGTGACTCAAGATCTTTAATTTTACCATGCGGGATGCCAATCCCACCGCCGATACCGGTGCTTCCGAGCTGTTCTCTTTCCATGAGCACCCGTACCAGATCTTCAGAATTCAGACCGGTGCTGCTGGCCAATGGGACGACCAACTCCTCAAGAATTCCTTTTTTGTTCTGCGATTTTAGGTCATCTAAAATCGCTTCTTTGGACATGACTTCGAGGATTTTCATATTAAACCCGTAAGCTTATTTTTAAGCATTAACGTCTTTGCGTGATATATGTGTGAGATTAGGATTAAAATAAAATAGAATCGGGCAGCGCGTTATACCACCTTTGGACAATTGCGGCAATTAAAACCCGCTACCCGCTAAGAGGTTAGCTGCTTGGTTGAATCAATCCATAATGGCCGTCTTTACGTCGATACAGAACATTGACCTGATCTGAAAGGGCATTGGTAAAGACTAAGAAATTATCATCTAGCAGGTCCAGCTGCAAGGCCGCCTCTTCGACATCCATCGGTTTATATTCGATGTGTTTAATTCGAATGTGGCTTTCCCGTTCTTCTTCGGCCCCACTGATTTCTGTTTCTAAAATGCCTTTGTTCCTGGATTTGTTATTGCTTCGGCGCTCCCTGATTTTTTCTTTACTTTTCTTTATCTGTTTCTCCAGTTTATCTAGAACCATATCAATTGCCGAGTACATATCAACAGTTTCTTCTTTGCCATTTATCGCCAGACGGTCTCCGATAATATTAATTTCAGCCATATGTCGAAATTTTTCGACTGATAAAACCACATTGGCTTCGCCTGGATTATCAAGTAAACGATCAAACCGATCAAGCTTATCCTGAACATATGACTTTAAGGTATCGGAAGAGTCGAGGTTTTTAAATGTTACCGATGTCTGCATACGAACCCCCCCTAAATTTGTTTGCGTTTGTTTGATGGCAACACTTTGAGCATTTCACGATATTTCGCAACGGTTCGACGTGCGATGTGAATCTCATGGTCTTGTTTTAAAAGTTGTGAAATTTTATCATCACTGTGCGGCTTTTTAGGATCTTCAGCCGCAATGATTTGCCTGATTTTTTCCTGAACACTGGCGGATGCAATATCGCCTCCATGCGATCGCCTGATGGAACTATTAAAAAAGTATTTTAACTCAAAAATACCCTGCGGGGTGAAAGCGTATTTATTGGTTGTAACGCGGCTAATAGTGGATTCGTGCATGCTGATATCCTGAGCCACATCTCTGAGCACCATCGGCTTCAAGCAGGCGATCCCTTTTTCAAAAAATTCCCGTTGAAATTTCAAAATGCTTTCCATAACCTTGTAAATTGTTTTTTGACGCTGATGGATGCTTTTTATCAGCCAGGCCGCTGATCGGATTTTGTTCTGGATGTAATCTTCGGCCTCCCCTGAAATTTTTTTGCCCCGACTGATGGTTTTTTTATAGAATGAATTGACGCGCAGTTTGGGCATCCCGTCATCATTGAGCATAATCACAAAATCGTCTTCCAGCTTATAGACGTAAATGTCCGGATTGATATATTGAGGTGTTTCTTCACTAAATTGGCGGCCGGGTTTGGGCTCGAATGCCTTAATGATGTTGACCGTCGAAACCACCTCGTCCATGTTTATTTTTAATGCTTTACAGATACCTTTATAATTCTTTTTCTCCAGATCATGAAGATGATTGCTGATAATTTCACAAACAATTGTATTTTCGAACCCAAAATGCCTGGCCTGAATAAGCAAACACTCTTTGAGATCTCGGGCGCATACACCAATCGGGTCAAAAGATTGCATCTGGAGCAGCGTCTGTTCAACCACCTCAACAGTTGTGCTGCTCATGACAGCGATTTCTTCAGCGGTACTGTCCAAAAAACCGTCTGCGTTGAGGTTGCCCACGATTTGGCTGGCGACGGCTTCTTCTTTGCGATTGGGTTTGATCATCAGAAACTGCCATAACAGATGATCGCGTAAGGATTTTTTGGGTGCGATAAAGGCTTCAAAGCGCGGCGCGTCTCTACTTTCGGCCTCATAGCTTGAGCGGCCGGGTGTATTGTATTCCCCCAGATAGTTGCTCCAGTCAATGTCGTCGTGAATTTTTTCGTCAATCGTGACTTCTTCTGTCTGGGTTGATTCTTCAGATGGCTTTTCAGACTGTTCCGGCAAATTTTCGTCTGCGGCACTTTCCTGAACTTCTTCGAGTGCCGGATTTTCTTCAAGCTCCTGGCGGATGGTATCCAGTAGTTCCAAACGGGAAAGCTGCAGCAGTTTAATGGCCATCTGCAGCTGGGGTGTCATGATAAGCTGCTGTGTTAATTTGAGTTGTTGTCTTAATTCAAGTGCCATTTTATAATTTAAACTCGTCTCCTAAATATACGCGACATGCGGCTTCACTGTTTGCAATTTTTTCCGGACTTCCGGATTCGATGACCTTTCCGTCACACAGTATGTATGCCCTGTCACAGACCCCCAGCGTATCTCTGACATTATGATCGGAAATGAGAATTCCGATTCCGCGTCTTTTCAAATGTTCGATTATATTAATAATATCATTAACCGCCAAGGGATCTACACCGGCAAATGGTTCGTCCAGAAGCATAAATGAAGGATTTGTGGCAAGTGATCGCGTAATTTCAAGCCGCCTTTTCTCTCCACCTGAGAGCAGACTGGCTCTTTGATCGGAGAGATGTCTGATGCCCAGCTCTTCAAGAAGCATATCAGCACGTTCATCCCGCTCAGAATTAGAAATCGGTAGAATTTCAAGAATCGCCATTACGTTTTGTTTTACAGACAACTTTCGGAAGATTGATGTGTCCTGGGGAAGATATCCGACACCCTTGCGAGATCGAATATGCATAGGGTAATCAGTTATATCTTCATCGTCAAGCAGCACATTTCCCCCATCAGGTTTGACCAATCCTACCGTCATATAAAAGGTCGTGGTCTTGCCTGCCCCATTGGGACCGAGCAAACCGACAACATCGCCACTTCCTATATCCAGGCTGACAGAATTTACCACCTGGCGCCCGCCATATTTCTTAATCAGATTTTGAAGATACAAAGTTGTCATTTTTTTGATTCGATGCAAGCAAGGCAAGCAGCTATAACGCCACGATAATGCAGTTTCAATACGCCGCCCGCGGTGCTGGACCAAACTATCTCATTTTAGATGAGTTGCACGAAAATTGCAAGTATTACAAATGGTCCGGATAAAGCCGATTAGCTTTCATTTTGTTTACGATTAATCAGGGTTGAAAGATGGCCTTGACCCTGCTTTCCCCCCTGCTTTCGACTGTTATGGTGCCGTTTGACTGCTGCAGTGTGAATTTCGGTCCGGTAATCAAATGACCATCGCGGGTCACGCGGGACGGTTCGCCGGTAAGGACAAGAACCGCTGATTTTATAGTATATTCAGCTGTATCCGCCTCAGCTAGTATTTTTTCAGTTTCGATTTTTACACGCCCGCTGGCCATGATTTTGCGGATGGTTTCAGTTTTTGAGGCGCCGTCTTTATTGTTTACGGTATCCGGATTATAAAAAATCTTAAGGCGGTCTGCGGTGAGTACAGCACCGGCCTGCATGGCTTTAACGTTTCCGATAAAGTCGATTTCAGCGGCATCAACCCTAACAATGAGTTTATCGGCCGTAATCCGAATCTTTTTCGTTTCAGAATTTTTGACTGTTTGATCGGTGCGCTCGTTAGCCGCTGCGATCTGCAGTGTCCAAATAACCGCGGCCACGATGATCGGTATCTGCAAGGCGTTAATCCAGCGGAATCGTTGGCTGAATCTAAAGTGTAAAATCTTCATCAATTGTGGTTGCAACCCCGCCTTCCAGCGTGAGTCTTTTGGCGTCCAGATCAAATGATAATGACTCGGCCGCCAATTGGGCTGCCGCGCCGGAAATCGTTACCGGGGATTTCGAATATAGCACGCGTCGGCTGTGGACGTAGCTCAGATTTTCAGCCAACAGTTTGTATTCTTTGTTTTTTAACACAACATGGCCGGAAACATCGATGTCACTTGAATCGGTTTTGAGGATGCCTTGATCGGCTGTCAGAATAATTTCACTTTTATCTTTGAGAAAAAACGTAACCTTTACATCTTTCAGGATTACTTGACGGGTCTTATCCATATAGTGGCCTGAACTGGCCTCAAGACTCCATTCCTTTTTTCCGTCACGCGTGGCCGTTTGGTGTATTTTACTGATCGACAGCGTTGCATCCGATACATCCGACCCCGCTACCGGCTCCACGACTTTTGAATCCGACCGAAAACCGATATAAATTGCTATAACGGTGCCCAGGGCAATTATGATCGTCGCCAGCAGTATGATTTTTATTTTTCTGGGCTTTTTATATGTAGCTGCCATGATTGTTTAACGAGACGGCCGGGTTTTATTGCGCGGCAAACAGCGTATCAAATGCGCCCGACATCTTTCCGAATTGAAAACGCTCGTATTTTAAAATGATGAGGGAAAAATTTAGCTTGAGCACCGTCAAAAGTCAAGAAACGAAAAGAGGCCTTGATTCTCCATGTTTGACCTGTTATTTAAACTGGTTATTTATTGCGATTGAATGGAGTGTAACCTTTTGAAAGAAAAAATGAAACGTAAAAAACGAGGGTTGCTAATAATTGCAGGCCTCATCATATTGTTGCCCGTTGTCTGGTTTTTGCTGGTTCGGTTCGAAGGCCGGGACCCCGAACTTGTTTTGGAACTTGCATCGCCGTATATCGGAAAGTCGCATGATTTTTCCATCTCCTTTGCCGACGCCCAAAGCGGTCTGAGGAAAATTTGGGCCGCTATGGTCAAAGACGGCAAAGAGGTGGTCCTGGTTGACACCGACTTTCCTTCCGCCGGGATTCTGAGTGGCGGGGAGCTCAAAACCCAAACGCTGAAAATCCCTTTTGAACCCGCAAAATATCAATTATCCGACGGAGAGGCCATCCTGCGGCTGGCGGTCTGGGATTATTCGTGGCGGGGTTGGTGGAAAGGCAATCGGGTCTATATCGAAAAGAACCTGATTATTGATACGCAGCCACCGAAAATTGAAGTACTCAGTACTGTTCACAATTTGACGCAGGGCGGCTCGGGGCTTGTTATTTTCAGTGCGTCAGAAGATTCTCACCAAAACGGTGTTCAAGTCGGCGACAATTTTTTCCCTGCGCATGCCGGCTACTATAAAGATACCCGCATTCGAATGGCTTTCATCGGATTGGGCTATCAGCAGGGTCCGGAGACCCGGATTTTCGTCAGGGCCTTTGATGAAGCCGGCAATAGCGCCGAGGCCGGGATAAACCACTACATTCGCAAAAAAGCTTTTAAAAAGGATAACATCCGCATTTCGGACCGGTTTTTAAACCGCAAGATACCCGAATTTAAGACTGTCGCCAACCTGCAAACCACCGGCTCACTGGTGGACAAATTCATTAAGATCAATCGGGATTTGCGTCACGCCAATTATGAACAACTAACCGGGCTGGTGCAAACAACTGCAGCGGTTAAACACTGGGAAGGCGCGTTTTTACGAATGACCGGATCGGCGAATCAGGCGGGTTTTGCCGACCATCGCGTCTATGAGTACAATGGCAAAATCATTGACCGTCAGGTCCACCTGGGAATCGATCTGGCGTCGGTCACCCATGCTCCGGTTCCGGCGGCCAATAGCGGAATCGTCATTTTTAGCGGAGATCTGGGCATTTATGGCAAAACAGTGCTCATCGATCATGGGTTCGGGCTGTTTAGCATGTATGCCCACCTGAATGCCAGTGACGTGCGCAAAGACCAGCAGGTGTCAAAGGGCGAGACACTCGGCCGCACAGGCAGCACCGGGCTTGCGGGCGGGGACCATCTGCATTTCAGCGTCCTGGTCCACAACACCTTTGTGAATCCGATCGAATGGTGGGATGCAGCCTGGATAAGAAATAATGTGACAACCAAGATCGAAGCAGCACCGGCTGCGCCGGCCGGAAAATAATCACAAAACGGGTACCCGATACCCATTACCGAATACCGAACTGTATGATGAGTGAAACCTTTCGTGCCTTTGTTGCCATTGATCTGCCTGAAAGCGTTCGGTCTTCCCTCGGAGCGGTTCAGGAAGCATTTAAATCATACGGGTTTCGCGTCAAATGGGTGCGGCCGGAAAGCATTCACCTGACGCTGAAGTTTTTAGGCAACCTCGATGCGGCTCGGACCGATCTAATCGTGAATGCGATGACCCTGGCGGCAAGAGGCTTTGCCGCACTGTCTCTGGCCGCCAGTGGTATCGGTGTATTCCCAAATGCCAGGCGACCGCGCGTCATATGGATCGGCCTTGGCGGACAGCTGGAACTGCTGAAAAGCTTGCAGCAGACGCTTGATGCGCATCTGGCGGATCTGGGTTTCCCCGGGGAATCCCGCCCATTTAAAGGTCATTTGACCTTAGGCCGAGTTAAAGGAAAAATTGCTGCCGGTCGCATGCAGACAGCGCTTGATAAATTAGAAACGTTTGAATCCGAAGGTTTTGAGGTCAGCCGGATCATTCTGTTTAAAAGCGAGTTGCGGCCGAGCGGAGCGATTTATTCGCAGGTGAAGCAGGTTTCTTTCGGATTGTGACGCGTGTCAGGCATTGAGACAATTCATTTTTACATTTGGTTCAGTAATGACAACCACCATCAAGCCAGGAGGAGGGCTTTATGACGATTTCACCGGATAAAGAAAAAGCATTGGAAACGGCGATGTCCCAGGTTGAGCGCCAGTTCGGCAAGGGGGCCATTATGAAGCTGGGGAGTCGTCCGGTAGTCGACGTACCGGTTATCTCTACCAGTTCGCTTGCCCTTGACAAAGCACTGGGAATCGGCGGCTTGCCCCGTGGCAGAGTGATTGAAATTTACGGACCCGAGGCATCCGGCAAAACCACCCTTGCCCTTCATGCACTCGCTGAAGCGCAGAAAAAGGATGGTATTGCAGCATTCATAGATGCTGAACATGCCCTTGACACGGTATATGCCAAAAAACTCGGTGTCAATTGCGATGACCTGCTCGTCGCCCAGCCTGACACCGGTGAGCAGGCACTTGAAATTGCCGATATGCTGGTCCGAAGCGGTGCCCTTGACATTGTCGTTATTGACTCGGTGGCCGCACTGGTGCCGCGCGCGGAAATTGAGGGCGAAATGGGTGATTCCCATATGGGGCTGCAGGCCCGGCTGATGTCTCAGGCCATGCGAAAGCTAACCGGGACAATCAGCAAAACCATGACATCCATTATTTTCATTAACCAGATTCGGATGAAAATAGGGGTGATGTTCGGCAATCCGGAGACAACGACCGGTGGCAATGCCCTCAAATTCTATTCCTCTGTGCGGCTGGACATCCGGCGAATCGGAGCGATCAAGGACGGACAGGAGGTTGTGGGGAACCGCACGCGGGTTCGGGTGGTCAAAAACAAGATGGCGCCGCCGTTTACCGATGCCGAATTTGACATCATCTATGGGGAGGGTATTTCAAAATACGGGGATTTAATTGACGTGGGTGTCGAAGCCGGCATTATCGAAAAAAGCGGGTCCTGGTACTCACATGGCGGCGAACGCATCGGGCAGGGCCGGGAAAACGTTAAAAGATTTTTGAAGGACAACCCCGATCTTTTTAAGGCGATGTCTCTTAAAGTTAGAGAAACACTGGGGCTTTCGGAAGCCAAAACATCCGATGCCGAAAAAGAAGAAGCAGAAAAAAATAAGAAAGCAAAGGCTTAAATGGGAGATGTGCATGACGGGGAATGAGATTCGCGCTCAATTTTTACACTATTTTGAGAAACACGATCATCGAATCGTTCGCAGCTCATCATTGGTCCCCCAGGATGACCCCACGTTGCTGTTTATCAATGCCGGCATGGTGCAATTTAAGCGCGTATTTCTGGGTGAGGACAAAAGAGATTATGTCCGGGCAACCACTTCGCAGAAATGTGTTCGGGCCGGGGGCAAGCATAATGATCTGGAAAATGTCGGTTATACCGCCCGGCATCACACCTTTTTTGAGATGCTGGGAAACTTTTCTTTTGGCGATTATTTTAAAGAAGGGGCGATTGATTTCGCCTGGGATTTGCTGACCAACGGCTATGGCCTGCCGGAAGACAAGCTGTACGGATCCATTTACCTCGATGATGATGAAGCTTACGCGCTCTGGCGCAAAAATATCGGCCTGCCCGACGAGCGTATTGTCAGATTCGGAGAAGCGGATAATTTCTGGTCCATGGGCGATACCGCCCCTGCGGCCCCTGTTCTGAGATTCTGATCGACCGCGGCGAGCAATACGGATGCGGCAAACCCGATTGTGCGGTGGGCTGTGAGTGCGATCGCTATCTTGAAATCTGGAATCTGGTGTTCATGCAATTTAATCGCGATGCGTCTGGCAAGATGACACCTCTGCCAAAACCCAGCATCGATACCGGCATGGGACTTGAACGCGTCGTTTCGATCATTCAGAATGCGGCCACCAATTTTGACACGGACCTCATCCGCCCCATTATCGGGGAGACGGAGCGTCTGGCCGAAAGGAAATTCGGTGAATCCAGTTCAACGGATGTGGCCATGAAGGTTATTGCGGATCACAGCCGGGCGGCGGCCTTTCTGATCGGCGACGGCATTCTGCCTGCCAATGAGGGCCGGGGATATGTTTTACGCCGTATTTTACGCCGGGCGATTCGTTACGGCCGCAACATCGGCCTGAAGCGGCCGTTTCTGCACAAGACCGCAGGGGTGGTGTTTGATATCATGAAACCGGCTTATCCCGAACTCTCTGAAGCCGCGGCCTTCATCACCAATATAATTGAAAATGAAGAGATTCGATTCTTAGAAACCTTAGACACCGGTATGAGATTGTTAAACGACACCCTTTCTGAGATCAAGGCCGGCGGTGAAACCCAGGTGCCCGGCGATGTAATTTTTAAGCTCTATGACACGTACGGATTTCCGGTCGATATCGTCCGCGATGTGGTTCGCGATGAAAACATGAGCCTTGACATGGCGGGATTTGACCATTGCATGGATGAGCAGCGTGCTCGATCCCGCTCCGTCGCCACCTTTGCCACCCTCGGCGAAGCCTATAGGAAGTTGTCGACTCAGGGATTCAAACCGCAATTTCGCGGTTACGAGATGCTCACCGCCGAATCCCAGGTGATGCTCCTGGTGCAAGATGGCACTGATATACCTGAAGCCACAGCGGGCCAGGAGATTGACCTGGTTAGCGCGGAAACCCCGTTTTACGCGGAGGCCGGCGGCCAGGTCGGTGATAGCGGAAAAATTACCGCTAAAAATTTTGAAATGGCGGTGACCGATACGATCAAGGACCCCACCGGAATCATGATCCACAGGGGTAAGGTCATATCCGGAAAAATAAAACAGGGCCAGAAAATAACGCTTCGTGTTGATGGGGTCAAACGTGCGGCAACCGCACTGAATCATACTGCCACGCACATCCTGCATGCAGTTTTGCGCGAGGTTCTCGGTGAGCATGTCAAACAGGCCGGGTCGCTGGTTGCACCGGATCGATTGCGCTTTGATTTTACCCATTTTTCTCAGGTGGATCGCGCGACGCTGACTGAAATCGAAACCCTTGTGAATCGCCGCATCCGTGAGAACGTTCCCACGCATACCGAAGAAATGGAAGCCGAAGCGGCCTTTAAATCAGGGGCCACCGCGCTTTTTGAAGAAAAATACGGTGACCGTGTTCGGGTGGTTGCTCTGTCCGATTTCAGCAAAGAACTTTGCGGTGGTACGCATACCTCTAAAACCGGCGATATCGGACTTTTCAAAATTGTCAGTGAATCCAGTATCGCCTCCGGGGTGAGGCGCATCGAAGCGTTAACCGGAGAAGGCGCACTGCAATACGTTCAGAAGACGTCCAGACTGCTGGAAGACACCGCTCATCTGGTCAAAGATAAACCGGAGACCTTACCATCAAAGCTCCAAAAGATGCTCGGTGAACATAAGGCGCTCGAAAAAACGATTGATCGGTTAAAGGCTCAAATTGCTTCAGACTCGGCCGATATCGGCGGCGGGGCCGTTGAGTCTATCAACGATACGAATGTTTTGATCCAACAGGTGACGGTGGACAATCCGGCTGCGCTCAGAGATCTGGCAGACCGACTTAAAGACAAGATTAAGTCCGGTATTGTGGTGATGGGAAGTGTTAACGGTCCAAAAGCTTTTTTGATCGTGGGGGTGACCAAAGACCTCACCGATCGCTTTCATGCCGGAGATATCATTAGACAAATTGCACCGATTGTTGGGGGTGGCGGTGGCGGACGGCCGGATCTGGCTCAGGCCGGCGGTACCCGGCCCGCAAAGCTGGATCAGGCGCTAAAAGAAGCCCACAAAGTCATCTCAAACAGCTAAATTAGGCCCTTAATGGATGTCGGCGCCAATGGCTGTCTCTGAGGCATCGATCAAATCCAGCGCCGGAATCGGTTATGAGAATCTTGAGGCGGAATGAATGCAAAGGTGCGTTTTTAAGATGGGTGCTCAGGAGAGTCCATCTGAATAATTACCTAATTCTATTTATTG
>Ga0265306_10000413_pt1 | contig 20203 bp, 16 predicted proteins | sample Helome_3_FD_192493 | JGI IMG/M metagenome (GOLD analysis project Ga0265306, IMG submission 192493) | Marine sediment microbial communities from subtidal zone of North Sea - Hel_20160420 (Illumina Assembly) | ecosystem: Environmental > Aquatic > Marine > Subtidal zone > Sediment ... | reverse complement strand
CTTCAACGACATCGCCTGCCTCTCTCAAACCGGCGGTATCGATCACGTGCAGCGGCATGCCGTCGATCGCGATCTGCTCCCGCAGCAGATCCCTGGTGGTACCGGGCTGGGCGGTCACAATCGCGGTGTCTTCCCCGGTCAGCCGATTCATCAGGCTGGATTTCCCGGCATTGGGGCGACCAGCCAGCACCACGTTCATCCCTTCGCGGAGGATGGCGCCCTGCCCCGCCCGCGCCAGCAGATCACCAAAACCACTACGCAAGACCTGCAGCCGATCGTCGATCGCCCGGTCGGCGAGAAAGTCGACTTCCTCCTCGGGGAAATCGATAGCGGCCTCCACATAGACCCGGAGAGCGGTCAGGCCCTCTACCAGCTCATGTACGCGGGACGAGAACTCACCCTGCAGCGAGCGCAGCGCCGCCCGGGCCGCCTGGGCCGAGCCGCTGTCGATCAGATCGGCGATCGCCTCTGCCTGGGCCAGATCCAGCCGATCGTTGAGAAACGCGCGCTCGGAGAATTCACCGGGGCGCGCCACACGCGCGCCGAGCTGCAGCAGCCGCTTGATCAACAGATCCACCACGATCGGTCCTCCGTGCGCGTGGAACTCGACCACGTCCTCGCCGGTGAACGAATTCGGTGAGGGGAAGACGACGATCAATCCGCTGTCGATAGCGTCGCCGGCTTGATCAACAAAGCGGCGCAGAGACACCCGGCGCGGCGGCGGCAGCTCCCCGGCCATCATCAGCGCATGGTCAAAGGCGGCCGGACCCGATACCCGCACCACGGCCACGCCACCCCGACCTGGCGGGCTGGCCAGCGCAACGATGGTGTCGCCCGGAATCATCGGGAAATCCATAAGCCGACAATCAGGTTGGCCGCGGCCTGATCGATTGATGCAAGACGGGCTGCAAAAGACGGTATCCGCATGACGTGAAGAGTACGCGTTCCGGAGTCCCAGCGGACCGATCCGTAACAACGGGTACCACGCACCCTACGACCCTTCCTTCGCCGCATCACGCTGCTGGTGTTATTGCGCGTTCACCGCGCGACGCCGGTGCGCCACTCAATGTTCGGCTTCTACCACCCGGTTGATCCGCCATTGTTGTGCAATGGACAACAGATTGTTGACGAACCAGTAGAGCACCAGGCCCGCCGGGAAAAAGGCGAAGAACACGGTGAACACGATCGGCAGCGCCATCATCACTTTAGCCTGTACCGGGTCCGGTGGCGCCGGGTTGAGTTTCTGCTGGATGAACATGGTGACGCCCATCAGCAACGGCAGGATGAAATATGGATCTTTTGACGATAGATCGTTGATCCACAGCATGAACGGCGCCTGGCGCAGCTCGACGCTCTCCAGCAGCACCCAGTAGAGGGCGAGGAACACCGGCATCTGCACCAGGATCGGCAGACAGCCGGACGCCGGATTAACTTTCTCCCGCTTGTAGAGTTCCATCATCGCCTGAGACAGCGCCTGGCGATCATCGCCGAAGCGTTCCTGCAAGGCCTTCATCCGCGGCTGCAGCTTGCGCATCTTGGCCATGGATTTGCCGCTGGTCTCGGACAATTTGTAGAACACGATCTTGATCAGGATAGTGAGCAGGATGATCGCCCAACCCCAGTTTCCAGTGAGGTCATGGAGACGCTCCAGCACCCAAAACAGCGGTTGAGAAATAATCGTCAGCCATCCGTAGTCCACGGACAGCACCAGTCCGTCCGCGGTTTCCTTTAGCTGTTCCTGAATCTTGGGTCCGACAAACAGGGTCTCGACAAAGACGCCCTTCTCGCCCGGTGCCACGGTGGCGACGGCGCCGAGCGCGCTGAGTGTGTAACGGTCACCCCGTGCGGTCACCTTGTAACTCGCGGGCGCTTCGACGGGCGGTACCGCCGCGAGCAGGAAATGGTGCTGGATTGCGGCAATCCAGCCGCCGCTCGCCACCAGCTCGACCGGCTCCTCGATCAGGTCCTCAGCATCCAGCTTGTCGTACTTCTCGCCGTCATAGATCACCGGCCCACGGGTCGAATACGTGTCCACGTCGGTCATCGATCGCGAGATATCGACTTGCCGGCGGCGGATCTGCACATAACTCGCGCCGCTCCATGACGCGGCCGCGTCATTCTTCACCGCATACTCGAGCTCGATCGCATACTGACCCCGGCGCAGACGATAAGTCTTGGTCACCTCGAGGCCGTCGCTGCCGCTCCACGTCAGTGGCACTTCGAGAACCTCTGCGTCCGGCTCGAGCCGGTAGACGTCCTGCGCGGCGGCATAGATCGCGTCGCCATCTGGCGGTGTCGGACCGCTGGCGCCACGCAGACCGCTGCTAAATACCGAATAGTCGGCGCTGCGCGGCGACAGCAATTCAACCAGCGTGTCCGGATCGTTTTTGCGAACCGGGTAATCCAGCAACGTGGCACCGACCAGATCGCCGCCTCGTGTATCCAGGACCAGATCCAGCACATCGGTGGTGATGCGGATCTTGCGCCCCGCGGTCTCGACTGCCTCGGCCATTTCCGAGTCCGGCAACTCGGTCAGCGTATCGGTCGACTCGGCCAACGCGGGCAACTCGTCGGCAGCATCCTCCTGGATCATCGCGTCCGATTGCGGAGCCGCCACCGGGGTCACGGGCCGGGCATAATCTTCCATCCACGCCTGCCATGTCAGCCAGGCGGTGAAGGCAAGCGCGATCCAGAGAAATACTCGCTGGTTTTCCATGAACTATTTTGCTTCTGTAGTGGTAGAGGATTCGGCCGGAGGCACGGGATCATACCCGCCCTCATGCCAGGGATGGCAGCGGCCGACACGACGCAGCGCCATCCAGGTACCCCGGATCGGCCCGTGGCGCTCGACCGCCTCGACCGCATAATGCGAGCAGCTCGGGTGATAACGGCAGTTTTGCCCGAGGAACGGGCTCAATAACCACTGATAAGCGCGGATCAGGATGACGAGGATGCGGCGCATTGTCTGGCGATCCTGCTCCAGTGAGCTTCAAGACTGGCGGCGATGCGCGCGGTGCGTTCGCGGGCGACACCGGGCCTGGCCATGACCACAAAATCCAGAGCCGGCAGATCGGCACGGTGTAGCCGGAATGATTCCCTGACCAGACGCTTGATCCGATTTCGGGATACCGCCCGCCCGGTGGCCTTCATGGAAATAGCCATACCGAGGCGGGCATAATCTTCGCCGCCGCGGCAAGCCAGAACCACAAACAAGGCATCAGTGGAACGCTGGCTGCGGCGAAATACCCGGGTGAAATCGCCTTTGTTGCTGAGGCGATAATCGCGTCGGAGCCGCGCGTCGATTGCGGATCCAGCCGCGACCGTCATCTGAGGCCGCCAGAACCTGTCAGGGGGTCAGCTGAGCGCGGCCCTTGGCGCGACGCCGCGCCAGGATCTGACGTCCGTTTTTGGTGGCCATGCGCGCACGGAAACCGTGGGTGCGTTTGCGGCGAAGATTGCTGGGCTGAAATGTGCGCTTCATCGGTTCAGTCTCACGCTCGGTGGAGTCGTTGACGGACGGGGCTTGTGCCCCGCAACAAAGGGCGGAAATGCTACGTAGTGCGCTAACCATTGTCAAGAAAGGGCCCGGCGTTCCGGCCTGTGGATAACCTCGGGAAACCGGTATAGACTCGGCCTCCCCGCGTCGTCTTTTGCCTTTATCTGGAGAATCACCGAAGTGCCCGGATCTCTGTGGGACCGTTGTGTGCAGCGGCTCGAGAGCGATTTGCCCGAGCAGCACTTCAACACCTGGATCCGTCCTCTGCAAGCCGTCCAGGAGGAGCAGACCCTGCGTCTGCTTGCACCAAACCGATTTGTCGTGGACTGGGTTCGCGAGCACTTTTACGAGCAGATTTCAGCGGTCGTGAGCCGCTGCGCGGAGAACGGCGAGTTCGATCTGGTGATCGAAGTCGGAACCCGCCGACCGATCACGGTCTCGCCACCGGTCAAGATTCCTGACGCGCCGAGACCCGCAGCCCAGCAATATCGCGCACCGCCCGGTGTTGCCGTGGGCGGCCGCCTGAACCCGGATTTCACCTTCAATAATTTTGTCGAGGGCAAGAGCAACCAGCTGGCCCGCGCGGCAGCCTTTCAGGTCGGGCTGAATCCCGGTTCAGCCTACAATCCCCTGTTTATCTACGGCGGTACGGGTCTCGGCAAGACGCATCTGATGCATGGCGTGGGTAACGCAATTCTCGAAGCCAACCCGCAGGCGCGGATCGCATATGTACACTCCGAACGCTTTGTCGGCGATATGGTTTCAGCGCTGCGCCACAACACCATCGGTGAATTCAAACGTGCTTACCGGTCACTGGACGCGTTATTGATCGACGATATCCAGTTCTTCGCCGGAAAGGATCGCTCACAGGAAGAATTCTTTCATACTTTCAATGCCTTGCTTGAAGGCCAGCAACAGATCGTACTGACCTGTGACCGCTATCCCAAGGAAGTGAACGGTCTGGAGGATCGGCTCAAATCCCGCTTCGGCTGGGGCCTGACCGTCGCAATCGAACCCCCGGAGCTGGAGACCAGCGTGGCCATCCTGCTGAAGAAAGCCGCCGCGGAAGGGGTCGATCTCCAGGAAGAAGTCGCCTTTTTTATCGCCAAGTGCATACGTTCCAACGTACGCGAGCTGGAGGGCGCGTTGCGTCGGGTCATTGCGAATGCGCGGTTTACCGGTCGCCCGATCACCCTGGACTTTGCCCGCGAGGCGTTGCGCGACCTGCTTGCGCTGCAGGAGCGCCTGGTAACGCTCGAAAATATCCAGAAGACAGTGGCAGACTATTACAAAATCCGCGTGGCAGATCTGCACTCGAAACGCCGGAGCCGGATGATCACCCGGCCGCGGCAGATCGCGATGGCGCTGGCCAAGGAATTGACCAGTCACAGTCTGCCTGAGATCGGTGACGCTTTTGGCGGCCGTGACCATACAACGGTCATTCACGCCTGCAAACGGGTCAAGGGTTTACGCGAAACAGAGACCCGGATTCGGGATGATTACGATAACCTGTTGAGAACCCTGACCGCATGAGCGGTACAAACTGTGGATAAGTTTTCTCCAGTAACTTATCCACAGATGCCACCCAAGCTATGAGGCTCTGAGGAACGCGGTTAAGATCTACGTTTTTAGCTAATAAGTAATTGATTTTTATAGTATTTTTAAAACTTACCCACAGCACTAGCCTTTGCTAGTAATAACAATAATATTTAATTAAATAAAGATTATTAACAGGAGTGACGATGAAGCTGACCGCTACCAGAGAGGCCTTTCTGGATCCCCTCCAGGCAATCATCGGTGTGGTGGAACGACGTCAGACAATGCCGATCCTCGCCAATGTTTTGATCACCGCCAGAAATGGCACTGTCACGATGACGGCTACGGATCTCGAGGTGGAGATGGTAGCCACTGGAGAGATCGCAACGGATGGCGACGGCGAGATTACGCTGCCCGGTCGCAAGCTCCTGGATATCTGTAAGGCCCTGAACGACGGAGCAAAGATCGTCATTGATATCACGGGTGAAAAAGCGACGGTCCGTGCTGGACGCAGCCGTTTTACCCTTGCCACGTTGCCGGCAACGGAATTCCCGGTGGTCGAGGATATCCACGCTCAACAAGCCATCACGCTACCGCAGGGAGCGCTGAAGCGGTTGTTGGAAAAGACCCAATTTTCCATGGCGCACCAGGACGTCCGCTACTATCTGAACGGCTTGCTGCTGGAAATCGAAAAAGTCCGGTTGCGGGCAGTGGCGACCGACGGTCATCGGCTGGCGTTGTGTGACGTGACGCTTGACGCTGCCGCAGACGGAAACCACCAGGTCATCGTGCCCCGCAAGGGGGTACTGGAGCTCCAGCGACTGCTCCACGCAGATGAGGATTTGACCCTCTCACTGGGTACCAATCACATCCGGGTCGAGGTAGGCAATATCCGTTTTACCTCCAAACTGATCGACGGGCGTTTTCCGGATTATCAGCGCGTGATTCCAAAACAGGATGGTAAGTTCATTTCGGCGGATCGCGAAGCGCTCAAGCATTCTCTGTACCGAACCGCCATTTTATCCAATGAAAAATACCGCGGTATCCGCCTGGATCTGGCCGAGAATGCATTGCGTATCCAGGCGCACAATCCCGAGCAGGAAGAGGCGGAGGAAGAGCTGGAGGTCAGTTATGACGGGCAATCCATGGAGGTCGGATTCAATGTCAACTACCTGATGGATGCGCTTGGCGCACTGGATGGCGACACCGTCAGCGTCCAGATCAGCGATCCGAGCAGCAGCTGTTTGATCTGGGATGCCGGTACGGAGGGCTGCCAGTACGTGGTGATGCCCATGCGTCTCTAAAACCAGAGGCGGATGGCGTTACAAAAGCTTTGGGCCAGGAATGTCCGCTGTCTTGAGGAAGTATGCCTCGAGGCAGGTCATTACAACCTGATTTTTGGCGAGAACGCCTCGGGCAAGACCAGCTTGCTCGAGGCGATCTACGTTTTGGGCCGGGGCCGCTCATTTCGGGGTGCTCAACGGGAGGGACTGATCCGCGATGGGTCGGGCGAAGCCATGGTCAGCGCCCGGATCACACGGGGAGAGCAGACGGGCCAGGTAGGGTTGGCGCTGACCAAAGGCGGACCACCGCGAGTGCGGGTAAATGGTCAGGACCAACCGAGTGTCGCGGCGTTAGCCGAATGGCTGCCAGTGCAGGTGCTGGATCCCGAGCTGCACCGGCTGGTGGATGAGGGTCCTGGGGTAAGACGCCGGTTCGTGGACTGGGGCGTGTTTCACGTGGAACATGGTTTTTTGGATCAGTGGCGACGCTACCAGCGGGCCCTCCGGCAGCGAAATGCAGCGTTGAAGGACAAGTCCTACCAGGACTTGTCTGTATGGACCGAACAGGTCGCCGCCGAGGGAGAGTCGCTGGGTACGCTACGCCGACACTATCTGGAGAGTCTGATCCCCGATGTTCAACATTTCGGGGCGAAACTGCTGGGTGCCGAGATTCGGATGGACTACCGGGCGGGTTGGCCGGAAGGCAGGACCCTGGCACAGGCCCTGGCCGACAGCCAGGATCGCGATCGGCGATTTGGGGCCACCCACGCGGGACCGCATCGAGCCGATATCCAGATCGACGTAGCCCAGCGGCGCGCCCGGGGCAGGGTCTCACGGGGTCAACAAAAGCTGCTGGCGGCAAGTCTTGTCCTCGGCCAGCTCAAGAATCTTCACGGACAGACCGGGGCACGCAGCGTATTGCTGCTGGACGATATTGCAGCGGAGCTGGACAAAGACAGCCTGGCTCGGTTGATCGAGGCGATCAGCGGCCTTGGCATACAGATTTTTATCACCGCGCTCTCCCGTGATGATGTGCCACTGGACAGGCCTCACAGCCTGTTCCACGTGGAACAGGGAAAGGTGTCATCGGTGGTATAATCCGCCGACTGTGCTGCGGAAATTTTTCTATGAGCGAAAACACCACATACGAAGCTAAAAATATCAAGGTTCTCAAGGGCCTGGACGCCGTGCGGAAACGGCCCGGGATGTATATCGGGGACACTGACGACGGCACGGGTCTGCACCACATGGTGTTTGAGGTCGTGGATAACTCCATCGACGAAGCGCTGGCGGGCCACTGCACCGGGGTCAAGGTGAGAATCCACGCTGACGAATCCGTCACCGTTTCGGATGACGGGCGCGGGATTCCGGTCGGCATGCACGAAGAAGAAGGCAAATCCGCCGCCGAGGTCATCATGACCGTCCTCCATGCCGGTGGGAAGTTCGATGACAATTCCTACAAGGTCTCAGGCGGTCTCCACGGTGTCGGCGTGTCTGTGGTGAACGCCCTGTCCGAGACCCTCGAATTGACGGTCTATCGGGACGGTAAGACCCACCAGCAGGAATATCACCTGGGCCGGCCCGTGGCGGATCTCGGGATCGTCGGCGAGACCGACCGGACGGGCACGACCATCCGGTTCAAGCCCAGCGCTGAGGTGTTCAACAACATCAGCTTTCATTACGACATCCTGGCGAAACGTCTCCGGGAGCTGTCTTTTCTCAACTCCGGTGTGCGTATCGAGCTCGCTGATGACCGAACCGGAGAGGAGAATGTCTACGAATATGAGGGCGGAATCCGCGCCTTTGTCGAGCATCTGAACCGTAACAAGACCCCGATCCACGAGAATGCGTTCTATTTCCAGACCGAGCGTGACGATGTGGTGGTCGAAGTGGCCATGCAGTGGAATGACTCCTATCAGGAGAACATGTTCTGCTATACGAACAACATCCCGCAGCGCGACGGGGGTACCCATCTCGCGGGATTTCGTTCTGCGCTGACCCGGACACTAAACACTTATATTGAGCGCGAGGGGCTGGCCCGCAAGGAAAAAGTCTCTACCACCGGTGACGATGCCCGCGAAGGACTGACGGCGGTACTATCGGTCAAAGTGCCGGATCCCAAGTTCTCTTCCCAGACCAAGGACAAGCTGGTGTCTTCCGAGGTCAAGGGGATCGTCGAGTCGGCCATGGCCGAAAAGCTCGAGGAATTCTTGCTCGAACACCCGGGCGACGCCAAGTCCGTGGTGGGAAAGATCGTCGAGGCGGCTCGAGCCCGGGAGGCCGCTCGGAAAGCCCGCGAGATGACCCGCCGTAAAGGCGCGCTGGATGTAGCGGGTCTGCCTGGAAAACTGGCCGACTGTCAGGAAAAAGACCCGGCATTGTCCGAGCTCTTCCTGGTCGAGGGCGATTCAGCCGGCGGCTCCGCCAAACAGGGCCGCGACCGCCGGACCCAGGCCATCCTGCCGCTGAAGGGCAAAATCCTGAATGTGGAAAAAGCCAGGTTTGACAAGATGTTATCGTCGGCCGAGGTGGGCACATTGATCACTGCGCTTGGCTGCGGGATCGGCCGCGAGGAGTTCGATCCAGACAAACTCCGTTATCACCGCGTCATCATCATGACCGATGCTGACGTGGACGGATCCCATATCCGGACTCTGCTGCTGACATTCTTTTATCGCCAGATGCCCGAGTTGATTGAGCGTGGTCATATCTATATTGCCCAGCCGCCGCTGTACAAGATCAAGAAGGGCAAACAAGAACATTATGTTAAAGACGACGCGGAGCTGACAGCGTACCTGCTGTCGCTTGCGCTGCAGAATGCGGCGCTCCACGTATCCGACGCGGCGCCTGCGCTGCAGGGGCCGGGTCTGGAAACCCTGGTACGACGGTTTATGGAGGTCCGCGCCATTATCGATCGTCTCGGCCGGCGCTATGATCCGAGTTTGCTCGACAAGCTGCTGGTGGTACCGACGGCCGACGGTGAGGCGCTTGATAGTGATGCGTTTATGACCGGCTGGGCTCAAGGGCTCGAAGAGGCCCTGAATCAGGGCAGCAACGGTAGCGGCCAGCCCTACCGGCTGGTGTTCGAACCCGCCGAGGGCGAGCAGCGGTGGCGTATTCGAGTCGTGCGCATCCACCACGGCGTAGAAACCCAGCGCTATCTGCCACGTGAGTTTTTTGAGTCGGTGGAATACCGGCGGATCGCGGAGCTTGCGAGTGATCTGTCCGACCTGATCGGCGATGGTGCGTTTGTGGCCCGAGGCGACAAACGAGAGCCAGTCAGCTCGTTTCCCCAGGCCGTTAACTGGTTGATGGAGCAAGCCAAGAAGGGGCAGGCTATCCAGCGCTATAAGGGTCTCGGCGAAATGAATCCTGACCAGCTCTGGGACACCACCGTCAATCCGGAAACGCGCCGCCTGTTACAGGTCCGGATCGAAGACGCGGTAGGCGCAGACGAAGTCTTTACCACGTTGATGGGCGATCAGGTCGAACCACGGCGCGAGTTTATCGAGCGCAATGCACTGACCGTCGCCAATCTGGACGTATAGCTCCAGAATCCGGCAGAAGAGCTAATTTTTCAGGCGTTCGGAGCATTTAGCATCGCGATCGCGTATTTTCCTGGCTAAGGAAGAATCTGAATCGTATCCTGCGAGGCAATACAATAAGCGCAGGGCGGGCTCCACCCTTTTTCTAACCATTTAGCTCTTATCGCAGCTTTTTCCCGATTATGGGCGCACGTTCACCGACGATAGTATCGCGGCGATGGGCCTCGCTTATGCTTGCCATCGTATGGTCGATCCACTGTTTGGCGGCGTTACTGACCGCCGATGGTTCCCTACCACGCGTCTCGATGGACGGGCCAACGACCACGCGGATCACGCCGGGTTGTTTGCGTAGCCCACGCCGCGGCCAAAAGTCTCCGGCGTTGTGAGCGACTGGCGTCACAGGTCGCCCTGTTTCGCAGGCAAGCAGTGCCCCGCTGATCCCGTAACGCCGGGTCTCACCGGCTGGCATCCGGGTCCCCTCCGGGAAGATCACCACCCAAAGACCCTCGGCCAGCCGGCTGCGGCCGGTGTGAACGACCTGCCGTACCGCCGAGCGATGCGCTCGCCGATCGATCGCGATCGGCTTGATCAGCGCCAGGGCCCAACCCAGGAACGGGATCCACATCAGTTCCCGCTTGAGCACGATGCACGGGAGCGGAAACAGCAAGAACAGAACGATCGTCTCGAACGTGGACGAATGCTTGAGCAAGGCGATGCCGTTTTCCGATGGGATATGTTCGGCGCCTTCGACGACATAGGCCAGATCGCAGACATGTTTCAGTAGCCACAGATTGACCTGTGCCCACACGACACCGATCTGAAGCCGGGCCGCAAAGCCAAATGGCGCCAGCAGCACGACCGTCAGCGACAGCACCAGCGTCGTCAGAAAGAACAGCGTGGTAAAGATCAGCGAACGGATCAGCATGGCGAGGCAGACTCCTCGAGCAAACACCGGGTCACTGCCAACAGATCAGGAAACACTTCCACGTCATGGCTCTGGTCCAATGCCTGGCGGGTGGTTTCCCCGTTCCCGGTCAAGACCAGTATGGCACGGGCGCTTACGGCTCTTGCCGCGTAAAGATCCCGCTGAGAGTCGCCGATACAAGGCACGCCGGCAAGCGGCGCCCCGTATTCTCCGGCAATCGCATGCAACAGTCCCGGTAAAGGCTTGCGACAGTGGCATGCGTCCTCGGGTCGATGCGGGCAGTAGGCGACGATATCGATATGGCCCCCGCTTTCCTCGGCGGCAGATCTCATCTTCTCGTGCACGGCCTCGAGCGTATCCAGATCGAACAGACCGCGGCCCAGCCCCGACTGGTTGGTCGCGACAGCGACGGTAAACCCGGCCCGGGACAGCAACGCAATGGCTTCCAGACTGCCCGGCAAGGCCACCCACTCCTCCGGAGATTTCACAAAATCGGAGCGGTCATGGTTGATCACGCCGTCCCGATCGAGGATGACCAGCCCCCGCCCGTCCACCTAGACGCTCAGTCGGGACAGATCAGCGGTGTGCAGGAACAGCTCGCGCATTTGACTCAACAGAGCGAGCCGATTGCGCTGAAGCTCGAGGTCGTCTGCCATGACCATGACCTTGTCGAAAAACGCATCCACCGGGCCACGCAGCGTCGCCAGCCGTTCGAGCGCGAGCCGATAGTCACGCGCCTCGAGTAAGGCTTCCACTTCGTCACGCAGCTGGTCCAGCTCTTGGTACAAACGCCGTTCCTCGGGCTCCACCAGGCGCGCCGGATCCGGGGTGCGATCGCCGTCATAGCCCGCCTTGCGCAGGATATTCGCGACCCGCTTGTTGGCCGCAGCCAGACTCTCGGCGGCCGGCAACGCAGCAAAACTCTCCACCGCTTCGAGGCGACGATGAAAGTCGAGCGGCGCCGTCGGCCGCCGCGCCAGTACTGCATCAAATACCTCGGCGGCCACCGGGTTGTTATCGGCTTCCGTATAGTAGGCGCGCAGCCGATCCATCATGTAGTCGAAAACCTGGTCGGTGACCTCGCCGCCATCCTTGACGCCGGGAATTCTGCTGGCAGCCAGCTGCAGATGTTGCAACAAATCGAGGTCCAGATCCTGCTCGATGATGATGCGCAGCGCACCCAGCGCACTGCGTCGCAGCCCGAACGGATCGCGAGTGCCCGAGGGTCGTTGACCGATGGCGAAAATACCGGTAAGCGTGTCCAACTTTTCGGCCAGTGCCAGCACCTGACCGGTCTCCGCCGATGGCAGCACATCGCCGGCGAAACGTGGCAGATATTGTTCGCCGATCGCATCGGCGACCGTCTTTGGCTCGCCATCATGAAGCGCGTAGTAGCGACCCATTACCCCCTGGAGGTCGGGAAATTCGCCGACCATATCCGTCAACAGATCGCATTTCGCCAGGCGTGCTGCCCGCACCGCCGGCGCAGCATCGATACCCAGGGATCCGGCCAGATCGGCGGCCAGCGCCGCGACCCTCAGGCTCTTGTCCTGGAGGCTGCCGAGCTTTTTTTGAAACACGACGTCGGCAAGTCCGTCAAAGCGGCTGGCCAGCGTGTGCCGCCGATCGCTGTCATAAAAGAAAGCAGCGTCACTCAGGCGCGGTCTGACTACCCGCTCGTTGCCGGCGGTGACCTGGGCCGGGTCTCGGCTCGGCAGATTACTGACGGTGATAAACCGCGGCAGCAGCTCGCCGTTAGCGGCCGTTACCGGAAAATACCGCTGGTGCGCCTGGAGCGTGGACACCAGTACCTCGCGCGGCAATGCGAGGAATCGGTCCTCGAATTGCCCGGCGATCGGCACGGGCCACTCGACCAGCGCGGTCACCTCGTCCAGCAGGTCGTCATCGTAAAGCGGCCGACCGCCGATCTCTTCAGCGAGTGCCTGCACTGACGTCTCAATCTGTGCGCGCCGCTGAGCAAAATCAGCGACCACAAAACCTCTGTCCTCGAGCAGCGTCGGGTAGTCTGCCGCCTGCTCGATCGTGATCGGCTCCCTGGCCAGGAATCGATGGCCGCGGGTTTGGCGACCGGCGGCAATACCGAACAAGGTTGCCGGGACCACGTCGCCGTCCAGCAACATCACGACCCAGTGGACCGGACGCACGAACTCCTCGTCACTGGCGCCCCAGCGCATGCGCCGCGGCACTGGCAACGCGGCCAGAGCCTGCTCCACCATTCCCGGCAGCAACGCCTCCGCCCGGCTCCCCGCTTGGACGTCTTCATAGAACAGGTACGCGCCCTTGTCGGTCTCGAGACGCCCAATCCGGTCAAAAGACACGCCACAACCCGCAGCGAATTTCTCCCCGGCCTGGGTCGGTGCGCCATCTGCGTCGATGGCGACCGCCACCGGTGGCCCGCGCCGAGTGATCTTGCGCTCCGGCTGGACCGGCTCGAGGCCACTGACCCGGACCGCCAGGCGCCGCGGGGTGGCATAGCTGTGGAGCGTGTCGAAACCGAGCCCGGCCTGGTTGAGCCCGTCCACCAGCGCCTGAGCAAAGGCCTCGCCGAGGCGCTTCAATGCGCGCGGCGGTAGCTCCTCGGTGCCGATCTCCACCAGCCATTCTCTGCGCTCAGCCATGCGCCTTCTCACCGGCAGACGCCGCACACATGGGGAATCCCAGCGCCTCACGGCTTGCGTAGTACGCCTCCGCCACCGCGCGGGCCAGGGTGCGGACGCGCAGGATGTAACGCTGTCGCTCCGTCACCGAAATCGCATGACGGGCGTCCAGGAGATTGAACGTATGGGACGCCTTGAGCACCTGTTCATACGCTGGCAGCGGCAGGCCTTTTTCGAGCAGCTCGTTGCAGACCCGCTCAAAGAACTCGAACTGGTGGAACATCTCCGTGGTGTCGGCATGCTCGAAATTGAAGGCCGACATCTCTACCTCGTTTTGCCGATAGACATCGCCATAACTGACCCGCCCCAGCGGACCGTCTGTCCATACCAGATCAAAGATGCTCTCCACGCCTTGCAGATACATGGCTATGCGTTCCAGACCGTAGGTGATTTCCCCGGTAACCGGTCGGCAGTCCAGGCCACCCACCTGCTGGAAATAGGTGAACTGCGTGATCTCCATGCCGTTGAGCCAGACCTCCCAGCCGAGGCCCCAGGCACCCAGGGTCGGAGACTCCCAGTTATCCTCGACAAAACGGATGTCGTGGATCAGCGGATCGATGCCGAGAGCGCGCAGTGAATCCAGATACAGTTCCTGGATATCGATCGGCGACGGCTTGATGACAACCTGATACTGATAGTAATGCTGGAGCCGGAACGGGTTCTCGCCATAGCGACCGTCCGTCGGCCGTCGGCACGGCTGCACATAGGCGGCGCTCCAGGGCTCCGGACCGATCGAACGCAGGAACGTGGCCGGATGGAAGGTCCCTGCGCCCATCTCCATATCGTAGGGCTGGAGGAGGACGCATCCCTGCCGGGCCCAATAGGCCTGCAGCACCATCAGCAGTTCCTGAAAGGTGGCCGGTGAAGACTGACTCGAAGTGGAGGTCATGGCGTCCGGGACGGCCGTCGTGTGGGCCGTATTTCCTTGTAAATAGCCGGAAAGTATACCCCAGGAGACGCTCGGCCCGGTGCTGGCGCGATCTCCCGATCCAGCATGGTGCAGTGCTCGGGCCAGGCGCACGGTTTCAGTGCAGCGCAGGGACCTGCATCGCCCCCGGGAGGCCCGGACATCAACGTCGCAACGGTGCTTGGGAGTGTGGCATGATTCCTGCTTGTTCTCGTTACTTGTCGCCGGTTCCGGCCGCGGACCCATACCGTGGCTGAATGATCGGCGCTTTCGTATCTCTTAATCACTGCGGAGGAATGTTTCCATGAGCGCTGCTGATGTACTGGCCCTGATAAAAGACAAAGACGTGAAGTTTGTCGATCTGCGCTTCACCGACACCAAGGGCAAGGAGCAGCACGTCACCGTGCCGGCCTCCAAGGTGGACGATGACTTTTTTGAAGACGGCAAGATGTTTGATGGTTCCTCGATCTCCGGCTGGAAGGGCATCAACGAGTCGGACATGATCCTGATGCCCGACACCGCCAGTGCCGTCATCGATCCCTTTGCCGAGGATGTCACCGTCAACGTTACCTGTGACGTGATCGAGCCGTCGACGATGCAGGGCTACGAGCGTGATCCCCGCTCGCTGGCCAAACGCGCCGAGGCCTATCTCAAGTCGACCGGCATTGCCGATACCGCCTACTTCGGGCCGGAGAACGAGTTTTTTATCTTCGACGACGTCCGCTGGGGTGCCGAGATGAAGGGGGCGTTTTACTCCATCGATTCTTCTGAAGCCGGCTGGAACTCGGAGAAGATGTATGAGGACGGTAACTTCGGTCATCGGCCGGGCGTAAAGGGCGGCTACTTCCCGGTGCCCCCGGTGGATTCGCTGCACGATATCCGCTCTGCGATGTGCATGACAATGGACGAGATGGGTCTGGATTCGGAGGTCCATCACCATGAGGTGGCGACCGCCGGCCAGTGCGAGATCGGTGTGGGCTTCAATTCGCTGGTGCGCAAAGCCGACGAAGTTCAGATCCTCAAGTACGTCGTGATGAACGTGGCTCAGGCCTATGGCAAGACCGCGACGTTTATGCCCAAGCCAGTGGTCGGTGACAATGGTAACGGCATGCACGTCCACCAGTCGCTGGTCAAAGACGGCACCAACCTGTTTAGTGGTGAGGCCTATGGTGGTCTGTCCGAGACCGCGTTGTTCTATATCGGCGGCATCATCAAGCACGCGCGGGCCCTGAATGCCTTCACCAACCCCTCGACCAACAGCTACAAGCGTCTGGTGCCGGGCTTTGAGGCGCCGGTGAAGCTGGCCTATTCAGCGCGCAATCGCTCTGCTTCGATCCGCATCCCGCATATCCCGAATCCCAAGGGCCGACGCATCGAGGTGCGTTTCCCGGATTCGATGGCCAACCCCTACTTCGCCTTCACCGCGATGATGATGGCCGGACTCGACGGTATCCAGAACAAGATTCATCCAGGGGATGCCCTCGACAAGGACCTCTACGATCTGCCGGCCGAGGAGTCGAAGGGGATCCCCGAGGTCTGCTATTCGCTCGATCAGGCGCTCGACAGCCTGGATGTGGATCGTAGCTTCCTCACCGAGGGCGGCGTGTTTACCGATGACGTCATCGATGCCTATATCGACCTGAAGATGGAAGAAGTGACCTTGCTGCGTATGACCACGCACCCGGTCGAATTCGATCTGTACTTTAGCCTTTAGACATAATGCAGTGTCCGAACGGCGGGGAAGCCAGGCTTCTCCGCCGTTTTTTTTGTCTCCGCGGGCGGTGAGGGCTATGCTAGACACTCCTAATTTCCAAGGAATGCATATGCGCTGGTTTCTGTTGGCAGTCTGTCTTGTCGTCACTCCTGCTGTGGGGGAAGAGGCCTATCGCTGGGTGGATGAGAATGGTGTCATCCACTATTCCGACACGCCCTTTCCTGGCGCCGAGCGTGTCGAGCTTGGCGAGGTGCAGACGTTCTCGGCCCCGACCGCTCCGGACCGTCCGTCTGCGCCGAGTCCGTCTGCGGGACAGGACGCCGCCACGGATCTGTACCCGACGTTCAGGATCGTACAGCCAGCGCCCGAGCAGACCATCCGCGATAATAGCGGCACCCTGGATGTATCGCTGGAAGTCGAGCCCCGAATCCGTACCGGGCACCGGCTCGAGTTGTTCCTCGATGGTCAAAGTGTCGACGGCATACCGCGCGCCACCACCCGGTTTACTATCGACGGCGTCCCGCGTGGCGAGCACACGCTCCGAGCGGAGCTGCGCGACGGCTCCGGCAACCCGGTGGCCGAGTCGCCGACGGTGCGTTTCTTTGTGATGCAGACGTCGATACAGAATCAGGCCAACCCGCTGGCACCGGGCAATAACCCGCGCCCGACACCGCGCCCGACACCGCGCCCCGGCGGCTAATCGACATGCTCTCCCGGCATGGTCTCTGAGCGGGAGGCGCCCGACCCTTTCCCGCTTGCAGAGAACCTCGCTACTGGCGTCGTGGTGCTCGGGCCGACGCTGAAGGTCACCTATCTGAATCCTGCAGCGGAACAGCTGCTCGGCAGCAGCCGGCTGCAGCTCACCGGCAAGACCATCGACCAGGCGGTCCCCGCGCTTGCGGCCCTTAGGCCGCTGCTGGAGCGGGCCGTAGCCACCGGCGAAGGCATTGCCAGACGCGAATTGAGCATCGAGATCTCCGGCCCCAAGGCCAGTCCGAGCACCGTGGATTGCACCTTGAGCGTGATGGCGCCGGATGATGGCACCAGCGCCCTGGTGGTCGAATTCAGTGACGCCAGCCATCGGCAGCGTATCGATCGCGAGACTGCACTGTTGTCACAGCTCGAGACGAGTCGCTCAATGGTGCGCCAACTGGCCCACGAGATCCGCAATCCGCTCGGCGGAATCCGTGGCGCGGCTCAGCTGCTGCAGCGAAAATTCGACAGCGAGGAGTTTCACGAGTACACCCGTCTGATCATCCGCGAAGCAGATCGTCTCGCCAGTCTCACCGCCACAATGCTCGGGCCAGGCGGCGAGCCGGCTCGTGAATCGCACAATATCCACGAGTTGGTCGAGCACGTATATCGTCTGCTGCGCGCCGAAGCGCCCGGATCGATGACACTTGGCCGTGACTATGATCCGAGCCTGCCCAACCTGCTGATCGATCGCGGCCAGGTCGTCCAGGCGATGCTGAATGTGGCCAGAAACGCGATGCAGGCGGTCGCCGACGAGGGTGAAATCATCTTCCGCACCCGTGCCCTGACTCACTACACTGTAGGTGGCCGTTTGCATCGGCTGGTAGCCTCGGTCGAGGTCGAGGACAATGGCCCGGGCGTGCCGGTCGGATTGCGCGACAGCCTGTTCTACCCGCTGGTCAGCGGCCGGCCCGGTGGCAGTGGCCTGGGTCTGGCCCTGGCGCAGGAACTGGTGACTCGCCAGGGCGGCATCGTCGAGTACACCAGCGTGCCGGGTTGCACCGTGTTCCAGATGTTGTTCCCGATAGAGGACGTTCATGCAAGACACACCGCTTGAAGTCTGGGTGGTCGACGACGACGAAGGGATCCGCTGGGTGCTCGAGCGCGCACTGGACAGCGCCGGCATGACCTTCCGTGGATTCGCAGAAGCGGCTTCATTGCGTTCCGCGCTCGATGACGGTGTACCGCAGGTCGTGATTACCGATATCCGCATGCCCCAGGAAGACGGTCTGAGTCTGCTCGATCACATCCAGCAGGCTCATCCGGAGTTGCCGGTGATCGTGGTCACCGCGCACTCCGACCTGGACAGCACCGTAGCGGCTTACCGCGGTGGCGCGTTCGAGTATCTGCCCAAACCGTTCGATATCGACGAGGCTGTAGCGCTGGTCCAGCGCGCGGCCCGGCACGGCATCGGCGGCGACCGGAAGGAAGAACCCCCGACCTATCCGCGCCTGATCGGGCATGCGCCGGCCATGCAGGAAGTGTTCCGGGCCATCGGCCGGCTGTCGAACTCGAGCATGACGGTCCTGATTACCGGCGAGTCGGGTACCGGCAAGGAATTAGTGGCGCGGGCGCTGCATGATCACAGCCCGCGGGCGCGCAAGCCGTTTATTGCGTTGAACACCTCGGCGATCCCATCAGAGCTGTTGGAGTCCGAGCTATTCGGCCACGAACGCGGTGCGTTCACCGGCGCGGACGCCGCGCGCCCCGGCCGTTTCGAACAGGCTGATGGCGGTACCTTGTTTCTGGACGAGATCGGCGACATGTCGCCGGCGCTGCAGAGTCGCCTGCTGCGGGTGCTGGCGGAGAGTGAGTTCTATCCGGTAGGCGGACAGGTGCCGAAACGGGTGGATGTGCGCGTGATCGCAGCAACCCATCATGATCTGCCAGCCCGTGTGGCCGCGGAGCAATTCCGCGAGGATCTGTTTCACCGTCTCAACGTTATCCATATCGAGACGCCGCCGTTGCGCGCGCGCCGCGAGGATGTCTCCGTCCTGCTGGACCATTATCTGGAGGTGGCGGCGGCCGAGATGGGCGTCGCACCCAAACGGATGACCGCCGAAGCCAGAGACCTGCTTGTCGCATTCGACTGGCCGGGGAATGTGCGGCAGCTGGTCAATGCCTGTCGCCGACTGACGGTTACCGCGCCGGGGCGGCAGATCCAGACGGGCGATATCCCGGCCGAACTCGGTGGCCTGGCAGCGGAAGCCGGTGACATGGACTGGTCTCGAGAGCTGCGTCGCTGGGCCATCGCGCATCTTGAGGCCGCCGATGATGTGCCGTTGCTGGAGCAGGCGCTGCCCAGATTCGAGCGCGCGCTGATCGAGGCCGCACTCGAGTGGTCCAGGGGTCATCGCCAACAAGCGGCGCGTTTGCTCGGCTGGGGGCGGAACACGTTGACGCGGAAGATCCGCGAGCTCGGGATCGGCGACTGATTTAAGGCGATTTTCGTCTGCGGTCTAGGACGGTAGACGCAGCGTTCCGACGAGTTCGCTGACCGAGCGAAGATTGTGGCGCTGCAGATAATCGGCGATGCCGTTGTTCATCCGCTTGCAGGCCATCGGATCGTAGAACAGCGCTGTGCCGACACCCACCGCCGATGCGCCGGCGATGATGAACTCAAGCGCGTCGCCGGCATCACAGATCCCGCCCTGACCGATGATGGGCACGCCATGCGGTCCCGCCACCTCGTAGACCTGATGTACTTTTAGTAACGCGATGGGCTTGATCGCTGGCCCGGACAAGCCGCCCTGAATGTTACCGATAACAGGTTCTCTGGCCTCAGCATCAATGGCCATGCCCATCAAGGTGTTGATCACCGCAAGGCCGTCGCTGCCGGCTTCGATACAGGCTCGCGCATTGGCGCGGATATCGGTCTGGTTCGGTGACAGCTTGGTGATGATCGGCTTTGAGGTGACGGCGCGGCAGGCGGCGACCACCCGAGCCGACATCTCCGGATAATTACCGAAGGCGACCCCGCCCTCCTTGATGTTCGGACAGGAGATGTTGATCTCTATGGCGTCAATCGGCGAATCGTCAAAGCGCGCGGTCACGTCCACGTAGTCCTCGATGGTGGAGCCGCAGACATTGGCGATAAAGCGCGTCTCCTCGAAATCCAGCTCCGGCAGGATTTCGTCGACCACGCGGTCCGCTCCCGGGTTCTGTAGACCGATCGCGTTGAGCATGCCCATCGGTGTCTCATAGACGCGATGCGCCGGATTGCCCAGACGTGGTTCGGGTGTCGTGCCCTTGAGCACAACCGCCCCCACATCCCGGTTCGAAAAACCCTCAACCCGGGTATATTCCTCACCGAAGCCGACGCAACCCGACAACAGAACCAGTGGTGAGTCGAGTCGCATGCCGCAT
>Ga0265306_10000412_pt1 | contig 20212 bp, 15 predicted proteins | sample Helome_3_FD_192493 | JGI IMG/M metagenome (GOLD analysis project Ga0265306, IMG submission 192493) | Marine sediment microbial communities from subtidal zone of North Sea - Hel_20160420 (Illumina Assembly) | ecosystem: Environmental > Aquatic > Marine > Subtidal zone > Sediment ... | reverse complement strand
CCGCCCGAAGCGCCCACCGTCGGATACAGCCCGCCCTGCATTGCCGCGACGATGAGTTGCACGATGCCGGCGCCAACAACGCAAACGAGAAAGTAGATCAGGAAGCGCCTGGAGCCCATGACGTTCTCGAGGTCACGCCCGAACATCCAGAGGCCGAACATGTTGAAAAAGATATGCGTCGTGTTGCCATGCAGGAAACCGTACGTGAGCAGCTGCCAGGGCATGAACGGTGACTGTGGGTGCGTCGCCGGCCAGAGCGCAAAATTCAGAAACATGAATTCCAGGTTCATTTGTTGCAATGCAAACGCGAGCCCGTTCGCGATCAGCAGCGCGAAGATGACGTTTGGCAGCGCACTGGTCGGTCTGCGGCGATACACGGTCTGGTTCATTCGTAGACGGTCCTTCCATCGAAAATCGTCATCATTACCCTGGCTTCGTTGATTTCGGCACCGGGAAGTTCAAATAAATTGCGGTCGAGAACCACGAAGTCGGCACGCTTGCCGACCTCGATGGAGCCCTGTTCGTTCTCGAGACCCATCTGGTAAGCGCCGTTGATCGTATAGGCATCGATCATCGTGGCGAGATCGACGCGCTCGTCCTCGTTGAGCACAGGACCCTCGTTCGTCCACGGGTCCTGCCGGGTGATCGCCGTTTCGATCGCGAGCAGCGGATCCAGGTCCGTCACCCAGTAGTCGCTGCCGCCGACAATGCGTCCGCCCGCTTCCTGCACGCCCGCAATCGGGTACATCTGCCAGGTACGTTCCTCGCCGAGCATCGGCACGTCGAGGTCCATGGCCGCCTCGTCCGGGTAGGCCCAGAGGGCCTGGAACACGGCGCCGATATTGAGCTCTGCGAATCTCGGCCGGTCGTCTTCGTGAATGAGCTGCAGGTGCACGATCTGGTGGCGGTTGTCGGACATGCCGTTAGCCTTGCGCATCGCTTCGAAACCGTCGAGCGCCTGGCGCACCGCCGCATCTCCAATGGCGTGCACATGAACCTGGATTCCAAGGGCGTCGAGCCTCGTGAAGTAATCAGCGACAACATCGTGCTCGTAAAAGAATTCGCCGCTACCGTACTCCTCGTCTTCGTAAGGCTCGAGCAGCGGACTCGTGCCGAATTCGATCACGCCGTCCAGGTAAATCTTGACGGAGTCAACGTCGATGTTGGGTCGCCGCCATGCTTCGCGGCCGGCCATGAACTCGAAGACCTCCTCGCCGAATACGCCCGCGTGCCAGCCGATCGGCGACATCGACGTAACGGCGCGCAGGTCGAAGTCGCCGTCGTCGGCAACTGCCAGGATTTGCTCGATATGCTCTTCCCCGACGCCCGGCTCGATGACGGCCGTGATGCCGTTAGCATGCAACAAGGCGATGCCGGCGTGCACGCGTTTCTTGCGCTGTTCGAGCGTGAACGGCGGAATCTTCTCGCTGACCAGCGTCATCGCGCTTTCCCGCAAGGTACCACTAGGCTCGCCGGTCTCGGGATCGTGCTCGATGATGCCCGCCGGCGGATCCTCGGTATCGGCGTCGATGCCGGCGATCTCCAGCGCTTTGCTGTTCACCCAGGCCGCGTGACCGAAACTCGACGGCAGGTAGACAGGTCGATCGGGATACAGCAAGTCGAGCAGTCCCTTCTGCGGGTTGGCCTCGGGCCACAGCCATTCGCCCCAGCCAGCGCCGGTTATCCAGCGCTCGTCGCCATGCCCGGGCAGCGCCGTACATTCCTCGAGCCTGGCGGCCACTTCTTCGAGCGATTCAATTCGCAGGAGATCACACTCTTCGTCCGACAGGACTTCGGTGAGTATGTGGATGTGCGAGTCGTGGAAACCCGGCAACATCATCTGCCCGACGAGATCGATAATCTCCGTTTCGGGACCCATGTACGCCCCGGCGCCCTGGTTGTCACCAACATAGACGATGCGGCCGCTTGTTGTGGCGACAGCCTCGGCCCAGCTGCGCTCGGCGTCGACCGTGTAAACGGCACCGTTGAGATAAACGCGATCTGCCGCATCTGTCGGAACGGCCTGCTCCGATTGACCGCAGGCAGCCAGTACTACCAGGCATGAAACAAGTAATTTCCGTGCGTGCGCTACCATCCGCCTCCCCCGCCGCCGCCGCCACCACCGCCCGACGAGCCGCCGCCACCGCTGCCCGAAGACGAGCCGGGCGGTGAAACCGACGAACCGATGGCGGAGTTGAGGCTCCCCGACAGCTTGTTGGTTGTTTTGGACAAATTCGAACTGTTCCAGGAACCGTTGTACCAGCTCGGGCGATAGGCGTCGCCGTTCGGGTCCCGGATCGATGCGAGCAGACTTGCGAACCGCTCGGACCACTGCTGGTCGACACCAAGTGCCAGCGCAAACGGCAGGAACATCTCGAACAGCTCGGGCGTTTTCTCGGGCGGGTTCCTCAAGTTCAGTTCTTCTTTCTCGGCGATCTCGAGAAAGTCCTTGAATCCGAGCATCTCGTCGAGCACCTTGCGGCCGCGGATGGTCGGGCGCTTCATGATGATGGCGAAGAAGGCCGTTGTCAGGAAGGACAGGACGATGACTGCGATCACCAGCGGCGTCGCGCCGCGCCCGATGTTGACTGCGACAAGTGTCGTGACGAGAACGATCGCGCTGGCCGGGATGTTGAGCAGCCCGTTGGTACGAAAATACTTGCTCTTGTAGTCGTCTTTGAGAGAATCGCTATGCTCAGCACGCGCCTTGCCGAGTGTGCGGTGATTCTTGTCATCGAGCTCGATTTCCGGGCCGTCCCTGAAAAGCCCGGCGAGCAGTTCGCGCTCCCCGGCAGCCAGCTCCGGCCGCAGCAAGTCCGACTCTGTCTTTATGAGCCAGTGCTTGCTGCCACTCCGTTTGATCTCGAGGTAACCCTTAACCGCGAGATTCACCACAGCTGCCGTCATGACCTTGTCGTCGTAGTACATCTGGCGGATGTAGCGCAGCGACGCGGGCGAGAATCCCGACGGAGGCTCGTAACGCGTCACAACCACACCCTCCTCGGGGTCCCTGCCGTGCTTGCGCCACACGGGAACGTAGTAGGTGAGCAACAGCAGAAAGCCGATGACCGCGGCCAGCAGGTTCTTGTTGTCCTTCAATAGCCATCCGACCCGGTCGGCGCGAGTCGGCTCATCGACGAGGCCTTTTGGCCAGGCAACGACGATCGTAATGCCGTTGACGGGAGAAAGCGGCTTCGTCGCTTCGAAGTGCACGCTGCGCGACGAATCGATGTGTGACTTGTAGTCGTTGCCGCGGGCCCCGAACGGCCCCGTGTAGGCTTCAAAGGAGATGCCCGACAACGGTGCGTCGAAGTCGAGGACAACGGTCGCGGTGGCCTTGTCGATCGGGAACGTCCAGTCGAAGCCTGTCACGTTCCAGTACAGCTCATCGTGTTCCTCGAAAAATCCGAGCATGCGGCTGGCTTCGTAACGGAACGTATACTCGTGCACACCGTGTTCAATGAACCGGTTGGCGCTGCCGAAATAGGTCCTGACGCCGCGCCTGATAGTCTGGGTGTGGTAGGGCTCGCTCTGATCGTTTCGCAGCACGGCCCTGGGTGTGAACGCAACCTGGTACTCGTTGCCAAGCCTGTCTTCATATTCGGTCGGAAAATCGCGATAGATGCCGCGCTTGATACGATTGCCCTCGGCGCGCACGGTAATTCTCTCGGTGACCTCGATCATGCCATCGGTCATTACGCGAATGTCGCTGTGGAAACTCAGGATGCGCTCGTCGGCCAGGACACTGAGTGGCAGCGCCAGCAGCAGCAAAACCAGTCGTATCATTCGACGGTTCCCAGCTTGACGAGCGGGACGTTGGCCGCTTCGTCGGACGTCTTCTGGAAGAAATCACGTGCCCCGAACCGGAACCAGCCCGCGATAATATTCGACGGCACGGTCTCGGTCATCGTGTTGTAGTCCCGGACGGAACCGTTGTAGTAACGGCGGGCGAACTGCAGGTAGTTCTCGGTCTCGACGAGCTGGTTCTGCAGCTTGAGAAAATTCTCATTGGCCTTGAGGTCCGGATAGTTCTCGGCAAGAGCGATGATGCGTTCGATGCCCGCGCTGAGCTTCTCCTCGACACGCCCCTTGGCCCGCACATCGGCGACCTGCATGGCCTCGGCGCGCAGCTCTGTCACGGCCTCGAGCGTCGCGCGTTCGTATTTTGCGTACTGATCGACGGCGGTAACCAGGCGTGGAATCAGGTCATGGCGGCGCTGCAGCTGCACGTCTATATCGCTCCAGGCCGTGTCGACACGGTTGCGACTTCGTATCAGGCGGTTGTACAGGACCACGCCGAGCGCGGCGATGGTCACGAGAACGATAACGATGATGGTCAGCATCTGGCGAACCCTTGCGAAAGGACGCCCAATCGTACCATCAGGGGAGTTGGGGACAGTGACCCTAATTCCCTGAATTAGGGTCACTGTCCCCTCTTTCTAGTACCAGAACGAGATGAATATCTGGTAGACGTTGGCATCCAGCTCGTAGAGAGGCTCTTCACCAAGCGGTGCGCCCGGGCGCAGGTCAGAGAACTCGTCGTAGTCGACCATCAGGAAGTCAGCCGCGGCTGTCACCGACCCCTTCTTGATGAATCCCCAGCCGTCCGCATCGTTGAGAAACTCGTAGGACGCTTTCACGGTAACGGTTGTACTCGTCAGCGCACTCAGCTCCTTGTCCCTTCCCCTGAAGTTGGTCGCCTGCGCCCGCGGGAAAATATCGCGGTAGAAGTGCGCACCGGTCTGGTCGTGATAGCGGACCTTGCCCGTAAACGTGAATTCGCGCCATGGATGAATATAGGTCAACGACGCCGTATGGCTATCGATGTCCCAGGTATCGGTAAAGAAACGATACTCGCCCTCGATCGCAGCGCGATACGGCAGGAAATACCGGGCGCGAATACCGACAGCATTGCTCGTACGGGTGTTGGGATACAGCTCGCCTTCGTAGCTGTAGCCCAGTGCGCTGCCCGGATCGAAATAACGGACCGAGCGATACGGGTTGTTGAGGTAGCCCTCGTCGGTCATCGTCGTGAAGTTGAGCGTCGCGATCAGGTTCTTGGTGATGATCTGCGTCAGGCCGACGCCGTAGGCCTGCTTGTCGAGGTCGCGCTCGAAGTCCGGGTCATCCGACTTACCAACGGTATCATCGCCCAGTGCATAGCTCAGCGTGAGCGTAGTCAGCGCGCCGAACATGTCCTGGCTAACTGACAAGTTGTAGGTCGCGGCATCGTAGTCGGACTCTTCACTACTGGTATAGCCAACACGCATCGTCGTATTGCCGCGCAGGTAATCCACACCGAGCGACCACTGCGTACGTTCCTCGGTATAGGGGCTCGCCGTCGTCACGACATCGATCGACGCGGAACTCACATGGTCGACATAGTAGTTACCGACAAGCGAAAGACTCTTGCCAACCTGCTTGCGAACGAGGACCGACGGGCCGTCAATCAATACGCCACCGCCCTCGTAGCGATGGTAGAGCATGTCCGAGCGATCCTCGGGCAGCACACCAGCGTGGACCTTGCCCAGGCAAGACATCAGCAATGCAAGCAGGACTACGCGTCGCATCGTCATCGCAGGTCGGAGCCTCCTAGTTACAGCCGCAGCCGCCGCCGGCCGCGCCTTCACCACCACGCGCGCCTTCACGAGCCTCGTAAACGTGCAGCAGGTAAGACGATGAAACCGGATCGCCGTCAAGCGCCATGATCGGATCTGCAAGCCTGTCACGCTCGTAAGGCTTGACCCAGGGCTCGATGTTGCTGCATCCGGACAAGCCACCGATGACAAGCAACGGCAGCAAAATTCGTCCAATTGTTAAGAATCTTTTTTCCATAACACCACTTTATCCCGGGGATACGGCCTCAAACCGTGATCTCTTCCTCAGAAGAACACCGTGAAGCCGAAATGCCCTTCCAGGTTGTGAGCCGTCTTCTCTTCGCCCAGTAGATCGATGTCGAAGAGGTGATCGCGAAAATCGATATGCATGGCGACCGAATCGGACAACAGCAACCGATAGCCGAATCCGAAATTGACCGTGAAACGATCGTCTCCCGCAAACTCGGTCGAGCCAAGCCCGCCGATCAGGTAGAGGGCCGAGTTGTACGCGCGTCCTTCGCCCATGAACACTTCTCCCGGCAATACGTTGTAGCCGAGACTAAGGTTGTAATACGTGTATTGGCGCTCGCTGTCGGTGATGAGCCTGGCGCCGCCGGAGAGTTCCTCGAAGCTCGTGAGACCCGTATCCGTGCGGCCAACCGTGCCCTCGACGAAGAAGCCTTCGGTAATGTGGTAAGCGAGCCGGACTCCGTACACTACATCCGAGCCGAAGTCCTCGACGGCCATTACGCCCGCGAAGGCACCCAGCTCGAAGTCCTCGCGGTCGATTGCGGGCTCCTTGATCTCACGGCGTTCGACCTCAGGATCGATAACCTGGCCTGGCCCCTCTGCCGACGGTGGGGGCGCCTCCTCGTTACCGAAACCGAAAAGGTTCTTCGTTGCCGCACAGCCCGACAGGCCTACGATTGCAACGATTAGAAAAAGAACGCGAAACCGACTTTCCATTCCTCAATTTCCTCATTTTCGTCTCGGCTCGTGAACACCACGTAGCTCTTGTATTCGGCCCGCAACAGGAAGCGTCGCGTCGCATAAACCCGGAATCCCGCGCCTGCGTGCCCGATCTGGTCAGTTCGATCTTCCGTAGCCACGATGGTTGTCTTGGGCTCGGTACGAATCGCACCCGCGCCCAGCGTGAAGAACGGCGACACACGCCAATCCGGCCAGGTTTCGTGAACGACATTGACACTGGCCATCCAGCCATTGGAGCTGTTGCCCAGTATTCGTGAACCCCAGAACTCGACCGAAACGTACGGGTTAAGCGAGTAGCCACCGTACATCGAGATGATGTTCGAGCCACCGAAGTCGCCCGACAGTAGCCCGGCCTCCCACTTCGCGTTGGTGAAGTCCCCAAGATTGGCACGCTCGAAGCTGACCTGGTCGCCGTCGGGCTGCAGAGTCAGCTCCATTTGATCGCGGTCCACCCAGCCTTCCTTGCCGTTTGCAGCGCGCACCTGGAACCAGTCGGTGCGCTGCATGATAATGTCCACGGACTCGCCGCGGTCGACGACATGGTATATCGGGTAGCCGCGGCCGGGCCCCGTACGCATTTCCAGGTACGGGTCGGCAACGGCTACAGTTCGATATTCATCGGCGGCCTGAACTGGCGCTGTCAGAAAAATCTGCAGTACGACGACAGCCAGCCACCCGAAACGAGCGGATTTAGTTGGCTGGTGCGTCGAAGGGGTTGTTGTAGTACTGGGCTCCGACATCCAACCATTCCGCAATAAGGCGTCGCTCCGCTTGGGATAAAATATTGAAGTGAAGATCCTGAGGATCGTTAAATCGGTCAAAGAAATCGCTCGAAGCCCGTGCACTGCCGGCTGCCGCCGGCGGTGCATAGGGAATCGGTGCGAGGATATCGTTTCCATCCTCATCCTGACCGATGACCTGGGTGGCATCCACCAGCGCGCCGTTGGCATCCAGAACCTGAAGGTTATCAGTAACTAACAGCTCGCGATAGGCATTAAAATGATCCGGCTCGTCGATCGACTGACCGTCCTGCAACTCCAGCTGGCCGGCCGGCACGCGCGGCACATTGTTGACCGGATCGAGCGGCGTGTGGCAATTCAGGCAATTGTCGTTGACGGCCAGGCCCGTGACGGGATCAATCAGCGGCACGTCGGGCGTTACCGGATCGTTGTCGTCGTCCACCATGACGATGCGTGGCTGGTTCCACAGCGGGTGGATGATCGTCTCGTAATTGACCACGATACGACAGTTGGCCTGCCAGTCCTGCTGGCACGCCAGCGACGTCGGCCCGATCGTCGTCATGTCCGTATAGAGGTAATCGATGTCTGCGTTGTTCGCGGCCAGAACCGGATCGGCTGTCCAGACGTCACGATAGACGACATTCATCGACGCCTCTATCGAAGGGCATGTCGGGTCTGCGGCGCACTCGGTCCGTGCGCGTGTTTCAGCCATCGTCTCACCAATGTCGCCGATAGAGTACGCCGCCGTCGAATTCGGCCAGGGCACGCCGGCCGTTGTCGCGCCGGCGTAGGCACTTTCGAACGCGTCTTTGCGGCCATGTGTAAGGCCGCTGTTGGCGTCATGGCAGCCGTTACATTTCAGTTCCTGGCCCGGTGCCACCGAAATCCAGTTGTTATGACGCTGCGTGATGCGATTGGCATTTTCGTCGACTATGCTGACCATCAGCGCCGTGTTCGCCGGCACCTTCATGATCACGGAGCCGTCGGGCTCGATCATGCCGTAGCCGACGATTTCCTTCATGCCAAAGGCCGTCGTGACACCGAACGCGGTATTGTCGATATCGCGAAGGTCCTCGTCGGGAAGCGACACGGCTTTTTCGACACGCAGGAATCTTGCAGGGCGATTGTCAGCCGGTGTCTGCACGGGATCGGCGAGCGCGGCCGGGTCGATGCCCGCCAGCATCGCGCCGTCGAAATCGTAAACGTTGCGAATGTTGAGCACGCCCTCGCCGGAGTCCGCGAGCGCAGAGGCGTTGTACGTATAATCATTGCTGCCGTCCAGCACAACAGGCGGTATTGGCCGCGGGTCGGCGGTAACGACCTCGGTGAACATGAAGCCTTCTTCGCCCTCAACGATCGGCGCCTGCGTCTCGGTGATCGGGTCATAGATCCAGATACCGTAGAGCGGCGGCGCCTCGATGAACTCACCTTCGGCCGGAGTCACAGGATCGTCCGGATCGATGACGACGATGTTCGCAAGATTGTCCTCAGTGCACGGCACGATCTGCGTGTCGTCGGTAAGGGGATCGCCATCGTCGGCGAGAAACTCGATAAGGCGACACGGGCTCCAGCTCACCATGGCCCGGTCGGTGCCGTCCTGGATCGGGTAGGCAGAGAAATAGCGGCCACCCGGCGACGGCAAACCCGGCGCCGTTAACACGATATTGACGGTTGCGTCTTCCTGTGCAGGGCCGGTCAGGACGCCGATATTCTCTTTGGTAGGCTGCGTGTTTTCGAGGTACTGGATCGTGTCGATCAGGATCAGCTCACCGCCGCCCTCCGTTCCGGTGAACGGGCGCGCCAGAGTCAGGATACGGCCATCCTCGAGCTGGCGCGGTTGCATGAACTGGATGGCCTCAGGGGTCGGGCTCGTGAAGTGGCTTTCATTGCCGTAAAACAGCTCCAGGTTGGAGCCATCGGGATTCATCCGGTACAGGTTGACGACATTATTGTTGCCCGCGTGGTCCCAGCGACTGAAGATGATACGACCATCCTCCATGACCGAGGGGTCTAGATCGTGGCTCTGGTTGAACGAGATCTGCTTTACGCCTGTGCCATCGTCATTTATGACGTGCAGGTTAAAGGCGAATTCGTTTTCGTCTTCGTCCATCGCGGGGAAACCACCTTTGCCCTCGTCGAGCAGTACGGCCTGCGATTGGGTCTGGCGCGTCGATGAGAAGATGATCCGTCCATCAGGAAGGTATTTCGGCATGATGTCGTGGCCGATCTCGGCCGTCAGGTTCGACGCAATCACCCGCACCAGCTCGTCGGTCTCAAACGTGTACTGCCAGATGTTCCAGGTCGGCACCTGGTCCTCTTCGTCGACATTCTCATCGAACGGCATGCGCATCGAGAACAACAGGCGGCTGCCGTCGTAATCGATCTCTACATCACGTATAGCGGCGAGGCCCTGCGACACTTCGCCCGTGATATTGACTGGCAACGCACCAACGGCGGCGCGATCACGGAAATACAGATCAGCACCAAAGTCGAACGTGATCTGTTCCCTGACGTCCTGTTCATCAAATTCGCCGTTGTCGTCGACGGGTACCGGCGACTTAACGTAGGCGATCGGAAAATCGACAATAACCGGGTCCGCGTCCTCGCCGGTGCCGATTTGCACACCGTCGCCGCTTTCGCAGGCGGCGAAAATGAGGGTTGCCAACGACAACGCGACCGTCCTGGTCACCAAACGGGCAGTTCCTTCTACAGATTGTCGAGACAGATTAAACATGGCCTTTACCTCGGGTCATCTTGGCAGGGTACGATGCGACCCCGCGCTCATACCGTTAACGCAGTCACAAACCGCGATTAACTTCGACGGAGTGTTGCTCTCGAAGCAGAGCGAATCGACACTAATTATAAGAGACACAATTACGACGATGTAATGTCTCAAAAGCACGACACTCAATATTGTAAAACCGTTTTTCATAGACGGTCCTTCCCCTGATACACGGAAAAACAACGGCTGCGGTTCCATAGCGCGAAAAACCTGCGCGCCCGGAAACGTGTTTTTCCAGCCACATTCACAAACAACATGAGCTTTTATGCGTTTCCTGTTGTTGTTTGGTGGTGTCATACCGGTCACCCCCTGTCTCCCTTCGGCGACAGTTGCACTGTCTTTCACAATCAGTAGCTTATGGCCGCCGGTCATAATCCTTGTGCCAAAGTGCCGACAGTTACTTGACATATCCTCGTTTCGGTAAGTCCGTATACGACACATTTAAGTAACTGTTTTTATTAGTTTTTATGAAGAATCTTCAGGAAGGAGCGAGGACTGGCACAGCACTTGCTTTATAGATTGCAGATTGATTGTTTTCGAAGCCCGATATGCCTGGACTGTGAATGCATTCACGGCTAAGAGCCACAAGAGCTGGCAAGGTTTTACGGCCAGTAGAGCAACCGATCTGGTGGACAGGAGTCCGCCGCGTAAAGCGGAGCTGTAAGGAGCAACGGAATTGGCAGGGACCTTATTAAGTCCTCGCAACCCGATACCTGACAAGCACGTTACAAAGGGTGCGTGAATCCCGAAGACGTTTGGGCACACAGGAAAGCACATTTTTTGGATCGTACGAGTGATGAGCAGAAACGATATGAATAACAGGATGTGGAAAACACAGGTACGCATCGCGCTGACAGCATTGCTTGCGATAATGCTCGCGGCGCCGGCAGCTGCCCAGACCAGGGAGCAGGCCAAACGTATTTATGATCGTCTCGCTGGCGTGCCACCGACCGAATCGGTCTTGAATGCGATGGTGAATAACGCAGGTACGGATCCGGTTTGCGTCAGTAATGGCGTTTCGGGGCCCGAGTGCGCCGCCTACATTGCAATGGAAGATCCGAGCTTCTACAAAGTAACGCTCAAGAACTTTGCAGCGCCGTGGACGAATCGTGACCAGTCCGTCTTTGTCCCGCTGAACGATTACGTCGCAACAGTAATCGGCATGATTCGAGACGACGTGGATTTCCGTACCGTATTATCAGCCGACGTGCAGTATGTCGGTCGCGCAGGAACGGTTGCGTCAGCGCCCGCTGCGAACAACAACAATCATTACGAGCAGCTGGAAGCAGGCGACCACGACCTGAAGGCCGTGCTCGAACCGACGACGCAGTCGAGCATCAACGGTATTCCCCCGAACGCAACTGCCGGCGTGATCACGTCGCGCGCAGCGTCGGAAGCTTTCTTCGTCGCCGGAACGAACCGGGCGATGTTCCGTTTCACGATGGTCAACCATTTCTGCACAGACATGGAACAGCTGCATGACCCCCGAATGCCTCCGGATCGCATCCGCCAGGACGTGAGCCGCAGCCCGGGTGGTGACAGCCGCCTGTTCCTTAATAACTGCGTGGGTTGCCATACCGGCATGGATCCGATGGCCCAGGCTTTTGCCTACTACAACTACGATGAGGCCGGCGGCTCGATTCAGTACACGGCAGGTAACGTACAGCCGAAGTACTTCAACAACGACCTGAACTTCCCGCAGGGGTTCCGCACTCCGGATGACCACTGGACGAACTACTGGCGAATGGGGCAGAACCGCTACCTCGATTTCTACGGGCCGGGCAATGGTGATGACAATGGCGCCAAGTCCCTCGGCGTCGAACTCTCGAATAGCAACCAGTTCGCGTCATGCCAGGTCAGGAAGGTCTTCCGGGCAGTTTGCCTGCGCGAGCCTGAGACAAACAACGACCACAACAGGGTCGACACAATTTTGCAGTCGATTGGTCAGGGACCGATCAACATGAAGCAAGTGTTCGCGAGCACCGCCGAATACTGCATGGGCCAGTAGGGAGATCAAGATAATGACTAAAGCAATCGGAATTGCTACCAGGGCCCTTAATCGCCGTTCGCTGCGCGCAGCGACGACGGTACTGTTGTCGAGCATTATTCTCGCGGCTTGTGGTGGCGGAGCGGAAACCGTTGAGAACCCTGTTTCGCAGGGCCCGGGAAACAACAATGACAATCCCTACACCGGTCCCGTTGCAGCCAGCGAAGACGTCCTGAAATTCCAGCAGGAATTCTGGTCGAACGCGAAGGGTACGGACCGTTGCGGCTCATGCCATAACGAGACCGTGGGTCAGCTTCCCATGTTCGTCCGTAGCGACGATGTCAACATGGCCTATGACGAGGCTCTGACCGTCGTAGATACGGATCAGCCGTCGCTGTCTCAAATCGTCAGCAAGGTCGGCTCGCCGCCGCTTGGCCATAATTGCTGGGTCGCGGACCCGCAGGTTTGCAGCGCGATTATGACGACCTGGATCGAGAACTGGCTCGGTGCTACCGCGGGTGGCGGTCGCCAGATCGTGTTGACGCCACCGCCGTCGACTGATCCCAGCGACAGCAAGAACTTCCCGGATACTCCGGACCTGTTCTACCAGCATGTTTACCAGCCTGTGCTTGGTGCTTATTGCGCCGGTTGCCACAGCTCCGAGTCCTCGACCCCGCAGCAGCCCTATTTTGCGGAATCGGGCGACAGCTTCCCTCCCGTCACCAGTCCCAGCGTCGCGAGCGCGTACGAAGCAGCCAAGTCGAAAATCAACCTCGACGAGCCGGGCGATTCGCGTTTCGTGGCCAAGGTTTCGCCGGGCGCACAGGGTGGTGAAGCGCATAACTGCTGGAACAACGACTGCCCGACGGCGTCGACTCAAATGTTGAACGCGCTTACGAATTTTGCCAACGCAATCCTGCCTACGGAGATTGATGAGAACCTTATTTATAGTAAGGCCGTACGCCTCGTGGACGGCACGGTCGCTTCGGGCGGCAACCGCTACGAGAACGACCAGATCGCCCTGTGGGAATTCAAGACAGGTTCGGGCACGACGGCATTCGACTCGAGCGGCGTGGATCCGGCCATCGACCTGAATTTCTCGGGCGATGTCACCTGGTACGGCGGCTGGGGCATTACGATTGGCGCCAGTGCTGCGCAGGGCCCGGGCAAGGCCCAGGGCTCGACGACCGCGAGCAGAAAACTCGCCGATATACTGCAGGAGTCCGGTGAGTTCTCGATCGAAGCCTGGGTAGTTCCGGCCAACGTAACGCAGGAGATGGCCAGGGTCGTCACCTACTCGGGTGGACAGACCACGCGTAACTTCGCTCTGCAGCAGACACTTTATAACTACGACTTCCTGTTGCGCACGAACGCACAGGACGCTGACGGCAACCCGCTGACCTCGCTCAACGGTGACCCGCAGCTGTCCACGCCAGACGCTGCCGAGGTACTCCAGGCCACGCTGCAGCACGTCGTCGGTACCTACAATCCGATCGATGGTCGTCGAATCTATGTCAATGGCGTACTGGTTTCGACAGTCGACCCGGTACCGGGCGGCACATTCGTCGACTGGCAGGACACTTTCGCGGTCGTGCTCGGTAACGAGACCTCGAGTGACGGGGTGTTCGAAGGTACGTTCCGACTCGCGGCCATTCACCGCCGCGCACTGGCGCAAGAACAGATTCAGCAGAACTTCGATGCAGGTGTCGGTGAACGCTTCTACCTGCTGTTCGATATCTCGGAGCGCATCGCTGCGCCCGTGCAGACGTCGTACGTCCTGTTCGAAGCTCAGCAGTTCGACTCGTACGCGTATCTGTTCGACAAGCCGCATTTCACAACGCTTGACGGCTCGACGCCCTCCGGCATCTCTATGAAGGGCATGCGTGTCGCGATGAACGGCCAGGAGACACCAGTCGGACAAAGCTACGCCAACATGGATGTAACGCTGGACCTCGTCGCCGCGGTGCAGGACGAACTCGGCCAGCCGCTGTCGGTGCTCGGTGCGGTTCTGCCGCTCGAGAAAGGACCCGACGCCGACGAGTTCTTCCTGACGTTCGACGATCTTGATGGCACGCTGTTCGACCGCGATGAAGACCCGATGCTCGTCGTGACCGACTACATGGCGACCGCCGAAGAGCTCGCTCCTGACATTGGTGTCAAGACGTTTGACGAGATTGATGCAACCTATGCTGCTATCACCGGCGTCGACCGCACGGGCTATCAAAGCGGCGGTAACTTCCCGGTGGATGAAACCTACCAGGAACTGCGCCAGTCGCTGCCGGCTGTTGAAGACGTCGAGGCGTTCCTGTCGTCGCACCAGGTAGCAATCGCACAACTCGCGATTCAGTACTGCGATGCCGCGGTCGAGGACGAGACGATCTGGACCGGATTCAACTTCGGTGCGGCGCCCAGCCAGGCCTTCAGTGCTGGCAACCGCGAAAATTTTGTTGAGCCCCTGATTGCTCGTGCGGTAGGACACTCGTCGACGAGCGCAGAGATCGCTACGCAGCCCAGCTACGCGGCGGTTTACAGCGAACTGGCTTCTTACCAATCCGGTGGTGGGCTACGACCCGACAACCTGATTGATCGCTTGCTGTCAGGCACCAGTGACACGCGCGCGATCGCGAAGGGTGTCTGCGCTTCGGTACTCGGCAGCGCAGCCACGCTGGTTCAGTAAAGACAGGACATAGAAGGAACTTAGAGAGATGACCATGAAAAGAGACAAAGGCAACTGGGATTTGCCACTGCTTCACCCAGATCATCCCCGTCCTGTCACGCGGCGACAACTCCTGTCGCAGGGCTTCATGACGGGCGCGGCGTACACGGTGGGCGGCATCGCCCCGCTGCTGAGCGCAGGGAACGCGTTTGGCGACTTGTCCGGCGACCTGGATGCTTTGCGCGACCCTGCCGAGTGCAATATCACCGATGGCGCGGGCAAGATTCCGTTCATGTGTTTCGACCTGGCGGGCGGCGTGAATATCGCGAACTCGAACGTCCTCGTCGGCGGACAGGGCGGCCAGAGCGACTTCCTGGGTACGCAGGGCTACGAAAAGATGGGGCTGCCGGGTGACATGGTGCCGGGTCTTACCGACGCGAATGGCAATGACTATGCCAACTTCGACCTGGGGCTCGGCTTCCACTTCGACAGTGCGTTCCGACGCGGCATCCTTTCGCGGGTGAGCGCGGCGACGGCTGCCAATATCAATGGCGCCGTCATACCGGCACGGTCGGATAACGACACAGGCAACAATCCACACAACCCGATGTACGGTATCGCGCTCGCGGGCGCCAAAGGCTCGATCCTTTCGCTCGCTGGTTCCGAGAACTCGGACTCGGGCGGCAACTCGATGGCACCGGCCATGCTGATCAACCCGGAACTGCGCCCGACCAAGGTCGATCGCCCGAGTGACGTGGTCAACCTGGTCGATACCGGCGATCTCGTAGGCATTCTCTCGAAGGATGACGCGACGATGGTCATGGAATCGATCTATCGCCTGTCCGACGAGAAGGTGGCTAGTGTCGAAAGCCTGGTTGCCAGGGATGTCGATATCGACAAAGCCGTTCGTTGCGGTTATCTGAAAGCGGCGCACATCGCCGATCGCTTCGGCGGTACGCCGATCGATCCGGGTGCGGATGCGGTCATCGTCGACGATGCAACCGGCATCTTCACCAACGCCGAATTCTTCGCCGGCGACCGTGACGGGCGCGAGTTCCAGAAGACAGCTTCTGTGATGAAGCTCGTCATGAACGGTTTCGCGGGTGCGGGCTGCGTCGAGATGGGCGGTTACGACTATCACGGCGGCGCGCGCGCCGAAGGCGAGGTCAAGGACTTCCGCGCCGGCCAGTGCATGGGTGCCTGCCTCGAGTACGCGGCCCGTATGGACGTCCCGGTCATGTTGTACGTCTTCAGTGATGGCTCGCTGTCATCGAACGGTGCGATTGACAACTCGGTCGATGGTCGTGGCAAGGGCGAATGGACGAGTGACAATTCGTCGACCGCCGGCTCGTTCTTCCTCGTCTACAACCCGCCCCGACTCGGTGGCCGAGCGGTGTTGCGCGGCGGTACGCTTGAGGAACAGATGCAACACCAGCAGATCGGTTACATGGACGCCGGAGGCTCGGTACAACGAGCGGCGACGCCGATGGCCAACAACGTCAACCTGCTGGTCAACTCCGTGATCCTGAACTACATGGCGCTGCACGGCGAAGAAGGAAACTTTGACGCCCTCTACCAGAGCCTGCAGACCAGCCACGGCCTGGGCAGTAATATCGACGATTACATCGCGTTCCAGAATATCGTCACCGGGACGGTGCCAGCCGCCTAGCCAGCTTAATAATTGCCAACCCGTATAGCTCGCCCGCTATACAGCCGGCCTGTCCCCGACAGCCCGGCACTCAGACGGCCAGTTGCTCCCTTCAACTGGCCGTTTTTTTTTGAGACACGGTCGGGGCGGCTTCGATCGCGAATTGCGGCATAATCCGTCCATGACCGAACTCGTTGCACTCCTTGCCTGTCCGCGCTGCGACAAAACGCCGCTGGAGCAGAAAGACGACCACTTGCACTGCGCTGCCTGCAAGGTCGACTTTCCGTCCCTTGGCGATATCCCGTTCATGTTCGCCGAGCCGCAAGCCAGCCTCGGCGAGTGGCGCAGCCGCCTGCAGTTCGCGCTGCAGCAACTTAGCCATGAAATTGCGGGTCTCGATCGGGAACTCGGGAACAAGGACCTGCCGCCACTGACGCGCCGCCGTGTGGAGCGCTACAAGAAGGCCCTCGAGCAGCACCAGCGCAAGCTGCAGAAGCTCCTGAGACCCGTGGACGTACAATCCTTACACGGCAATTATGAAACCTACCTGGCGCTCAGGACCCGGCTGCCAGCCGACCAGGGCCTGAACACGTATTACGCAAATATCCATCGCGACTGGGCGTGGGGCGATGAGGAAAACAACGCCTCGCTCAAGCAGATTCAATCGGTGCTGCATGATCACGCACAGCTCGGCAAGGTACTCGTGCTCGGGGCCGGCGCCGGCCGTCTCGCCTACGACATCCACATGCAGCTCGACTGCGAGATCACCGTTGCAATGGACTTCAATCCGCTACTCATGCTCGTTGCGAAGCAGGTCATGAACGGCAAGAAGTTGAAACTCTACGAATTTCCGATCGCGCCAGCCGCACTCGAAGATGACGCCGTGCTGCGTAGCCTGGCCGCGCCCGAGCCGGTACGCGACGGGTTCCACCTGGTGCTCGGCGACGCGTTGCGCACGCCCTTCCCGGACGGAACCTTCGATACCGTTGTCACACCCTGGCTCATCGACATCATCACCGAGGACCTGCCGGTTCTGGCCGCACGTATCAACAACCTGCTGTCCGACAATGGCCGCTGGGTGAACTTCGGCTCGCTCGCCTTCTCGAGCAATGCGCGGGCACGCTGCTACAGCCCCGAGGAAACCAAGGCCATCGTCGCAGAGAACGGCTTCTCGGACCCTTACGTCTCGCAAAAGAAGATTCCTTACATGTGTTCGCCTGCGAGCCGCCACGGCCGAAAGGAAAAAGTGTTTTCTTTTTCGGCCTACAAGGCACGGGCCGTCGACAAGCCGGCGCGTCACAAGGCGTTGCCCGACTGGGTCGTAACGGGCAAGGAACCCGTGCCACTGCTGCAATCTTTCCGCACGCAGGCCATGACCACGCAGATCTACTCGTTCATCATGTCTCTGATCGACGGCAAACGCTCGATCAAGGAAATGGCCCTTGTGCTCGAGAAACAGAAACTCATGAGCAAAGAGGAAGCAGAACCCGCCATCCGCTCGTTCCTGACAAAAATGTACGACGATTCGCAGAAACAATCAGGCTTCTGACGCTTCCGGCTCGCCGGGCGCGTCATTGAGGTAGGCGCCAATCCTGGTAATGGCCGCACGGGCCTCGGGCATTTTGCCGACGAACAACTGGAATACGTGCCACATCTCCGGAAAGACCTCGATCCTTACTTCGCCGCCCGCCTGCTCGAGCTTGTCGGCGAATCGCGTCGAATCGCTGAGCAGGATTTCGTCGTCGCCGACCTGGATGTAGGTCGGGGGCAAGCCGGCAACATGGGCAAACATGGGCGAGACGAGCGGGTTCGTGACCTCGCTCTCGTCATTGCAATAATATTTGGCGACAACCTGGATGTCGCTCTGCTCGAACCACGGGTCCTGTTCGGCGCGGGTTTGCATCGACTCGCCGCTCGCCGAGAGGTCGAGAAACGGGGAAAGCAATACGGCGCTGGCCGGCATCGGGTCCCCCGCATGCCTGAGTGACAGCAACGTGGCCACGGTGAGCCCGCCGCCCGCCGAATCGCCGGCGATCGTTATGTCATCGGGCCTGATTCCCTCCGCGAGCAAGTACCTGTAGACCCCCACGGCGTCATCGATCGCATCCGGAAAGAGATTCTCGGGCGCCAGCCGGTATTCAGGCACAAGCGCGTTCATGCGTGCGGCCTTCGCGATATGACTGGCCAGGTTGCGGTGCGTGTGACAGTTGCCCATGACGTAAGCGCCACCGTGCAGGTAGAGGAGAACCTTGCCCTCACGTGCGCCAGCGGGACGCAGCCATTCAGCGTGCAGGCCATTGACGGTCGTCTCTGTGACACTCACGCCGCGCACTCTGCGGAGGAAGCGGGAAACACGAATCAGCTTCTCACGCAATTCCAGCGGGTCTGCTTTATGCACATCGATCTTGTCGATATAACGCGACGTGATCCAGCGTAGAGTTCTGGCGCGCAGGCTGGCCATGCAATCTCCGGGAGCTTAAACGACTATGATAGGCCTATTCACGGGTCAGGAATACCGCCATGAAAGCACTTCGAACACCGGATGCTCGATTTGAGAATCTGCCCGGTTACGATTTCGAAGCACACTACGTGAATGTGGATGGAATGCGCATGCACTACGTTGACGAGGGGCCGGAAGACGGGGACGTAGTGTTGCTGTTGCACGGCGAGCCGAGCTGGTCGTACCTTTATCGGCACATGATCCCGCCACTTGCGGCGGCGGGTCTGCGCGCTGTCGCGCCGGACCTGGTCGGCTTTGGCAAGTCGGACAAACCGACGAAAAAAAGTGACTACAGCTACGCGGGTCACGTCGCGTGGATGAGAACCTTCATCGAGTCACTCGACCTCACGGGCATAACGCTCTTCTGCCAGGACTGGGGATCGCTCATCGGGCTGCGCGTTGCCGCGGAAAACGAACGCAGGTTCGCGCGCATTGTGCTCGGCAACGGCGGCATGCCGACCGGCGACCAGGAAATGCCGAAGGCGTTCCTGATCTGGAGAGCGTTCGCACTTTACAGCCCGTGGTTCCCCATCGGCAGGATCATTCAGAATGGCACGGTCGCGGATCTCGGCGACGACGTCATCGCTGCCTATGACGCGCCTTTCCCCTCTTCGAGTTACAAGGCCGGCGCGCGCGCTTTCCCGAAACTTGTACCGACGCGTAGCGACGACCCTGCCAGCGATGCGAATCGTGCGGCCTGGGACGTGTACAGGCAGTGGCAAAAGCCTTTCCTGACGACCTTCAGCAATCGCGACCCCATTACTCGTGGGCTTGAAGTGCCCTGGCGGGAAGCTGTGCCAGGCGCGAAGAACCGGGAACACGTGAAGATAAAGAACGCTGGCCACTTCCTGCAGGAAGACAAGGGGCCGGAGCTTGCAGAAGTGCTAATAGATTTCGTCCGGCAGTAAAGGGGGACAGTGACCCTAATTGCCTTTAGGGCAATTAGGGTCACTGTCCCCGAACTAGCGTTCGAGGTACTGCATCTTGTCCTTGACGTCCCGCCAGTCGTCCGCATCTTCGGGCGGATCTTTCATCTCGGTGATCACGGGCCACTCCAGGGACAATTCGGCATTGATCTCGAGGAACTGTTCCTGGCCCGCGGGCAATTCGTCCTCGGAATAGATGGCCTCTACGGGACACTCGGGCTCGCACAGTGTGCAATCGATACACTCGTCCGGGTCAATGGCCAGGAAATTGGGCCCCTCGTGGAAGCAATCCACGGGGCAGACCTCGACGCAGTCGGTCAGTTTGCACTTGATACAAGCTTCTGTGACAACGAATGTCATGCTGGCTACCTCGCTTTCCGGACCGC
>Ga0265306_10000411_pt1 | contig 20245 bp, 23 predicted proteins | sample Helome_3_FD_192493 | JGI IMG/M metagenome (GOLD analysis project Ga0265306, IMG submission 192493) | Marine sediment microbial communities from subtidal zone of North Sea - Hel_20160420 (Illumina Assembly) | ecosystem: Environmental > Aquatic > Marine > Subtidal zone > Sediment ... | reverse complement strand
TCATCTCCGTCATCATCCTGGTCACCGAGACCGTCATGTTCCGGCGCTAGCCACGGAACCGGGCGGAACCGGACTGCCATGCACAACCTGATCTACCTGCTGCTGCGCCGCATGCGAGTGCCACTGATCGTGGTCATCCTTGCCTATGCGATATCGATCCTTGGCCTGGTACTGGCGCCAGGCATCGACGACCAGGGCAGGCCCTGGCACATGAGCTTTTTCCACGCGTTCTACTGCGTCAGCTACATGGGCTCCACCATCGGCTTTGGCGAGATCCCCTATCCGTTCAGCGACGCACAACGCATGGTGGTCACCGTCGCCATGTACGTGACGGTCATCTCCTGGCTTTATGCCATCGGGACACTGTTCGCCGTCATCCAGGACCCGGCCTTCAAGCGGGTCCTCGCCTACACCACCTTCACCCGTGCGGTCAGGCGGCTGCAGGAACCGTTTTACCTGGTGTGCGGTCTCGGGGATGCCGGCCAGCTGATCCTGCGTGAATTGACCGAGGATGGTATCCGCTGCGTCGGCCTTGATCGCAACGATCAGCGCATCCAGACACTTCGACTGGAGAATTTCCCGCTGGCGGTCCCGGCACTGACCGCGGACGTGACCGATTCATCGATGCTGCTGGCGGCCGGCCTGCAGCACCCGCAATGCGCCGGTGTCCTCGCCCTCACCGACGTCGATCATGTCAACCTGAACATCGCCATCAGCTGCAAGCTGCTGGCGCCGGAGCTGCAGGTCATCTGCCGGTCGGAGACGCATGACTCCGAGGCCAACATGGCCTCGTTCGGCACCGACTACATCATCAACCCGTTCGATACCTTTGCCAAGGGCTTTGCCATGCTGTTCAAGTCACCCAGCATGTATCTCGTGTATCAATTGATGACCAGCCTGCAGGAATCGCCGTTGTATGAATTCGCCGCCCCGCCACGCGGCACCTGGATCCTGTGCGGCTATGGCCGCTTCGGCAAGGCCGTGCAGAAGAGCCTGTCGTTCAAGGGCATCCAGACCGTGATCGTGGAATCGGACCTGGCCGCCACGGGTGCACCCGGGGAGGCGATCGAGGGCCGCGGCACGGAGGCCTTCACCCTCTACGAGGCCGGCGTTGAGGACGCCGTCGGCATCATCGCGGGCACCGATGACGATGCCAATAACCTGTCCATCATCATGACGGCGCGTGATATCAATCCGGACCTGTTTACCGTGGCACGGCAGAACCTGCGCAGCAATGACGCCATCTACGCCGCGGCCGAAATCAACATGGTCATGCAGTCCGGCGTATTGATCGGTCGCCGCATCATCGACCTGCTGACCAATCCACTGCTGTCAGACTTCCTGCGTCAGGCGACCCGGCAGACCGAAGAGTGGGCCAATGTACTGGTCAGCCGTGTGGTCGGCATTGTCGCCGATACACCCCCGGAAACCTGGATCCTGACCGTCGACAGCCTGCAGACGCCTGCGCTGTGCGAGGCCGTCGAAAAGGGCCTCGAGGTCCGCCTCGGCCACCTGATGACCGATCCGCGCGAGGCCTCCGAGCAATTACCGTGTGTCCCCCTCTATCTCATGCGCGCCAACCATGATGAACAGCTGGTCCCGGACGAGGACACGGCGCTGCAACCCGGTGACCGGCTGCTGTTCTGCGGCCGCCGGCACGCCGAGACCCACATGCGCTGGACCACGCATAACTACCACGCCCTCTACTACATCTGCACCGGCCAGGACCGGCCGATCGGCACGCTCTGGCGCCTGTTCTCCGGCCAGTCGGCCGGCTGACCCGGCCTCCCCCACCCGTCTGCGGGCTTCATCTGCGGCCAAATCAGCCGATGGCATATTACATGCACCGTATTTGAGGCCATTGACGGCACCCGATATCGGGCATGACTGCGGCATAATGGAGGCAAGGCGATGAAAACACTTGAACTTCAGTTAATTACAGTTGGACTGGATGACGGCACCCAGGGGGTATTTGTTGGTATGCCACTGGTCTCGGCAGAATCTTCGGAGAACGGCGGTGCGGTTGAAAATATCTGGTTTTCCAATGTAAAAGAAGTACCTGACAGCCTCACCATGGAAGAACTGATGGGTCTGATCGGCAAACAGCTGATCGACCGGCTGGCGACTGTGCAGTAGCCTGATTACGTCGATTTTTTGACGAAAATGCCGCTACCAGGCGCCCGGCGTCAGCGGTACAGCACTGACAACCCCCGGTCATGCCGGGGTTGCCGGGGCGCTGCCTGCGGCCACGGCGGCCCCGATTGATTGAATAATCCTGCCTTTCTCCGCAACACCAGGCCATTCCCCCGGACCGGGGCAAGCAGATGCACGGCTCCGGTCAAGGCACCTGCTTCGAACTGACCGTCAGGCTGTAGCCGATGGTCGAGAGGTATTCGGCCTCGGTCAACAGGTCCGCCTTGGTCAGGGGATGAAAATCCAGCCAGTCTGACGGGAGAATCAGCTCGATGCTGTTCTTGCCAACCCTGACGTCCAGTTGCGCCAGGCCGATGTCGGCGCGGCCGCGGTTCAGTGTCACGGCGATGCGCAGCAGGATGGCCAGCCGCAGCGCCTGTTTAACCCAGCGCTGCGGCTGTGACTTGATTTCGCCCAGCGGGAACTTGCGCCGGTGAGCCCTGACCAGTACCGCCAGCAGCTGCTGTTCCTGTTGCGAGAAACCGTTCAGGTTTGCGTTGCAGATCACATAGGCGCCATGCTTGTGGTACTGGTTGTAGGCGACCATCATGCCGCATTCGTGCAGCAGCGCTGCCCAGGCAAGCATCTGTTCAAAACGTACATCTGCAAGTTTCCAGTCCCCGGCGGCCCGTTCATACAGGGTCATGGCCATTGCGCGCACCCGCTCCGCCTGGACCTGGTCCACCTTGTAGCGTACGGACAGCGAGGAGACACTGTGGTCACGCACGTCGTGTTGCTGCAGACGCCCCACCAGGTCATACAGCAGCCCCTCCCGCAGGGCGCCGGATGATACCTGCATTTCGTCAATTTCCAGCACACTGAACAGCGCACGCAGGATGGCGATACCCCCGCAAACCACCGGGATACGCTGCTCCTGAAGCCCCTTGAGCTTTATTTTGTCAAGGTGACCGGCCTCGATCAGGGACTTGCGAATCTGTTTCAGGGCGCGTTTGCTGATGAGCGCCTCTTCGTCACACCAGCCGTTCTCAAAGGCGATGCGTGCGGCGGACTTGACCGTCCCCGAGGCCCCCAGCGCCCGGTCCCAGTGCGCGTCGTGGTATTCATGCTCAACCGGCTCGAGCTCCTGCCTGGCCGCGGTTTCCGCCAGCTGCATGCGCTGTTCGTCGATGATACCGTCGCCAAAGTAACGCTGGCTCATATTGACGCAGCCCATGTAAAAACTGTTCATCGTCTGCGCCACAGGCCCATCGCCAAGGATCAGCTCGGTACTGCCGCCGCCGATATCCACCACCAGCCGGCGCTCGTCGGCCTTTTTCAGGGAATGTACAACGCCGTTGTAGATCAGGCGCGCCTCCTCGACGCCCGAGATGATATCGATCATATGCCCGAGTGCCTGCTCGGCCTGATCGAGGAACTCGGATGCATTGTCCGCGGCACGGAACGTATTGGTGCCAACGGCGCGCACGTCCCGCGAATCCAGTTCGCGCAGGCGCTGGCCAAAGCGGCGCAGGCAGCCAAGCGCACGCCAGCGGGCCTCGTCACTCAGCATATGCCGACTGTCCAGTCCGTCGGCCAGGCGCACCATCTCACGGTGCCGGTCGATGACGCGCAGCGTATCGTTCTCCATGCGTGCCACGATCATGTGGAAGCTGTTGGAGCCAAGGTCTACAGCGGCGACGACCCGCTCCTGTGATTCACCTTCAGTATCGTTGTCTGTGTCGCTGTCCAGTGGCTGTTATCCTTGTAAAGAAACCTGAGTGGCAAATTTCGAAGCCGCAATTATACAGTACCAATATGACAACAAGCAGCACGCCGACCGGTTCTGCGCAATACCCGGCCGTACGCTGGACGGACGCAGCGCCCATATCAGTATAATGGCGTCTTCAACCAGGCAAACATCGATGTGGCGGGAGCAATATGACCAGGGTCAAGATATTCAGCACGGCAAACTGCCCGTTTTGCGTCAAGGCAAAGCAGCTGCTGAAAAAATGGAACATCCCCTTTGAAGAGGCCATGATCGACTCGGACATGGCGGCGCGCCGTGAATTCGCGGCAGCGACCAACGGCGCGCGCAGCGTGCCGCAGATCATCATCGATGGCGAATGCATTGGCGGCTTCACCGAACTGACCGAACTGCACATGGACGACAGGCTTGACCACCTGATGAAGACCTGATCCGGCTGTGCCTGTCTGTACATCCCGGATGACGTCAGGTATCGTAAATTAAAGACACTAACAACGAGAATATCGCTGCTGGAGGACCGCTATGGACTATTCCAACATCATCACGCCCAGGCGCCTGACGAACATGCAGGAAATGGAAATACACGTCAACGGACCGGACGGAGCCAACCGTTTGTTCATGCACAGCGGGATGGCGGAGGTCGAGCTGTGTGGCGGCATGCCACACCCGCGCTGGTCCCTGGAAATCATCTGCTTTGATATCGGCAGAAAATACGACACTGACAACGGCGAGGAAGTCATCAAGGTACTGTCCACGGCCAACCTGGCCGGTGCGCGCATGGACGGTGTCGCCAGCTTCGCCGGCTGGCAGATCTTCGGCGCCGCCGGGGAAATAGACCACGAAGACAGCCGCGTGCGCATGAACATCGCGGCCGGCGCCCGTGACACCCAGGCATTCCTGGAACAGATCTGCTTCCAGGTGAATGTACTGGCAAAGGTCAACGACTGAGCACCATCACCCGGACAGGGTGATTCCCCAGACCAGCGGCAGCAGGTAATAGACGAACGCAGTGATGACCACTGCACCCGCCAGGTTAAGCCAGATCCCTGCCCGGGCCATCTGCATGATGGTCACGTAACGACTGCCGTACACAATCGCATTAGGCGGCGTCGCCACCGGCAACATAAAGGCAAACGAGGCCGCCACCACGGCCGCGACCATCATGCCATAGGGATGCACTTCAGTCGCTGCCGCCAGCGCACCCATCACCGGCAGCAGCAGTGAGGCCGTTGCCGTGTTGGAGGTGATCTCGGTCAGGAATATCACCAGCAACACGACCGCGCCGATAATCAGCACCAGGTTGATACCCTGCAGGACCTCCAGTCGCCCCGCCAGCCAGCCGGTCAGGCCGGACTCGCTGAACCCCTGTGCCAGCGCAAACCCCCCACCGAACAGGATGATGATATCCCAGGGTATGGTGACCGCCGTCCGCCAGTCGAGCAGGAATTCGCGCCGTTTCAGGTTGACCGGAATCATAAACAGCACCAGTGCCCCGGCGATCGCAATGGTCGAGTCCTTGACCATGGCAAGCGCGGGTGGCTGGTACAGGCCGCGCAGCATCCACAGTGCAGCGACCGTTGTGAACACAATCGCGACCGCTTTTTCTTCGCGCGACATGGGGCCGAGACCGGCCAGCTGCTGACGGATAAAATCGCGTCCGCCGGGCAGCTGCGCAATCTCGCTGCGAAACACGATACGCGTCAGGTACAGCCAGGTCAGCAGCAGCATGACCACCGACAACGGCAGCGCGAACCGCATCCAGTCAACGAAACTGACACTGTAGCCATAGGTTTTCTCGACGACACCGGCGAATATCGCATTCGGCGGCGTACCGATCAGCGTGGCCACTCCGCCGATGCTGGCGGCATAACCGATACCGAGCAACAGTGCCGTGCCGAAGCGGAATTCGCCCGGCCGGTGCTCCACCTCGTGCGATATATCGTGCAGCACCGCAACCGCGATGGTGACCATCATCATGGTCGCCGCCGTGTTGCTGATCCACATCGACAGGAATGCCGTGGCCAGCATGAATCCCAGCACAATGCGCCGTGGCGTGACGCCCACCAGCTGAATGGTGTGCAGGGCTATGCGGTGATGCAGGTTCCACTTCTCCATGGTCACGGCGATCATGAAGCCGCCCAGGAAAAGAAAAATCAGATGATGGCCATAGGCACGGGTGACCTCTCCGCCGCCCAGTACGCCGAGTGTCGGGAACAGCACGATCGGCAGCAGTGCCGTGGCCGGTATCGGGATCGCCTCGGACAACCACCAGACAGCCATCAAAACGGCCACGGCCGCGACCCGTTGCCCTTCCGGCGACATACCGTCAGGCAATGGCAACCACAGGACAAGGGCAAACAGCAGCGGCCCGAACAGCAGGCCAATGAGGGGACGGCGCTCAGTCAAGCCCGCTACCCCGCGGGAGGAGAAAATCCGGAAAATGCGAATCGAAGGCAGCCACGGCAGGGATTATCTTTCCCCGCCCGGTGAATCGCAATCACGGCACCGGCAAACCGGGCCGTCAGGCGACTTTCATGCGCATGCGCCAGCGAGCCGGAAACTCGAGGATGCCGCGTGAACGGCGCAACTCGCGCAGGTACAATTTGGAGGCCCGGAAGCCTTCACGGAAAGACTGTTTCATGTACTCGACCCGGTCCAGGTGGCCTCCCTTGAGGCCATGCCTGAAACCGGCACAGTAGCGCTCCTGCTGCAGGTTGGGCGGAATCTTGATCCCGACGTCCTGCGGATTCGGATAAGCCTGTTCCATATTACCCCCCGCTGTTTGTCCGCGTGTAACCTGTGTATCGGCACACGGGTGTGAGGATTGAATGACCGCAACAAGCTGATATAAATAAGAAAGCGTCAAATAATGGAAGTTCCGCGGACAACTGGCGGATGATTTGCCGGTCTGCACCCGCTACCGGCAGGCAAACAGGCATCCGCTTGAAACCAACACTGTGGCATGCTGTCCATCTAACCAGACCGATAAACGCACCAGGGACAACCCATGAAACTCCTGCAAACCTGCCGCTCCACCCTGTTCATTATTCTGTCTGTGTTTGCAGCAGGCAGCCTCGCCGAACCGGGCCAGGCAATCGCCACCTTTGCCGGCGGCTGCTTCTGGTGCATGGAGCCTCCGTATGACGAGCTGGAAGGTGTCATCTCGACCACCTCCGGTTATACCGGTGGTGAGGTCGATAACCCGACCTATAAACAGGTATCACGCGGCAAGACCGGGCATACCGAGGCCATACAGATCGTCTACGATCCGGAACGCGTGAGTTACCAGAAACTGCTGGACGTGTTCTGGCTGAACATCGATCCGACCAATGCCAATGGCCAGTTCTGCGACTGGGGCACCCAGTATCGCAGTGAAATCTTTTACCATGATGCGGAACAGCAGCAGCTGGCCAGCAAATCAAAGGCGTCGCTGGAAGAAATGAAACCGTTCAAGGAGCCGGTTGTCACGCAGGTAACCGCTGCGACCACTTTCTGGCCCGCGGAGGACTATCACCAGGACTATTACCAGAAGAATCCGGTGCGCTACAAGTTCTACCGTTACGGCTGCGGCCGCGACAAGCGACTCGAGGAGCTGTGGGGCGATAGCAAGTAGGATGCACTGTGCGCACCATCTATGGTGCGTAAAACGCACCCTACGCTAACAGACGGTGCGTAAAACGCACCCTACGCTAATAGACGGTGCGTAAAACGCACCCTACGCTAACAGACGGTGCGTAAAACGCACCCTACGCTAATTAGATGGTGCGTAAAACGCACCTTACGCTAATAGCGGATAAAGAACTCGATGACCGGGTTGCGGTAATGTCGCTGCAGCTTGCGCTCCTGGTAGGCGATGGATAACAGCGTAATTCCCGCAAGCACCAGAAAGATCGCCACGATCAGCGACAACAGCGGCGGATACACGATCAGTAAAATACCGGCGATAATCAGCACAATTCCAGCAATCATTTTTACCTCCAACAAATCTGTCCCTGCCTGTTAATATCGGGGCAATACCCGCAATTGCAAGGAGCCGAGTGCTTGAAAAAGGTCGTCATTCACAAGCCCGGCGGCTATCGCGAACTGGCGATCGAGGAACATCCCGATCCACAGCCTGCCGCTGATGAAGTCCAGCTCGGGGTGCAGGCCGCCGGCGTCAACTTCGCCGACTGTTTCACGCGCATGGGGCTGTATGCTTCGGCAAAACACTATGTGGGTTACCCCATCACACCGGGCTTCGAGGTCGCCGGGACCGTCATCGGGACCGGCAGTGACGTCGATGACCTGGCACCCGGCACAGCCGTGCTCGCGGTGACCCGGTTCAACGGCTATGCAAGCCGGCTGATCGTCCCGCGCCAGCAGGTATTCCGACTGCCGGCAACGCTTACCCCGGTCCAGGCGGCCGCCTTGCCGGCCGCCGCCCTGACAGCCTGGTTCGCCCTGTTCGAACTGGCCCATGTCCGCGCCGGCAACTCGCTGCTGGTGCACTCGGCCGCCGGTGGTGTCGGCAGCATGCTGGTCCAGATGGGGAAGATTGCCGGCTGCCGGGTAACGGCGGTGGTCGGCGCAACCCACAAGGTGGAGCGTGTGCTGCAGCTGGGCGCCGATACGGTCATCGACAAATCCGTGCAGGACCTGTGGACCGAGGCGCGACGCATCGACCCCGCGGGCTTCGATGTCATCCTGGACGCAAACGGTGTCAGCACGCTGCGTGACAGCTACGCACACCTCGCCCCGGTGGGCAGGCTGGTCGTGTATGGTTTCCACGGCATGCTGCGCACACGCGACGGTGTACCGAACCGGCTCAGGCTGTTGCTGGATTACCTGCGCACCCCGCGTTTCAGCCCGTTTGACCTGACCACCCGCAACCGCAGCATCATGGGTTTCAACCTCAGCTACCTTTTTGACCGCAACGACATGCTACATCGCGGTATGACGGAAATTCTCGACTGGGCGGAGACCGGCAGGCTGCAGCTGGCGGACGTCACAACCTACCCGCTGGAAGCGGTCGCCGAGGCTCATCGCGCACTGGAATCCGGCCGGACAACCGGCAAACTGGTGCTGGTCATGGGTGGTTGAAAAAGGCCGGCGACTGACTGGCAGTGATGGTTGTGAGGCAGCATTCGCAGCGGAGAGTTTGGAAACACCCGGACTGCCTGGTGATCCACCGTGGTAACGATGCTGTATGACATGGACAGCCTGTCAGGGCAACCGCGAAGCAGGTGCTAGACGAAGTTCTCGTAAACAACCAGGCCCCAGCAGATCACTGTCAGCAACAGGGTGACGAAAACCGCCGCCGAGGCCATATCCTTGGCACGCCCCGAAAGTTCATGCCTGTCTGTCCCAACCCGGTCGACGACGGACTCGATGGCCGAGTTCAGCAACTCCACGACCAGCACAAGCAGGCAGGTGCCGATGAGCAGGGAACGCTCCACCGCACTGTCTCCGACCCACAACGCCACCGGGACCATCACCAGACACAACACCAGCTCCTGCCGAAACGCTGCCTCGTTCTTCCAGGCAATACGCATGCCGGCAACAGAATACAGCGCAGCATTCCAGATGCGGCGTACGCCGCCTGCCTGCTTGTGCTTTGCCATGCAATCTCCCTGTTATGGCAACTGGCAATGAACCGGTGGCCGGTGACTTACCATACCGGCTGCCGCATAACTGGTTCAACCCATTCAATAAAGGTGCTCTCGCTTGCTGATGGCGCTGAAAGATGACAGGTAAAACACCTGTCCGGGTCATCGAGTAACAGGCTACAGATCGATCCGGCTGTCAGACAGCCTTATGAGTATGCGCATCTACGTCGCATATCTTTCGCTGCTGACCGAATATTACAGTTTCTTCTCGAGAGGGGGGCGTACGACAGGCATCCGGGTCGAACGACGGAACAGCGGTGATCGAACAAATCCGGACCGCCGGCTGCACTGCTGCTCAGGCCGGCATCGATAGCGGTACAGCCACCTGCCCTGACTCCTGGATAACGGTAATGGCCTCTTCCATGGTATTCACCGCGATATAGTCGATTTGCCCGCCGGTGAAGCGGAATGCAACCACATTGGCGTGGCCACAATAGAGATATTCGAGTGATTCGTGCTGCTGCAGGGCACTCTGGCAGTGCTCGCACGGTACCGCGCCTGCTCCGGTCATGGTCAATCCCCCCGAGACTCGCCCGCCACCTTCTGTACCGGGCCTGTAAGGAGGGAATCGACTATTCAGACAGGGACTTTAATCCGCGAAATCCAGCCGCTCCTGTACGGCGGCAATACCCTGCCGGGCGCAGGCCTCGTCCTTGTCGCCGCCGGGTGCACCACTCACTCCGACCGCGCCGATCAGGCTGCCGCTGACGCGAATCGGCAGGCCGCCCTCCATCAGCAACACACCGTCGAGTTCATTCAGTTCATCGCGGATGCGTGCCATGTTCGAGCGCAACTCCCCCGAGGCGGAATTCGACATCACCACGGCGTTGGTCTTGTTATGCGCGATCTGCACCATGTACTTGCTGACAAACACATCACGCATGATGACGACGGGGTCGCCACTGCGGTCGGTCACCACGACTGCTACCTGGTAGCCGTCCTTGCGGCAGGCCTCGACCGCGGCCGTAGCGATATCGCGTGCAAGCTCCAGGCCCAGCAGCCGGCTGGGAACCAGGTCATTTGCCTGCAGCGTGAATACGGGAATACAAACAAGCAGGAGGAATACAATCCGCCCGCACAATCCGTGAATACCGGCCATCAAACACCTCCTCTTCGACACCTGTCCCGGTTTTGCCCCGGCGTGAACAGCTCACGACCGGAACACATATAGCAGAGCGCGGCCCTGCCAGGATTATTCTAGCTGATTATGCCTGTCGGTTTATGCCGTGACGGACTGTTTTACCCGGGATGCCGGCGCAAGCGGCAACGTGAAATAAAATGTGGTGCTCTCGTTGGGGATTGATTTGAATCCAATTGTTCCATCGTGCAGTTCTATGAGCTGCTTGCTGATCCGCAGACCCAGACCGGTACCGGCCATCTTCTGGTTCACCGGTGTTCCAATCTGCTTGAACCTTTCAAAGACGTGCTGCTGTTGATCTTCAGGGATACCGGGCCCATGGTCAGTTACCTCGATACGGGCACTGTCCCCGTTGATGACAAGAGAGACCTCGATGTCTTCATCGTCGCGGGAATATTTTGCCGCATTGGTGAGAAGATTGGTCAGCACCTGCAGCAGGCGATGCTCATCGCAATTGATCAGCATGGATCTGTCACACTCCTCGTATTCAAGGACCACGTGACAGTTGCACTGCGTGCAGTAGGGCCTGTTGAGCTCCAGCGCATTCTCAAGCAGGGCAACCAGACTACATGGCCCCCGGTCTATTTCAAGCTTGCCGGCCTCCAGTTTTGCCAGGTCCAGAATATCGTTGACGATACCAAGCAGTCGTTCACTGTTGCGCGCCGCTATTTCAACCATCTGCCGCTGCCTGTCCTGCAACTCACCCGCCTTGTTATTCTTCAGCAGTGACAGCGATCCGTTGATAGAGGTCAATGGCGATCTCAGCTCATGACTTACCGTGGAGATGAACTCATCCTTGGACCTGTCCAGACTCTGGAGTTCCCTCACCTTGACACGAAGTTCCAGTTGACTGACGACCTGCCGGGCAAGCGCTTCCAGGGCCCGCTCTTGCTCGGCTGTTATTGATCTGGGCTCATTCGCGATAACACACAGGGTGCCGACCCTGAGATTATCCTTCAGCACCAGTGGTGCACCTGCATAGAATTTTACGTGCGGGGCCCCGGTGGCCAGCGGATTGTCATGGAATCTCTCGTCCAGGCCGGAGTCCTCGACCACAAAAACACTGTCGCCAAGAATGGCATGCGCACAGAAAGCGACCTCACGGGGAGTTTCGCTGGCATCCAGGCCATGGCGTGATTTGAACCACTGCCGTTCGTGATCGACCAGGCTTACCAGGGCAATGGGCGTGTTGCAGATTTGTGCCGCAAGCAAGGTGAGATCGTCATAGGCCTGTTCTTCAAGCGTGTCGAGAATATCGAGCTCGTATAATCCGCGGATACGCTCTGCTTCGTTTTCCGGTTTCGGCGCCGATTTCATCCTGAAATCTCTCGATGGTCCTGAACGGAAGATTTAGCGGCAATCAGGCGGTAAATATTTAGATATACACCCCGTTCACGGGATCGCTGACGTAGGCGAGGCATGCGCATGGTGGCATGCTGTCCCGCTCCCTGACAGTTTTTCTGTACATATATCATATGGTTAATAATTTTCGGGCGCGCAGGGCCAAGATCGAGGCCATGCAGGGGCGCGAGAGTTAATGAACGGCCACGCAAGACGCCGGGATTGGAAACACCGGCAGAACGATTTAAGGCGTGTGTTGCGTCGATCGTTAGAATCGGCAACGTCCTGGCTCGGGCTTTCGGGATATCGGACTGGCGAGGGTCGCGAAGCTGAAGGCAACGTAACAGTCTCAACAGGACGGCGGCTTTGCTTATCTTCCTTGCCGCAGATCAATAAATCCACCACAGAAAAGAGTTATAAAATCAACAGGCAGAAGTGCCTTCTGTATAGTATGCAAAGGAAAGCAATTATGTGCCGGCGTATGCCTGGCACGGCGGGTGTCAACCTGGTCATCAGCGGTTTTATCAGGGCTGAAGCTGCAGTGAACCAGGTCTTCTGAATACTACCCGCTTGCCGTGGCAATTCCGGAACCTGCAATGTCGATGGGGCTCTCATCCTGACGTCTACGGTGGTGCGGGGTGGCACACTGAGCAAAATGCCACGCCCATAATCAGGATTATCTCCTCCTGCAGCGTCAGGTTTCAAGCTGAATACTATAATCGGAGAGACGGGGGGATGCTGAATATAATACTTGTGGTTATTGCAGCCATTGTGCTGCTGTTTATGTTCCACCCTCGCCTGACCAGAAACGAGTCCTGGCTGGCAACACTCACGCCACTCTCCTCCATAATCGGCAGCGGGTTTCTGATCATAGCGCCATTGCTTGCAAGCGTGGTCGGCCCGTATTCACCTCTCGCGGTCCTGGGTATCGTTTTGCTTGCCTATGCTATTGGCGGAGTCATTCGCTTCAATATCATTCATGCCGAACCCCTCCTGCACGAGAGGAAAACACACCCGGTAATATATAAAATCGATTTGTTCGCCAATGCCGCGCTTTCACTCGCTTACGTCACCGCTGTTGCATTCTACCTGTCGTTACTGTCGTCTTTTCTTCTGACTTACATTGGCTTTGAAGATTCACCCAGCCTGGAAAGAACCCTGACGACAATCATCATAGTGTTTATCGCTACCACGGGTTATATACGCGGACTGGGCGGTCTTGAAAAACTCGAGGCATATTCAATGTCTCTACAGTTGTCTATTGTTGCGGCACTGTTGATCGGGATCATCGTATACGACTATAACTTCATACAATCTGAACGGTCGCTCATCTTCGAAGTCGAGGACAGGAGCTGGATAACCAAGGTGTGTATTCTGTCCGGTATCCTGCTGGTGGTGCAGGGCTTCGAGACATCGCGGTTTCTGGGTGAAAAATATTCCGCTAAAATGCGTGTACGAACCATGCGTCGTGCACAACTGATTTCGGGTGTATTGTATGTGGTATCTGTTATTGCACTGATGCCGATTGTGCAGCATCTCGACCTTGCAGATATCCGGATAGCAGATATCGTTGCTGCGACCGGGCTGGCCGCAACCGTACTGCCCTTGATGCTGATTGTGGCCGCGATCATGAGCCAGTTCAGTGCAGCAGTCGCTGATACAGTCGGCGCCGGATGCCTGGCGAGCGAGAGCAGCGCCGGCAAATTGTCGACCAACAAGGGTTACCTGGTGGTGTCATTCTTCGCGATCTTACTGGTATGGACTGCCGACCTCCTGGAGATCATCACCTTCGCTTCACGTGCTTTTGCACTATATTACCTGTTGCAGTGTGTCGTTGCTCTCATCGCGAGTCGACATTATTACGAAAACCTGGCCCGCCGCCTGCACCAGGCGAGTTTTGCCACAGTGGCAACCATTCTGACTTTTATTGTGATATTCGCAATCCCTGCCGAATAGACGCCGGCATGGAACCTGTTGAGCATTCATACCGATGCAGGGACCGCCAGTCATGCGCCACTCTTTACTGACCTGACCGGCCGACGGATCAAACCGACACAGTTGATATCATGATGGAAAACTGAAGGAGAGAAAACATGAAGCTTCTGGTCGCAGTAGACCTTTCTGCATCCACAGAAAAAATTGTGAAGAAGGTCGAGGAAATAGCCAAAGAAATTCCAGCAAAGGTATGGATCCTGCATAATGCCGTGCCTGAGCCGGATACACTTGAATTCAGGGTGGATCCACGAGCGGCCCGGGAATCACTGGCAAAGAAATTCCACGACGAGCATTGCCAGATTCAGGAGATTGCAGATCGATTGCGCAAGTCAGGCGTGGAAACAACGGCCCTTCTCGTGCATGGCGCAACTGTAGAAACAATTCTCAAGGAGGCCTCGGACGTGGGTGCAGACATGATTGTTGTAGGCTCTCATGGACGAGGCGCGATGTATCAACTTGTCGTGGGTAGCGTAAGCAAAGGGATCCTTCATAAATCCCGTATCCCGGTCCTCGTTGTCCCGACACATAAACGGTCCTGACCCGTCAAGGGAGTCAGGTCGCACATTCCGGCACCTCACCCAGGCGCCCGCACCACATTACCGTTCCAGTCTCCGGTTCCGGCCGAACCGGGACGCCCGCCGATCCCGCAATAATATCGATATCGTGTGCGGCGAATGGATTTTACAGCCAGTCAAGCAGGTAATAGATAAACTGGCCCTCGGATGACTTCGAAGGCCCCACTACGCGTGCGGCATGTCGTTTGTTGCCGGGATCGGCCGCGGCCAGCGCCTCTTCCCGGCTGGCAAACACTTCGACACAACCGGCCGGAAACCGTTTGCGACTCTGGCGGGGCGTGAAGATCACGGCAAAGCGCTCCTGTGAAACGCCCGTTTCCGGGTCCGGCGGCACGATCCCGCGCAGGCTCATGCCTGCGACCCGCTGCCCTGCAGCCCGGGCCGCAGCATCCATGCCAGCACCCACTGTTCGGGCGCCTCGCGCTCGAGACACACGATACTGCCGGGCGTATAGCGGACACACTCCCGCTCAATTTCACCCGTCACCAGGCGCGACACCAGGCGCGCCATAAACGGCAGGTGCCCGACGACCAGCGTGTCCTCCTGCCAGACGTCGATATCGGCAATAAATTCTTCCACGGAATCGTTCGGTGCAATGCCGCCAGTCTGTTCCGGCTGACCGTTCGGCAAAACCTGTTTTGCCAACAGTGCCGCCGTTTGCTCTGCGCGCAACTTGCCGCTGTGCCAGACCCGCGCAACCTGCACACCGGCCTCTCCCAGTTGTTGCGCAACATGCCCGACATCGCGCACGCCCGCCTCGCTCAGGGGGCGCGCCGGGTCATCCTGCTTGTCTACCGCCAGACCGTGTTGTGCGAGATAAAGGCGCATACCGTCAGTTTAATTCATTCCCAAACGAAATGAACTGCACCGCAGTCGCTACCACCTGCCTGTCACGCAGGATTCGTCCATGGCCGAGTCCGCTGGTCTTCATGAGACGGGCACCCGGCCAGGTTGCCGCAATACGCTGGCCTTGAGTGAACGGCACACTGGTGTCCTGCTCGTCGTGAACCACCAGAGCCGGGACATCGAGGTGCCCGACGTTGTTGATCAGCGAGATCCGCTCAGCAAAGTCCTCTTCGGCAGCGTCGTCATCGAAACGCAACGCCAGCCTGCGCCACAGGTCGTCGACCACGTCGGGATGCATGGACAGGGTGCTGGCAAAACTCTCCAGCAGGAAGTCGATATCGGACGGCGCACTGATGATGACGGCGCGTTCGAGCCTGACGCCATGCTTCAGGGCATAGGCCAGCACCATGCCACCGAAGGAATGCGTGATCGCCGCGTGCAGGGGTCCGTATTTATTCTCGAACTCGCGGATCACGCCGGCGCACTCGAGAATGTTGGTACTGTCGCCGGGCGTCTCGCCGTGCCCGGGCAGGTCCACCGCCATCACCTGGTAACCGCTATCGACCAGTGGCTCGACGAATGCCGCCACCTGGCTGCCGCGGCCGGACCAGCCATGCACGAACAGGACAACCGGTCCACTATCGCCCCAGCGATAGACGGCCACCGGTATATTGTTGACCGGCAGGATTTCGCGTTCCGCTTCGCGCGCGGCGCGCTTGCCGGCAGCCGATTCCGGAAAACGGCGGGTACGAAACCAGAGACGAAATGCCCAGCGACCCAGCAGACGGGGGAACAACCCGCCCATGCGGCCGAACAGGAAGCGCATCAGGCGCAGGGCGGTCGGGACCGGCCGGTCTGCGGCGCGGCTGCCGTGTAATTGTTCCTTGCTGTTTGCCATGACTATAGGTCCATCATTGCATTTCACCGGCCCTTGCAACTACAGACCGGATCTCGTTTTCATAGGTTCGCGCCAGTTTCGACCAGGCCAGTACCGAGACGTCCGGCGCCGCCGGCAGTGCGCCCTGCCGGTACTGCTCATACAGGCCCAGCAGGGCATCGGCAATAACCTCGCCCTCGCGGGCCGGCTCATCCGGAAATGAAGGATAGCGACAGGCAGCCGGAAACAGCTCCGGGTAGGCAAGACGATCGGGCACCAGCGGTACACAGCCACAGGCCGCCGCCTCCAGCACTGCCAGGCCCTGGAACTCGTGCAGTGCGGTCGACAGCACCACATGGGACTCGCGCAGCAACTGCGCGTAGTCCGCTGTCGCCTCGACGAAACCCCATTGCCCGATACAGTCACCGAACTTCTCGTGCAGGTCGGCGAACACGGCCGGTCGCTGGCGGAACTGCTGACCTGCCACGTGCACACGGAACTCCGCACCGGCACCCCTGAATTTCAACAGCGCCGCAAGCAGCCGCTCCGGTGCCTTGTCGAATTCCCAGCGATGGTTCCACAGCAGGGTAAACGGCCCGTTGCGCCGGGGAGGCGCCTCGAACCAGTCATCCTCCAGCGGCACCGGCAGCACCGCGGTCCTGTCCGCCAGCTGATTAACCACGCCCGGCGGCACGGCGTCCGGCATCTGTGCAAGCACTGCACGCGCACCTTCCAGCAGGCTGGTACGGTTGTAGTCCGAGTTGAACAGTACCCGATCGGCCGCCAGCATGGCATACAGACCGGTGATCCCGGGTTCATTGCGCTGCACGCGCTCCGGCTGGTGCGGGTAGGCAAACTGGTTTTCGTGGCAGTACACCAGCGACGGGATCATGGCCAGCGACGGGACCATGCCTTTCAGCGCAGACAGGTCGGTCATGGAGGTCGCGATAATAACATCGTAGGTCTGCTCCAGCGTGTGGCGTTCGCCGAACGCCCAGCTCAGGCTGTTGCCGCGCACGCGCCAGCTGAAGTGGCGTGGCGGCAGGGCCAGTACCGTCCAGTCCCAGTCCGGGAAGGCCGCCACCAGGCCATGCCGCCAGCGGCGGTGGCTGTGGGCATCATAGGCGGACAGCAGCAGGACCTTCACGGCTTCACGCACTGTCCGGCTGCTCATCGTGCAGCCAGGTCCGCCCCCTGTAGAAGCGTGCCATGACCACGTACAGGACCGCCGTGATCAGCATCAGCAGGGTGAAAAACAGAAAATAGTCCGCGCCGGCCAGCCGGCTGCTGCCGTCCGGGTTATTGATGAAGAAATTCACCGCGCTGGTGAACAGGTTGCCGAGCGAGATCGACAACATGAAGAACGCCATCACGAACGACTTCATCGCCCGTGGCGCCTGGGTGTAGGAAAACTCCAGGCAGGTGATCGACACCATCACCTCGCCCGCGGTCAGCACCACGTAGGCCAGCAGCTGCCAGCCGATGGAGGGTGCACCGCCGTTATCGATCGATAACTGTACCAGTGTGGGTATGACAAAGGCGGCGGCCGTCAGGAACAGGCCGATACCGATCTTGCGCAGCGGCGTCAGCGGAAACACACGGTCGATCGCCGGATACACACGGTAGGCGAACAGCGGGATCAGCAGCATCACCAGCAGCGGATTGGCCGCCTGGATCTGTGCCGGCAACACCTCGACCCCGGCAACCACCCGGTCCATGTGCTGCGCCTGCAGCACCCAGGAGGAGGCCGTCTGGTCGAACAGTGCCCAGAACACGGCGACGAACAGGTACAGCACCAGCAGGCGGCCAAGCGCACCCAGCCCGACCCGGCTCAGCGCTTCCCGCACGAAATGCCGTCCACCGGGCGGAATATGAACAAACCGGTGGCGACCCGCCCGGAAGGTCAGCGTGGCAATCAGCATCAGCACGCCGGGCACGGCAAAGGCAACGGAGGCACCGTAATGCACAAGCAGCCAGGGTGTCGCCAGGGTGGACACGAACGCGCCCAGGTTGATGGCAAAATAGAACCAGGCGAAGGCACGGCCAAGCAGCCCCTGACTGGTCGCCCCGAACTGGTCGCCGAGGTGGGAGGAGACACACGGCTTGATGCCGCCCGCACCGAGCGCAATCAGGCCCAGCCCGATTGCCAGGCCGATCCGCGTATCCTCGACGGCGAGCGAGAAATGGCCGGCACAGTACACCAGCGACAGCAGGATGATGGTGCGGTACTTGCCGAGCAGGCCATCGGCCACCAGTGCACCGAGCAGCGGCGTGAGGTAAACCGCCGAGACGAACAGGTGAAACCAGCCCTTGGCCTCGTCCTCCGGCATGACGTCCAGCACGCCGTCGTTGCTGACCAGGTACTGGGTCATGAACACGACGAGGATCGCACGCATGCCATAGAAACTGAAACGCTCGGCCGCCTCGTTGGCGATAATGTAGGGTATGCCGGGCGGCATGCCCGGACTGGCCTGGGGGGCTGTGCGGTAATCAGGCATGCGCTGCAGTGACGGGTCTCACGGTCGGTGATGATACCTTGAAAATCAATCCGTTGTTTGCAGGACTACCGGCAACGCGAGAAATCCGTATCATGCATGTCGATATTGCCCGCGCCGGCGGCGCACCCGTGAATCCAATGGAGAGCCCCATGGCTACCGATGTAGAAGAACTCACAGTAACCTACGTGGAAGACGGCATCGAAACCGTCAAGGAACTCGACAAGCAGGTCCTGACCAAGGGTGCCTGGTCGACCATCATCTTCCGTTACCAGGACTGGAACCGCTCGAAAGAAGAATATGGCCCGGACAAGTACACCATCCGCCGCTACCAGAAACGCAACGGCGAGTACCAGCAAAAGTCCAAGTTCAATATTTCCAGCAAGGACCAGGCTGAAAAGATCATTACCGCGCTGCAGAGCTGGATCAGTTAGGCAACCGATAAAAGGCCGGTCTGACGGACCGGGATATCACACTGGATATCGAGCGCTGCATTCGCCATGGACGGGTACCCGGCAACGGGTTACCGCAATGGGAGAAGGAAGGTATTTTAACTGGCCGCACGTAACGGCCATGGATATTGCAGGACGGCGGGGTGTCAACCGGTGTGCGGAACATCATCCTCGTCGGCAAACACGTCGTAGAGCTGTTCTTTCAGCTCCTCGTCCTCGCGCATGATCTCGAGTTCACGGCGCGCCAGCGCCCGACGCAGTTTTTTCAGGGCGGCCATGCCCTTCTTGCGGCCCCGCTTGCGCGGTTTCTTCTTCAGTACATCATCCTGGGTTACAACAGCCATCGATACGCCCCCTTGGTTTGTGCGCCGGTTCAGCGTGCTCTCCAGGTGCGTATCGGCCGCGGCGGAAACCGTCTTTAGCCGGGCCACGACTGTCCCGGCGCCCTGTCAATTTGGCAGTAAACATATATCATGCTGATTATTATGGTTTTATTTTTATAAGGGGTGCGCGACGGGCAGGTTTTTGCAGTGATACGTTATGATGACAGGACAGGAACCGATAACCTCCCTGACAGTCCCAGGAGACAGGAACACCCGGCCGATGAATACCTGCAAACCACCGCTGATTGCCTTTGTACTGCTAGTGATCGCCGCACCGCTGACTGCCGGCCAGGCCTATACCTGGACCGACAGCGAGGGTGTGACCCACTTCAGCGAATCGGCGCCGCCCGACCGGATGCAGGACGCAGGACGTATCGAGCTGCAATCCGCGCCGGTTATCCCGGGACCCACGCCGGAACGCTTTCGCGCCATCAGTGAACAGTCGGCCCGCATGGCGGCCGAACGCAGAAAACGTGAACAGGCACGCGAAAAGCGTCGCCAGCTGGCGGAGAAAGAACGGCAGGCACGCCCGTATGAACTCGAGGCAGAATATGAACAGCAGGAACAGTACTACTACCCTTATCCCTACTGGTATCCCCG
>Ga0265306_10000410_pt1 | contig 20285 bp, 32 predicted proteins | sample Helome_3_FD_192493 | JGI IMG/M metagenome (GOLD analysis project Ga0265306, IMG submission 192493) | Marine sediment microbial communities from subtidal zone of North Sea - Hel_20160420 (Illumina Assembly) | ecosystem: Environmental > Aquatic > Marine > Subtidal zone > Sediment ... | reverse complement strand
AACGCGTATCATCATCCAGTTCCGTCTTCTGCATCTCGTCCTGGAGTTTCGCCAGTAGCTCTCGAATCTGTGTATTGCTCATGGTCCTGCCTATCCCAGTTTTCGTATTCCTATTGCCTCGCGAATATCGGCCATGTACGGCACGGCCACTTCGCGCGCCCGATCCGCGCCCTTCCGGAGTTCAGTCTCGACGATTGCCGGATCCGCGATGAGCCGCTCGTATTCTTCGCGCGCCGGCTTGATGTGGTCATTGATGTATTCAAACAGCTTCTGCTTCATCTCGCCCCAGGCGATGCCTTCAGCGTACAGCTTCTCCAACTCGGCCGTTTCTTGTGGCGTTGCAAACGCCTTGTAGATTTCAAATAGTGTACTGCCTTTGGTCTCTTTCGGCTCGCCAGGCTCCAGACTATTGGTCTTTATCTTCATGATCAGTTTTCGGAGCGGTTTCTCCGATGCAAAAAGCGGTATCGTATTGTTGTAGCTCTTGCTCATCTTGCGACCGTCGAGTCCTGACAATACTGCCGTGTGCTCATTGATGACCGGTTCCGGCAAAACGAGAACGTCGCCGTAGTGGTGATTGAATCGTTGCGCGACATCACGTGCCATCTCGACGTGTTGTTTCTGGTCTCGACCGACCGGGACCCTGGTCGATTTGAACATGAGGATATCCGCTGCCATCAAGATAGGATAACTGTACAGGGCCATGGTGATGCCCTTGTCGGGGTCCTTGTTGCCACTATCAATATTGGCCTGCACCGCCGCCTTGTAGGAGTGCGCACGATTCATCAGCCCCTTTGCCGTCATGCTCGTCAACACCCAGGTCAACTCGGTAATTTCTGGAATATCGGACTGCCTGTAAAAGGTCGCGTGCTCCGTATCGAGACCCAACGCCATCCACGCGGCCGCAATCTCCAGCGTCGATTGACTGATCTTGTCCGGGTCGCCACTTTTCGCCAGCGCGTGGAAGTCGGCAAGGAAATAATAATTCGTCTTGTCCGGGTCCTGGCTCGCCGCTATGCCGGGACGAATCGCGCCCACATAGTTGCCGATATGTGGCGTTCCCGTGGTGGTAATCCCTGTGAGGTAAATTTCCTGCGTCATACCTAGTATCCTGCCGCCTGACCGTCCTTACGGACTTCACTGGCGCCATAGTACACGCCCTGCGCTGCATCCCACATGATTGCCTGGTAACCACCAAAACTGCCGTCGCTGCCGCCGAGTGTATGACCCAGTGACTCGAGACGATCACGCGTTTCCTTGCTGAATGCACGTTCGAGATGCAGCACTCCGCCGTCGGTCATCCGCGATCCCGTCGGCTCCGATGACCCCGTGTGGTTGATGCGCGCCGCATCGCCAGCCTCCTGCAGGTTCATGCCGAAGTCGACCATGTTGACAATCACCTGGGCATGTCCCTGCGGTTGCATCGCGCCGCCCATTAAACCAAAACTAATCAATGGCTTACCGTCTTGCATGACGAATGCTGGGATGATCGTATGAAACGGTCGCTTGCCACCTTCAACAACGTTGGCATGTCCTTCCTCAAGCGCAAACAGTTCCGCACGGTCCTGCAGGACGAAACCGAGATCGCCGGGCGTCATTCCCGAGCCCATACCTCGGTAGTTACTCTGGATCAGCGACACCATGTTGCCGTCCTTGTCGGCAACAGTCAGGTAGATGGTATCGCCTTGCTCGAGTTTGGCATCGCCCGCCGGCAGGGTCTTCGAGGCACGTTCCGGCGAGATGAGCTTGCGACGCTCGTCAGCATAGTCCTTCGATATGAGACGCGCGACAGGTACGTCGACGAAATCCATGTCCGCATAGAACTTCGCGCGATCCTCGAACGCCAGCTTCTTTGCCTCAACCAGCGTGTGTAAATACTCGGCACTGCCAAATCCCATTGCGTCAATATCGTAGCCTTCGAGAATATTCAAAATTTGCAGGGCAGCAATGCCTTGACCGTTGGGCGGCAATTCATACACGTCCCACCCACGGTAGTTGGTCGATACCGGTGTCACCCACTCCGACTCGTGCGCGGCAAGGTCGTCATAGGAGAGCAGACCGCCCTGTTCCGCCATGTAGGCGTCGATTTTTTTCGCGATGTCGCCTTTGTAGAATTCGTCACGGCCTTTTTCAGCGATTGCTTCGTAGGTATTGGCAAGTCTCGGGTTACGGAACATCTCGCCTTTCCGCGGCACCCGCCCATTGGGCATGAAGGTTTCCGCAAACCCGGGGTAGTGACCAATGCGTTTCTGATTCGAACGGAAATAATGCGCAATAACCTCCGACACCGGGAAACCGTTCCTCGCGTAATGAACCGCCGGTGCCAGTATTTCTTTCATCGGCAATCGCCCGTACCGGCCGTGCAATTCAAACCAGCCGTCTACGGCGCCCGGTACGCTCACGGGTAACGGTCCGAATGACGGGATCTTGTCAATTCCCCTATTGCGGAAATATTCCAGTGTCATCGCTTTGGGCGACCGCCCCGATGCGTTCAATCCGGTGAGTTCTTCTTTGTCTGCGTCCCAGACGATTGCAAACAGGTCACCGCCAATGCCGGAGCCCGTCGGCTCCATGAGCCCAAGGGCGGCGTTGGCCGCGATGGCCGCGTCGACGGCACTACCGCCGGCTTTTAGAATGTCGAGCGCAATCTGCGTTGCCAGTGGCTGGCTTGTCGCCGCCATACCGTGGGGTGCAATGACCTCGGAACGGGACGCGTGCGCGCGCCCGGCGACCCGATCGTAACCCGGATCAGACGCCAAGGCGGATACTCCGAAAGACAATAATGCACTGCAAATCAACCATGGTAGCCGCTTCATCCTGTACTCCGCGCCCCGGAAAGGGGCGTCAATGATGGCACTCGCCGCCAGTGTCGGCAACAGGGTATGATCATTCCCATGAACGGCGACTACACTGACAAGAACGCGTCTCTCGGCGCGTTGTACAGGGATCATCTCGCGGTCGTTGCCTCACGGCACGATCATGCCCTGGAAAAAGCCGGCGCAAGCCACATCATCATCTATTCGGGTAACCCAAAGCTCGCTTTTCTAGACGACTACTACCACCCCTTCAAGGCAAACCCGCATTTCGTCAGCTGGGCACCGCTAACCAGTCTGCCGTTCTCCTACATTGTCTATACGCCCACGGAGACACCGGTTCTCGTCTACTTCCAGCCGCACGACTATTGGCACGTCGTTCCGGACAAGCCCGACGGCTACTGGACCGAGCACTTCGATATTCGCATCGTGCACACCGTGGATGACGTTGCCGCCCATATGCCTCCCGATCGGGAAAAATGCATTGCCATTGGCGAATTCGATGATGAGGCACTCGCTTTCGGCATCGAGCGAATTAATCCCGGTACAGCCGTCAATATCCTGCATTTTACCCGCGGTCCGAAGACTGATTACGAACTCGCCGTCATGCGGCTCGCATCCGAGCGCGGTGCGTGCGGGCATCGCGCCGCCGAGGCGGCTTTTTACGACGGTCTACCGGAATTCGAGATTCACCGCGCTTACTGCAAAGCCGTCAGCCACACCGATTCCGAATTGCCCTACAGCAACATCGTTGCGCTGAACGAGCACGGCGCTGTCTTACACTACACCAACCTCGACCGTGCCAGACCCCACACTATTAACTCTTTTCTGATTGATGCGGGTGCACAGGTACATGGCTACGCCTCGGACATAACACGCACCTACTCGTTCGGCGACCAGCGTTTCCAGGAACTGATTGATCGTATGGACGTCATGGAACGCGAAATCGTCAACGAGGTTGAGGTTGGCATCGACTACCGTGAATTGCATATCGGCACACACAAGATGCTGGCGAGTATCCTCGTGGATGCCGAACTGGCATCGGGCGACCCGGAAACTCTGCTTGAAACGGGCGTCACGTCGGCCTTTTTCCCGCACGGGCTCGGTCATCTGCTCGGTGTACAGGTTCATGATGTCGGTGGCTTCATGGAGCATGAGTCCGGCGCGACGATTGACCCACCCAGCGGTCACCCTTTCCTGAGGCTAACGCGTGTCCTCGAAGAGAACATGGTGTTGACTATCGAGCCGGGCCTGTACGTCATCGACATGCTGCTGGAAAACTTGCGCGGCACGCCGGCCGAAGACCATGTGAAATGGGAGACCGTAGACTGGTTGCGACCGTACGGGGGAATCCGCATCGAAGACAACGTGCGGGTACTGGTCAATGATCGGGAGAATCTGACTCGCGACGCTTTTTCTCGGCTTTGATCTTCTTTTTTACCGCCTGACCTTTGCGCTCGAGCATCGGTCTCATCTGCCGGCCAATCCACGGCACCAGGTAGGTGACCGTCGTCAGAAGTCCGCTAATCGCGGGCATTGCCTTTTCACGAATGTTATTGCCGCACAGGTCCAAAATAGTCTGCGCCACGTCTTCGACCGTGCTCATCGGCTGCGAAAAGGTGATATCCGAGACTTTGTCCATATCTTCCATGATGAATTTCGTGGCTATCGGGCCTGGCGACACAAGGCCGACCTTGATGCCGCTGCCTCTCAGCTCTTCGGCGAGCGCCAGTGTGAACGCGCGCAAGCCGGCCTTGGTCGACGAATAGACCGTCGCGCCGGGAACGGGCGTCCGGCCGGCCAGCGATCCGACATTGATGATGACACCTTCCCCGGATTCCCGAAGAAAAGGCAATGCGATGCGGCTTAACATGATCGGCGCACGAAGATTGACGTCGACGACCCTGGCAAGCTCCGCAGCGTCAACGTCCTCGACATTACCCCGCGCGTGATAGCCGGCATTATTCACCAGGATATCCACGCGATCGAATTCGAACTGCGCTTTCTTGAAGACATCGACACAGGCATCCGCATCAGCCACGTCCATTGCAAAAATCTCTACCTTGGTTTTGTCGCGCAGGGTTTCCGCGACCGCTTCGAGATTTTTTTTGTTGCGCGCCACGAGCATAAGGTTGGCGCCAGCCTCGGCGAACAAGCGCGCGGTAGCGGCACCGACGCCCTCGGATCCACCCGTGATGATCACGGTCTTGTCTTTGAAAATCATACGAAACTTTTACCACCCATTATCTGAATAACAGCGGATTTGACGCGCGGAAATTTGGTTGAACGTCTTGGTGACGAGCGGGGGATTATCTCACAAAGCGAGTTCGCGAAGCGCTGTTCGAGCAACTGAGAAATCCTCGCGCTCGGCGCCCCAGGGCTTCAGAAGCCGAAGTAGCCCTTTATTTTCTTCCACAGACTCGGCTCCCAACCGTAGACATCCAGCTGGTCCGGGCCGAGTGTTGCGACTGGCATGGTTGTGTCAGGTGGAATGGGCTCGTTTGCAGCAACGTCTTCGGGTCGCAGCTCGAGTTTTCTCTTTTTGCGGTCGCGGGAATCCGTCAAGCCGTCCACTGCCAGGTTGGGATTCGGCAACACCTTGTCGTCGACGATATCGTCAAGAAAAACCGCGTCCGGATCGAAAACGTCTTTCGAGAGGATCACGCAGTCGTTGTAAGACTTGTCGCTACTGATAGCTCTATCCTCGAGTCGAGCCTGATACTAAATTCTAGAGCGCTTTCCCGGCAATCGCTGTGAGCCGCCTCACAAGTTATCGAATTCGCTCACTAAAAAAGCCGGGAAAATCCCGGCTTTTTCAATGAGTTATCTACTCTGTCTAGTCTTCCGTGACCACCTCGGCTGCTTGCTCCGTCATCATGACGATAGCCATGGGCGCAGCATCGCCTGGGCGCGGCCCGGTTTTCAGAATGCGCAGATAACCCCCCGGACGTTCCTTGAAACGCGGGCCAATCTCGGTGAATAACTTGCCAACCGCTTCCTTGTCACGCAAGCGGTCGAAAGCCAGGCGACGATTCGCAACGCTGTCGTTCTTCGCCAGCGTAATGAGCGGCTCAACGACACGGCGCAATTCTTTCGCTTTGGGCAACGTTGTCTTGATCGTTTCGTGCTTCAACATCGACGTCGCCATGTTTCGAAACATGGCACTGCGATGGGAGCTGTTACGACCCAGTCGACGACCGGATTTTCTATGACGCATTTGTCTTTCCTAGATATCTGTTCATTGACAACACGAGCACGAACTCGCGTTGCATTACATCACAAGCTCATGCTCGGGACGCAGGCTTGCCGGTGGCCAGTTATCGAGATGCATTCCCAGACCAAGGCCGTGACCTTCGAGGACTTCCTTGATCTCAGTCAGCGACTTCTTGCCGAGGTTCGGCGTTCTCAGAAGCTCGACTTCGGTACGCTGGACCAGGTCGCCGATGTACATGATGTTCTCGGCCTTGAGGCAGTTTGCGGATCGAACCGTAAGCTCAAGCTCGTCAACAGGGCGCAGAAGAATCGGGTCAACCTGGCTTTCGGCCTGTGCGCCGACGCCTTCTTCCTGACCCTGCAGGTCGACGAACACGGACAACTGGTCCTTCAGAATGCTGCCCGCACGGCGAATAGCCTCTTCGGGATCGATGGTGCCGTTTGTCTCGATGTCGATCAGCAGCTTGTCGAGATCGGTGCGCTGTTCAACACGTGCCGCCTCGACGTTGTAGGTAACGCGGTTGATGGGGCTGAACGACGCATCGAGCATCAGACGACCAATCGGGCCACCCTGGTCCTCGAATGACGGGCGCTGTGTCGCCGGACGGTAACCACGCCCGCGCTCAACCTTCAGCAACATGTTCAGCTCGCCGGCCTTGGTCAGGTTTGCGATGACCAGATCGGGATTCATGATTTCGACATCATGATCGAGCTGAATATCGCCGGCCGTGACCGGGCCTGGGCCCTTTTTTGAAATTCGAAGCTCAGCCGTGTCACGCGTGTTCATGGTGACAGCAACCTGCTTGAGGCTCAGAAGAATATCGACAACGTCTTCCTGCACACCTTCGATGCTGGTGTACTCGTGGAGTACGCCTTCGATTTCCGCTTCGGTAATCGCAGCGCCGGGCATTGACGACAATAAAATACGGCGCAGCGCATTGCCAAGCGTGTGGCCGAAACCGCGTTCGAACGGCTCGATCACGACTTTGGCTTGCAGATCGTTGACCGGCGTTACTTTGACTACGCGCGGTTTCAGAAATTCGTGTACTGATTCCTGCATGGGTAAAGACCCTCCTGACTACTTCGAGTACAGCTCGACGACAAGGTTTTCATTAATATCGGGGAGAATGTCTTCCCGGTCCGGTAGCGACTTCAAGACACCTGCCATCTTCTTGGCATCGACGTCAACCCAATCGGGCAGGCCGACCTGGCTCGCGATTTCGAGTGCGCTTTGAACGCGAAGTTGCTTCTTCGCCTTCTCACGGATGTTGATCGCGTCTCCAGCTTTGAGTTGGGCAGATGGAATGTTCACCACCTTGCCATTCACCTCGATGCTCTTGTGGCTCACAAGCTGGCGAGCTTCTGCGCGCGTAGAAGCGAAGCCCATGCGATAAACGATGTTATCGAGGCGACCTTCCAGCAGGCGCAGCAGGTTCTCACCCGTGGAGCCCTTCAACTGTGCAGCACGCTTGTAGTAATTGCGGAACTGTCGCTCAAGCACGCCATACATGCGACGGAGCTTCTGCTTCTCACGAAGCTGCAGACCGTAGTCCGACATGCGGGGACGACGCTGAGTCGGTCCGCCAGGCGGTACTTCGAGCTTGCACTTCGATTCGAGCGGCCTGACACCGCTTTTCAAAAACAGGTCCGTGCCTTCGCGGCGGGACAGTTTACATTTTGGTCCTAAATATCTTGCCATTATTCAGCCTCTACACGCGACGCTTTTTGGGCGGGCGACAGCCGTTGTGAGGAATCGGTGTGACGTCCTCAATACTTTGAATACGAAATCCCAGGGCATTCAGGGCACGCACAGCGGATTCGCGGCCGGGGCCTGGCCCACGAACGCGCACATCCACGTTCTTGACACCGAACTCCTGGGCCGCACGACCCGCTTTGTCGGACGCCACCTGAGCTGCGAACGGGGTGGATTTACGAGAACCACGAAAACCACAGCCGCCGGCTGTTGCCCACGACAGAGCATTGCCCTGGCGATCGGTAATCGTAATGATCGTGTTGTTGAAGGAAGCATGGATGTGGGCAATTGCGTCCACAACGTGCTTTTTAACCTTCTTTTTCTTTGCTTCAGCCATATTTTCATTCGCGGCCGTCTTGGTAGTACGCTTGAACTGTCCTTCCAGTTCGTGGTGCTATTTGAACGGGCCGCTCCTACTATCGTTTAATTGGACGACGCGGCCCCTTGCGGGTCCGTGCATTCGTACGAGTGCGTTGGCCGCGCAGCGGCAAACCACGTCTGTGACGGATTCCACGATAGGTACCGAGGTCCATCAGACGCTTGATGTTCATCGACGTTTCACGACGCAGATCACCTTCGACCGTAAACGCCGCAACAGCCGTTCTGAGCTTCGCCACTTCGGGTTCCGCCAGGTCCTTGACCGGCATGCCCGGTGCGACGCCTGCTGCCTCGCAGATCTGTCTGGCCCGCGAATTTCCGATACCGTAGATAGACGTCAATGCAATCACGACGTGCTTGTTCAACGGAATGTTTATGCCTGCTATACGTGCCACTTAACGTATCCTCATCAAATTACGCAGGTACTAACCCTGACGCTGCTTGTGACGTGCATCGGTGCAGATCACTCGTACAACACCGTTGCGACGAATGATTTTGCAATTTCTGCAAATTTTTTTGACTGATGCTCTTACTTTCATGAGCTCTCTCCATCGCGGCACATTGCCGTTCCCACCTTCATTAGCGTACTTGTCCACCCCTGCCGTAGTTACGGAGGTTGGCCTTCTGCATCATGCCTTCGTACTGATGACTCATGGCATGTGCCTGCATTTGCGACATGAAGTCCATCGTCACGACGACCAGAATCAGCAAGCTCGTGCCACCGAAACTAAATGGCATGCTCGGGTAGAACATGCGCAGTAACTCGGGCAACAGGCAGACGCCGGCGATATAAATCGCACCCCAAAACGTCAGCCGCGTAAGGACCCGGTCGATGTACTCTGCCGTGTGAGCGCCCGGCCGGATACCCGGCAGGAATGCCCCCGCCTTCTTCAGGTTGTCAGCCGTGTCCTTGGAGTTGTACATCAGCGCCGTGTAGAAGAAGCAGAAGAAAATAATCATTGCCGCGTAAAGCAATACGTAGACAGGCTGTCCGGGCCCCAGGTTCGCGCCAATAGTCTGCAAAGCCCGCTGAACAGCATTGGGTTCGGCTGCCTGACCAAAAAATTGGGCGATCGTCGCCGGGAACATCAGGATACTCGAGGCAAAAATCGGCGGAATGACACCTGACATATTGATCTTGAACGGCAGGTGTGTGCTCTGCGCCTGGAACATCTTCCTGCCTTGCTGGCGCCGTGCATAATTCACGGCGATGCGGCGCTGTGCACGCTCCATGTAGACCACGAAGATGATCGCTGCGACACCGCCGACAAGCATCATGATGGCCGTAATCGGGCTCATTTCGCCGTTTCGTACCAGCTCGGCCGTGCCCGCGATTGCCGCCGGCAAACCGGCAACGATTCCCGCGAGAATGATCATCGAAATTCCGTTGCCGATGCCGCGCTCGGTTATCTGCTCACCAAGCCACATCAGGAACACGGTCCCCGTGACCAGCGTAATGCAAGCCGTAATCAGAAACGCCGTGCCCGGATTCACGACAAGCCCGGCCTGGTTTGACAACCAGGACGCCGCGGCGATCGACTGGAAGCTGGCCAGGGCGACCGTGCCGTACCGCGTGTACTTGACGATCTGGCGACGACCCGACTCACCTTCCTTGCGCAGAGCCTGCAAACTCGGAACGATGTGGCTGGCCATCTGCATGATGATCGACGACGAAATGTACGGAACGATGCCGAGCGCAAAAATACCGAAGCGAGAGAGCGCGCCGCCCGAGAACATATTGAACATGCCGAGCAGATTGCCGGATTGCTGCTCAAAGAAATCCGCCAACGCCACCGGATCCACGCCAGGCACCGGTATATAGGTGCCAACGCGGTACACGATCAATGCGCCAACGAGAAACAGTAAGCGAACTTTCAGTTCGCCCAGTTTGCTCGCCGTCTTCGCAAGATCAGCCGGACTTTGTTGGGGTTTCTTTGCCATGGTTATTCTTCGATGGTGCCACCGGCTTTCTCGATGTCAGTACGAGCGCCCTTGGTAACCTTGAGGCCCTTCAGCTTGACGGCCTTCTTGATTTCGCCCGACTTGATGACCTTTACCTTGGTCACAAATGCCGGCACCAGGTTGGCTTTCTTCAACACGTCCATATCGATGACGTCGGCCGATGGAATCTCGAGCTCGTGCAAACGCAGCTCGGCCGTGTATTTCGCCATGCGTGAACGAAAACCAACTTTCGGCAGTCGACGCTGCAACGGCATCTGCCCGCCTTCAAAGCCTACCTTGTGGTAACCGCCGGAACGCGCGTGCTGACCCTTCTGGCCGCGACCACTGGTCTTGCCCTGGCCCGCGGAATGTCCGCGACCCAGGCGCTTGCCGGCACTCTTCGCACCTTTGCTGGGTGAAATATCATTAAGACGCATGTCAGGCTTCCTCCACCGACAACAGGTACGAAACACGATTGATCATGCCGCGGTTCTCAGGCGTATCGACAACCGTTACGGTCTGGTGCATTTTTCTCAAGCCCAGGCCGGCAACACAGGCTTTGTGACTTTTCAGCCGCCCGAACTTGCTCTTAACCAGCGTGACCTTCAATTCTTTTGACTTCGCCATGCTCTTGTCTCGTGAATCTCTTTTGCTATTAACCCTCAACCCGTCTTCATGACCTAGGCGAGGATCTCCTTAACTTTCTTGCCGCGCTTCGCCGCAATCGCCTGCGGCGAATGAATCTCCGATAGCCCTTTGATCGTTGCGCGAACAACGTTGATTGGGTTGCGCGAACCATAGCTCTTGGCCAAAACGTTGCGAACGCCTGCCGCCTCGAACACTGCGCGCATTGCGCCCCCGGCGATAACACCGGTACCTTCCGATGCAGGTTGCATGTAGACACGCGTGGCACCGTGGCGTCCCTTCTTGGCATATTGCAGCGTATCGTTGTTCAAATTGACGTTGATCATGTTATTGCGGGCGTTCTGCATCGCTTTCTGAATGGCGATCGGTACCTCACGTGCCTTGCCGTAACCGAACCCGACTTTGCCCTGCCCATCACCGACGACGGTCAGTGCGGTGAAGCCGAATTGGCGGCCACCTTTGACAACTTTGGCCACACGGTTGACCGTAACCAGTTTCTCGATCAGGTCGTCGTTCGATTGATTTTGTTCGTTTCTAGCCATGTTGGTCACCGATGGCACAGGGCCATCAAAACATTCCTTAAATGATTAAAACTTCAATCCCGCTTCGCGGGCTGCATCAGCCAGTGCCTTGACACGACCGTGGTAACGAAAACCCGAACGATCGAATGCGACGGTATCGATACCTGCCGCTTTCGCTTTCTCGGCAATGCGCGCGCCAACGATGGCAGCCGCCTCGATATTGCCGCCATTCTTGATACCTTTGCGTACTTCGGCTTCGAGCGTCGATGCCGACGCAACAACCTGATTGTTGGCCGAAGCGATTACCTGCGCATAGATATGGCGCGGCGTACGATGGACGCTGAGACGGGTAGCCTCGAGCTCCCGGATCTTCGAGCGACCTCGCCGCGCGCGACGTAATCGATTTTCTTTCTTATCGAGCTTCATGGTGATTTACCTGATTATTTCTTCTTCGCTTCCTTGAGTACGACGCGCTCATCGGCGTATCGAACACCCTTGCCTTTATAAGGCTCCGGCGGACGGAAGCGGCGAATTTCTGCAGAGACCTGGCCGACTTTCTGCTTGTCAGCGCCTCTGATGACGATTTCAGTCTGGCTCGGCGTCTCAACCGTGATGCCTTCCGGCGCGGTGTATTCGACCGGGTGTGAGAATCCCAGAGTCAGGTTGAGCTTCTTGCCTTGCACCTGTGCGCGATAACCAACACCGACCAGCTCGAGTTTGCGCTCGTACCCCTCAGACACCCCTTGCGCCATATTGGCAATAATCGAACGCATCGTGCCCGCCACGGCAGTCGCGAAACGCGAGCCCGAACGCGGCGCAAGGCTCAACGTATTGCCATCCTGCTTGAGCTCAACTTCGGAATTCAATTCCAGCGACAGCTCGCCTTTCCCGCCCTTTAGCGTGACAAGGTTTCCGTCGTGCTTGAAGTCGACGCCCTTTGGCAGTTCGATCGGTTCTTTTGCAATTCTTGACATTGTCTAAGTCTCTTAGCTTGAGGATCACGCATCACGAAACGATGCAGAGAACCTCGCCACCAACACCTTTTTCCCGCGCCTGTCGGTCACTCATTACACCAGCTGACGTCGAGACGATTGCCACGCCCAGGCCGCCGAGGACCTTTGGCAGACCTTCCTTGCCGCGGTAAATTCGCAGACCCGGTCGACTGGCACGCTGAATCTTTTCAATCACGGGAACGCCTTCGAAATATTTGAGCTCCACCGTGAGCTCTTTCGAAGCACCTTCACCATCGGTCGCGAAACCCGTGATATAGCCTTCGTCCTGCAATACTTTCGCGACAGCTTCCTTGGCCTTCGAAGCCGGCATCGATACCGCAACCTTGCGTGCTTTTTGCCCGTTACGAATGCGGGTCAGCATGTCTGCGATCGGATCGGTCATACTCATGTTCTGTCTCCGCCTACCAGCTGGCTTTCGTGAGGCCGGGGATTTCGCCATTCATGGCGGCTTCACGTAACTTGTTTCGGCCCAGCCCAAACTTGCGATAAACACCGTGCGGTCGACCCGTAACGGCGCAACGACTCCGCTGGCGCGTCGGGCTACCGTCACGTGGCAACTTGTTCAGCTTCGCCTGCGCAGCGGCGCGCTCCTCATCGGAGCTGTGAATGCTGCGTACGACTGCCTTCAGTGCCTTGCGCTTTTCAGCCTGCCGGGAAACGAGCTTGGCACGCTTTAGTTCACGCATGATCATCGACTTTTTGGCCATAATTCTTTCTCTGTATTTCTTCGTATCAAATGGAAGCTACTCGTGGGAGCGGCCTACATGCCCCAGGGGCATTCCATCCGCGATTCCTATTTCTTGAACGGAAAATTGAACGCTTCGAGAAGCGCCTTTCCCTCCTCGGGTGTTCGCGCCGACGTGGTGATAACAATATCCATGCCACGCAGTGCGTCGATTTCGTCGTAGTTGATTTCCGGGAAAATGATCTGTTCCTGAACGCCCATGCTGTAGTTGCCCTGCCTATCAAACGACTTCGGATTCAGACCACGGAAGTCACGAATACGCGGGATCGCAATGTTGACGAGACGATCAAGGAACTCGTACATGCGCTCGCGGCGCAGGGTAACTTTGCACCCGATAGGCATGCCGTCGCGAATCTTGAAGGTTGCAACAGACTTGCGCGCAATTCTCGTCACCGGCTTCTGGCCGGCGATCTTTTCCATATCCGCGCGGGCGTTCTCCAAGATCTTTTTGTCAGCAACCGCTTCGCCGACACCCATATTGAGAGTGATCTTGGTGATCTTCGGCACTTCCATCGGATTCTTCAGGCCAAGCTTTTTCTGAATTTCTCCAGCGAGCTCGTTCTGATATTTTTCCTGTAAACGTGACATCTCTTTACTCAGTTTCGATTGACTTGCAGTGTCGCGATCGGAGACCGCTATCAGCGTCAAATGTCGACTACATCTCCACTCTTGAAAACACGTACCTTGCTACCGTCTTTCTCCGTGCGGAATCCGACTCGCTCACCCTTCTTCGCTTTTGGGTTAAACACGAGTACGTTCGAAATATCCATGGGCATCGCGGTATCTCGGATACCACCCGCCTCACCGATGTTCGGGTTGGGCTTGATATGTTTCTTGGCGAGGTTGGCGCCCTCAACCAGCACGCGGTCATCGTCGAAAACTTGCAGGACAGTGCCGCGACGGCCCTTGTCCTTGCCGGTTGTTATGATGACTTCATCGCCTTTTCTAATCTTCTTCACCTAGAGAACCTCAGGGGCCAGTGAAATAATCTTCATAAATTTGCTGGTACGCAGTTCACGTGTTACCGGACCAAAAATACGCGTACCGATCGGCTCGAGACGAGCATTCAGCAATACGGCCGCATTTCCATCAAAACGGATCAGCGAACCATCTTTTCGACGAACGCCTTTGCGCGTGCGAACGACAACCGCATTGTAGATCTCACCCTTCTTGACCTTGCCACGCGGAATGGCGTCCTTGACGCTAACCTTGATCACGTCACCCACGCCGGCGTAGCGGCGCTTCGAACCGCCGAGCACCTTGATGCACTGCACGCGGCGAGCACCGGAGTTATCGGCGGCATCCAGAACTGTCTGCATCTGAATCATGACTGCATCCTAAGTGTTATTGCTTGTCTGCTGCCCGTTCAACAACGTTGACGACAGACCAGGATTTGTTCTTCGAAATCGGGCGGCATTCCGCAATCGCAACGCGATCGCCAGACTTGCACTCATTCGAAGCGTCGTGAGCAAGGACCTTGCTTGTACGGCGAATGTACTTGCCATACATCGGGTGCTTGATCAGGCGCTCGACTGCCACCGACACCGTTTTGTCCATCTTGTCGCTTACCACACGACCGACGAGCGTACGTTGTGCTTTTGTTTCTTCACTCATTTCTTGTCACCCGTCGCGCGCTTCAATTCGCTGAGAACCGTCTTTACGCGCGCGATATCCTTCCTGACGCGACCGTGTTCGTGATTGTGCGTCAACTCACCGGTTGCATGCTGCATACGCAAATTGAATTGCTCCCGACGCAGTGCAACGAGTTCTTCGTTGAGTTCGTCCATCGACTTGTCACGGAGATCACTTGCTTTCATCACATCACCTGCCGAGTTACAAACGCAGTGGCGAACGGAAGTTTAGCCGCAGCCAATCGAAACGCTTCTCGCGCAATTTCTTCTGTTACACCTTCCATTTCATAAAGAACACGTCCAGGCTGAATCTGGCAGACCCAATACTCGACGTTGCCCTTACCCTTACCCTGCCGAACCTCAAGCGGTTTCTTCGAGATCGGCTTATCCGGAAACACCCGAATCCAGATCTTTCCGCCACGCTTGATGTGGCGGGTCATCGCACGACGAGCTGCTTCAATCTGGCGTGCCGTCAGACGACCGCGACCGGTTGCCTTGAGGCCGTACTTGCCGAATGAAACATTGCTTCCGCGCAGCGCCAGACCGCGGTTGCGACCCTTCATCTGTTTGCGAAATTTTGTTCTCTTGGGCTGTAACATCTTTTTCTACCAATCTTCATCTGTCGCGGCTGGAATGCCCCCAGGGCACGTAGGCCGCTCCCACGATGCCTTCGTGATTCTTTCCTAAGTACGTCCCGCGGCTGCGTCTGCAGGCTCCGCCGGAACAACCTCGGGCTTGTCAAAGACTTCGCCCTTGAAAATCCAGACCTTCACGCCGATCACACCGTAAGTCGTGTGCGCCTCAGCTGTGCCGTAGTCAATATCCGCGCGCAGCGTGTGCAGCGGGACACGTCCTTCGCGGTACCATTCCGAACGCGCGATTTCCGCGCCATTCAAACGACCGCCGACTTTGACCTTGATGCCCTCGGCGCCAACTCGCATTGTGTTCGTTACCGCGCGCTTCATCGCACGGCGGAACATGACACGGCGCTCCAGCTGTTGCGCGATGCCTTCGGCAACGAGTTGTGCGTCAAGCTCCGGCTTGCGCACTTCATTGATATTGATACGAACGTCCTGGATCAGCATGCCGATCATCTTGGACAGCTCCATGCGCAGCTTCTCGATATCCTCGCCCTTCTTGCCGATCGCAATGCCCGGACGCGCGGTGTGAATCGTGATGTTCACCTTATTTGCGGGGCGCTCGATACTGATGCGGCTTACCGATGCGTCTTTCAGCTTTTTCTTGATGAAAACCCGAATGACATGATCGTCGCGAAGGTATCCGGGAAACGTCTTCGAATCGGCATACCATTTCGATGCCCAATCCTTGACGATGCCAAGACGTATACCAGTTGGATGTACTTTTTGGCCCATAATTCTTACTCGTCTCCCAGCTGATCAGCGAGGTAAATCTCAGATTCCGTGATCATGTTTCGTCTGCCACCCGGATTGTAATGTGACTGTTCCGCTTGATAATCCGCGCGCCACGACCTTTTGCACGAGCACGGAAACGACGAAAGGTCGGCGCTTCGTTGATTTCAATGTTCGCAATTTTCAATTCATCAATGTCCGCACCATGATTGTGCTCAGCGTTGGCCACAGCCGACTCCAGAACCTTCTTCACAATGCGAGCGCTCTTCTTCGGAGAGAAAGTCAATGTTTGCAGAGCAGCATCGACCGTCTTGCCACGGATGGCGTCCGCCATCAATCGACATTTCTGCGGCGAGATGCGTGCGTATCTGAGTGTTGCTGCAACTTGCATGAACCAGCTCCCTATTTCGTCTTGCGATCACCGGAGTGACCACGAAACGTACGTGTCATCGCAAACTCACCGAGCTTGTGACCGACCATGTTCTCTGAAATCAAAACCGGCACGTGCTGGCGACCGTTGTGAACGGCAATCGTCAAGCCGACCATGTCCGGCAGTACCATTGAACGACGCGACCACGTCTTGATTGGACGGCGATCATTCTTCTTGGCAGCTTCTGCAACCTTCCTCGCCAGATGGTTATCGACGAATGGGCCTTTTCTTACACTGCGTGGCATCTGGTATGTCCTTTCCTACTTACGTTTGCGACGACGGATTATCATGTTGTCCGTACGCTTATTCGATCTTGTCTTCGCGCCCTTCGTCGGCGTACCCCACGGGCTAACCGGGTGACGGCCGCCCGAAGTACGACCCTCACCACCGCCGTGCGGGTGATCGACCGGGTTCATGGCAACTCCGCGAACGGTCGGGCGGACACCTCTCCAGCGACTGGCGCCAGCCTTTCCGAGCTTGCGCAGGTTGTGTTCGCCATGACCTACTTCACCGACTGTTGCGCGGCAGTTGACGTGAATCTTGCGTGTCTCACCGGAACGCAACCGTATCGTCGCGTACGCGCCATCGCGTGCAGCCAGTTGCGCGGAGCCGCCGGCGGATCGAACCAGCTGACCACCCTTGCCCGGCTTCATTTCGATGTTGTGAATCGTCGTACCAACAGGGATAGCGCGAATCTGCAGCGCGTTGCCCGGCTTAATCGGCGCGTCTTCGCCACTAATGATCGGCGTGCCGGCGCGAACACCTTTCGGCGCCAGCACATAGCGACGCTCACCGTCTGCATACTTGACCAGGGCCAGGTGCGCACTGCGATTCGGGTCGTACTCGAGCCGTTCCACGACACCCGGAACACCGTCTTTGTCACGCTTGAAATCGACAGTGCGATAGCGCTGCTTGTGACCGCCACCCTGGTGACGCATCGTAATGCGTCCATTATTGTTGCGCCCGCCTTTGGACATCTTCTTGTCGAGAAGCGGTCCGTACGGTTTGCCCTTGTGCAACTCTGCCGTCTTGACGGCGACAACGAAGCGACGTCCGGCTGAGGTTGGTTTGGCTTTATGAAGTGACACTACAATTACCTCTAATCTGCGCCGAAGAACTCTTCAACAGAGCTTCCTTCCGCCAGCTTCACGTAGGCTTTCTTCCAGTCGTTACGACGTCCCTTCGACTGCTGGAAGCGCTTGGCTTTGCCTTTCACATTGACGACCTGGACGGCATCAACCTTGACTTCGAACAGCAACTCGACAGCCTGTCGAATTTCTTTCTTCGTCGCGTCGGTACGAACTTTGAGGACGACCTGGTTGATTTCCGCGGCGTTGTGCGCCTTTTCTGACAGGTGCGGTCCACGAATGACCGTCATCAATCTTTCCTGGTGCAGAGCTTGACTCATGACAGGCGCTCCTCGATGAGCTTCAGCGCCGGCAACGTCACCAGCACCTTGTCGAAGCGGATCAGCACGACCGGATCCATGGCCGCAACATCGCAAATACCGACGTTCGGCAAATTGCGCGCTGCAAGGAACAGATTCTCGTCAAACGCCTCGTTCAGGATCAGCACGCTATGCAGATCGAGCTCTTTGAGCCTGCTTGCCAACAGCTTCGTCTTGGGCGCCTCCAGAACCAGCTCATTGACGATGACCAGGCGATCCTGCCGAATCAGTTCGGATAGCATCGAACGCAGTGCCGCACGATACATCTTCTTGTTGACCTTCTGGTCGTACTTGCGTGGTTTTGCAGCGAACGCTCGACCACCACCTACCCAGATGGGACTGCGGATCGTGCCGGCACGCGCTCGGCCTGTGCCTTTCTGACGCCAGGGTTTCGCGCCGCCACCGCGAACAGCAGCGCGATTCTTCTGCGCCTTGGTTCCCGAACGGCTGCCTGCGAGGTAAGCCGTTACAACCTGGTGCACCAGCGCTTCGTTATAAGCCGCACCGAATGCCGCCTCCGCGACGTCCACCGAACCCTTGTCCTGTAGTTTCAATTTCATCAGCGTGCCCTTAGGTCCTGGCCTTCACCGCGGGACGCACGATGACGCTTCCGCCGCGATGTCCCGGGACAGCGCCCTTGATCAATAGCAGATTTCTTTCGTTATCAACGCGGACAACCTCGAGATTCTGGATCGTGCGGCGCACGTTGCCCATGTGGCCCGACATCTTCTTACCCTTGAACACGCGGCCCGGCGTCTGGTTCTGACCGATGGAACCCGGTGCGCGATGCGCCAGCGAGTTGCCGTGCGTCGCATCTTGCATCGAGAAGTTGTGACGTTTGACTGTGCCTGCAAAACCCTTGCCGATCGACGTACCAATGACGTCGACCTTCTGGCCTTCTTCAAACAACTCGACACGTAATTCCGTGCCAGTCTGATAGTCCTTCTCATCGCTGTCTGCAATGCGGAATTCGGTAAGCAGGTCGCCGGCTTCCACCTTTGCTGCCGCAAAGTGGCCGGCTGCAGGTTTCGCGACCCGGGACGCCTTGCGGCTTCCGGCTGTAACTTGCAGCGCGCGATAGCCGTCGTTCTCCACGGTCTTCACCTGTGTGATTCGGTTCGGCTGTGCCTCCACAACGGTAACCGGAATCGAAACTCCGTCATCCGTAAAGACACGTGTCATGCCGCACTTGCGGCCAACGAGACCCATCGTCATTTTCAAAACCTCACACTGACTTCGATTGGCCAGCGCCTGACTCAAATTCCAAATTCACCACCGAAACTACGATTGGCTTCGGCTGTTCTTTTCCTCGATCTGGCACTTTTTCCAGACATGCGAAAGGGCCAGCCATCGCGGAGAGCATCGCTCTCTTTGCTCTGGGGCTGACCCTAAGCTCCGACCCGATCCATCAATCGGTCCGGCGGTTCCGGGATTTGCCGTGTCACCCTCGATTTCCTGGCGACAGATAAGTTTCTTTGCTGCGTCCTGGCCGACTCCCGGTCCGGCCAAGTGCAGCGAGCCCGCTATTATACGACTCGAAACCCTTAATACAAGCGGTTTTCAGGGATTTTGGCGGGTTTTTTCTCGAGTAAGGCAAGCCAACAAAATCAATGACTTAGCGGTACTGCGCAGGCTGGCGACATCACTGTGTACCGGAATGGCTCGCTGCGCTGCGCTTTACTTCCGGTACACAGTGTCTCGCCCGCTAATGCGCGGGCAGCGCAAGCCCCTATTTCAGCTTGATCTGGACATCCACGCCGGCGGGAAGCTCCAGCTTCATCAGGGCGTCAACGGTCTTGTCCGTGGGATCAACGATATCCATCAGACGTTTATGGGTACGAATTTCGTACTGGTCACGTGCGTCCTTGTTGACGTGCGGAGAAATCAGGACCGTGAAACGCTCCTTCTTCATGGGCAAAGGGATGGGACCCTTGACCGCCGCCCCGGTACGCTTAGCCGTATCCACAATTTCTCTCGCCGAGGTATCGATCAGTCGATGATCGAACGCTTTCAGGCGGATACGTATGTTCTGGTTGGTTGCCATATTTGTTCTCTTCAAGAATTAATCGGGGTCGAACCGAGATTAACTAAATTGCGGTTCGACCCCTATTTTAAGTTGCTGATTATTCAATCACCTTGGCGACGACGCCGGCACCGACGGTGCGGCCGCCTTCGCGGATCGCAAAACGAAGGCCGTCTTCCATCGCGATCGGTGCAATCAGGTCTACCACCATCTGCACATTATCGCCCGGCATCACCATCTCGGTGCCTTCCGGCAGCTCCACCGCACCCGTCACGTCGGTCGTACGGAAGTAAAACTGCGGCCGATAGCCCTTGAAAAACGGCGTGTGTCGACCACCCTCGTCCTTCGTCAGAATGTATACC
>Ga0265306_10000408_pt1 | contig 20346 bp, 14 predicted proteins | sample Helome_3_FD_192493 | JGI IMG/M metagenome (GOLD analysis project Ga0265306, IMG submission 192493) | Marine sediment microbial communities from subtidal zone of North Sea - Hel_20160420 (Illumina Assembly) | ecosystem: Environmental > Aquatic > Marine > Subtidal zone > Sediment ... | reverse complement strand
CCCTGCTGCTGCTCTCCCTGCTGCTGCTCTCCCTGCTGCTGCTCTCCCTGTTGCTGCTCTCCCTGCTGTTGTTGCTGATTCTTTAGCCATTCCTCCAATGCTTCCTTGTTAAAGCGTGCATCTTCATGCGCGGGGTTTTTATCCAGCAGCCGCTGGTAAGCTGCAAGCGCATCCTCATAACGTCCCAGTCTGGCGAGGCTATTGGCGCGATTGTAGTTGGCATCATCGCTATCGAACTGTTGCCAGGTGTCGAGCGCGGCCGCGTAATCCCCGGCACGGTATTTTGACGCGGCCTGCCATTCCGGGTTGTCGAACAGGTCTGCCGCTGCGGCGAACTCATCCTGTGCGAACAGCTGACTCGCGCGTTGGTCACTGTTCTGCCACATCGTCTGCCAGTCTAATGCCCGGGCGTCGGGTGGCAATACTACAATATAGAGCGGAACCAGCCAGATCAGACCACGGCGGAAACTGAGTGCCGCCAGGGGCAAGGCAAGCAACAGCAGCCATGGGCCGAGTTCACGCCAGGTATCGGTGGAGCGGTCACTGAGGCGTGCCTCGCGATTATCGATACTCGAATCCATCATGTAGGCCAGGGTGTTGATATCGATATCATTGGCACTAATCGCGGCAAATACGCCACCGCCACTTTGTGCAATGCGGTGCAGGTTATCGTCCAGCATGCTGGTGATCACGATTGCACCGTCACGATCTTTCAGAAACCCGCCATTTTTTAACGGTACCGGCCCGCCCTCACGGGTGCCAACGGCAAGAACCGAGATGCGGTGGCCCGGCTTCGCGGCGAGCAGGGTTTCGACCTGTTTTACTTCGAGATCGCTGACACCATCGCTTACCAGCAACACGTCACCCCGCGTAATGCCGCTATTTTCAAACAATTCCAGTGCAAGCTTGAAGGCACGGTCGGCACGCGTACCCTGTGCCGGCATCAACCCGGTTTCGAGGTCTGGCAGCAAGGCCAGGATCGTATCCACGTCGCTGGTTAACGGGGTGACGGTAAAAGCATCCGCCGCGTATACCACGAGCGCTGTCTGCCCCTCCTGGCGGAGGTTCAGAATATCCGCAATCTTGTGGCGCGCCCGCGTCAAACGACTGGGCTTCAGATCGGCGGCATCCATCGAACGCGACAAATCAAGCGCGATGACCATCGCCGTTTCCTTTTGATAAACGGACTGTGGCAGCTTTTCCCAGGTCGGGCCCGCCAGCGCTATGATGGCTAGCAAGGCGACGCAGCCGGGCAACCAGCGACTCCAGCCACGGATTTTTTCACCACCCGCACTGAGCACGAAAGGCAGCAGGCGGGGATCGATGACCGCCTGCCAGCTACCGCTATCGTGGCGATTTTTAAACAGCAGCCACAACGCCCCTGCCAGCGGGATCAGCAGCAGCAACCACCACGGCCTTAGCAGGTGAAACTGCTCGATCACAGTCGTCTCCATAGGCGCGGCATGATCAGAGTCGCGGTCAGCAATAGCGCCATTGCCAGTGGCCACATGAACAGTGCCTGTATCGGGCGCAGCTTTTGCGTGTCGCGTGGCAACGGCTCGAGTTCGTCGAGCAAGCCATAGATGTGCGCCAGCTCTTCACTTTCACGGGCACGGAAGTAACGCCCGCCACTCAGGCGCGCGATCGCGCGCAGCGTTTTTTCATCGAGCTGGGCCGATGGGTTGACGCGACGAATGCCAAACCAGGTAGTTTCGATCTGCTCGTCGGCGCCGATGCCAATGGTGTATATCTTGAGCCCACGCTCGGCAGCGAGTTGCGCGGCCTTGAGGGGCGTGACTTCACCCGCGGTATTGGCGCCATCGGTCATCAGTATCAGCACCCGTGAATTATCCGACTGCAGGTCGAGGCGCTTGATCGCCAGGCCAATGGCGTCACCGATCGCGGTGCGCTCGCCGGCGAGCCCGATCGCAGATTCCTGCAGCAACCGGTTGACAGTGGTAGTGTCGAAGGTTAACGGGGCCTGCAGATAGGCCTGGGTGCCAAACAGGATCAGGCCAAGGCGATCACCGCGACGGCGTTCGATAAATTTACTCGCCACCTGCTTGGTGGCCTGCAGTCGATTGACCTGCTGATCCCCGATTTTGAAATCACCGGTGCGCATACTGTCGGACAGGTCGACCGCCAGCATCAGGTCGCGTCCACTGACCGGTATCGCAATCGATTCTCCCAGCCATTGCGGACGGCTCGCCGCCAGCACCAGTAATAACCACGCCAGCAAACTCAGCCATTGGCGCCAACGCTGCGGTTTTACTTCGTCTGCCTGCATTGCGCCTAAGCGGAAATCGTCGATAACCGGCACCCGCAACGCGGCCTGCTGCTGCAGCGCAGACGCCGGTAAAGCCAGGTAAACCAGCAACGGTAGAGGGATCAGCAATAACACCAGTGGCCACTCAAGTTGAAACACGGGGCTCACTCCTGGGTAATGCACGCAGCCAGCGTTCGCAGGCCTGCAGCAAGCTTTCAATATCACATGGATAATCGGCTTTATAACGATCGCGACTCAGTAACTGCAATTGCTCGCTGTTGAAACCCTGTTGTGGCGCAACCTGTCGCAATTGCTCGACCCAGGCGTCGCCGGCACTCGCGGCACAGGCGTCACGGCCGTGATAGCTGATCAGCGTGCGGCGCAGTAAAACGGCAATATCAGCCAGCACGGCTTGATCGCTTGAGCCACTGTCATGCCGCTGCCGAATAGCTTCGAGTTCGCGCAATGACAGGCGTCGCAGCGGCTTGCGCCTGAGCCAACGGATGATCCAGACCAGAAGCACCAGTAAAACCAGTAGCAGTAGCGGGGCAATCCACCACCCGGGGGCCGGTGGCCACCACAGGCTCGCCTCCGGCAGGTGGATGTCTCTAAGTTCGAGTTCGTTCATCGGCTTTGCAATCCCAGGCCGGTTTTCAACTCGGTGAGCATATCGGCATTGGTTGCGATATCGATCAGGAACAGGCCAAGCTCGTTGCAAAGATTTTGCAGTGCCTGCAGGTGCTGGTCATAACGTTCGCTGTATTGCGCGCGCACACTGCTGCTCGAGGTATCGATATCGATGCTGCTGCTGCCATCGGTGACGCGGTAGTAACCGGGTTCCGGCAACATACGTTCGAACGGGTCGTAGGTATGTATCATCACCACATCGTTATGGCGCGCCAGTTCGACCAGCTGGCCACGACAATCTGCATCGAGGAAACGGAAATCGCTGAGCAGGATAACCAGGCTGCCGGGGCGGGTGACCTGGCGCAGGCGCCGCAACGCCTTGACGCCGGTTTCCTGTTCGCGACCATCGCTGGCCGCCATATCCCAGGCCGGATGCGCGACCAGTTGCTGGATAAACTGCAGGGCGCTGCGTTTGCCGCGCCCGGGTCGGGACTCGATATGCTGCTGTTCGGAAAACACCAGGTAACCGACACGGTCGCCATCCTGCACACTGCTCCAGGCCAGTAACGCCGCCAGTTTTGACGCCAGCACCGCCTTGAAACAGGTTTGCGTACCGAAAAACATAGACCGCGACAGGTCCAGCCACAGTAGCACCGGACGTTCGCGCTCTTCGCGGTAAACCTTGGTATGGGTGAGCCCACTGCGCGCGGTGACCCGCCAGTCGATGGCGCGGATATCGTCGCCCGGCTGATAAGGTCGCGATTCATGGTATTCCATGCCACGCCCGCGAAACGCGGACAAGTGGCCACCCACCATTTGCGCTTTGACCGAATTCGAAATCAACGGCAAGCTGCGCGCGTCCCGATTCAGGCCGATCAGCGTGGACAGTTTCACGCGGACAATGTCGTCGCCTGCTTCCATGCTTATCCCACTATGGCACGGCGACCCGGGCGAGGACTTCATCGATACAGCTATCCGCGGTTTTACCTTCGGCCTCGGCCTCGAAACTCAAAATAATGCGATGCCGCAACACGTCGGGGGCGATCAGCTGAATATCCTCGGGCACGACATAATCGCGGTTGTTAAGCCAGGCATAAGCACGCGCGCAGCGATCCAGCGCCATGGTGGCACGTGGGCTGGCGCCGTGCTGGATCCAGCTGCCGAGTTCGGCGCCATAACGGCTGGCACTGCGGGTCGCGAGTACGATTTCAATAATGTATTCCTCGAGACTATCATCCAGGTGAATATCGAGCACGGCGTCGCGCGCCTCGAACAGGCTCTGCTGACTGATGGCCATACTTGCACCGGGCTGAGCCCGTTGTTTCGAACGGGCTTCTTCGCGGGTTAGCGCGAGAATCGCCTTTTCATCTTCCCCATCCGGGTAATCCACGCGCACGTGCATCAGAAAACGATCGAGCTGCGCTTCGGGCAACGGGTAGGTGCCCTCCTGTTCGAGCGGGTTCTGCGTCGCCATGACGAGAAAGATTTCAGGTAACGGGTAGGTTTCGCTACCGACCGTAATCTGGCGTTCAGCCATGGCTTCGAGCAGGGCTGACTGGACCTTGGCCGGCGCGCGGTTGATTTCATCGGCCAGGATCAGGTTATGGAACAGCGGCCCGCGCTGAAACCTGAAACTGCCATCCTGGGGACGGTAAATCTCGGTGCCGGTCAGGTCGGCCGGCAACAGGTCGGGAGTGAACTGGACGCGGTGAAAATCGCCCTCGATGCTTTCGCCGAGCACCTTGATGGCGCGCGTCTTGGCAAGCCCGGGGGCGCCTTCGACCAGCAGATGACCGTCGGCCAGGATGGCGATTAACAGCCGTTCGATAAGCCCCTGCTGACCGACTATCTTGGCGCTAACCGCCTGCTTTAGTTTTACAATTTCCTGTTGTGACAATTAACAAGCCCTCGACCCGGATAATCTGGTTGATAACAGTGTTTGCTGCGCAGCTTAGAGCCTGCAACGGGACGAAAGTTTAACTGATTGGGCGAGGTTTATGGAAGCATATGACCCGTCTTGATCCAGATTACGGTATCTTCCTCGACATATGGACAGTGCTCGCTGTTATGCGGACTTCGCATCCAGGTTCCGGCGGGATAACGACCGTACTCGTCTAACATTGCCCCGCTCAGCACGAAAACTTCCTCGCCGCCGAAATGTTGGTGGGGTTCGGAACGGGCTCCGGCCGGCCACTTGTATAGCGCCACCATCTCGGTATCGAAGTAGTGCAGTGGCATTACTCTGATCCGGCCCTCGCCGGGAAACCAGTCGGTGGAGTTGGTATCGGTACGCGTGGTCGTATCATCGGCCGGATCGAACTGGTCGAGCTTGACCAGCAGCACGCAGCCGGGCTCACTGCGCGGGGAATGTTTCGAGCCAGGCGGGTTACGGATGTAGGTACCGGCCGGGTAGTCGCCGTGTTCATCGGAGAAGACACCCTCCAGGACCAGAATCTCTTCGCCCCGGGGATGCAGGTGTGGCGAAAAACTCGACCCCGCATCGTAGCGCACCACGCTGGTGGTATGCCCGTGCTCGGCGGCCTCGCGCGCCAGCGGCTTGCGCCATACGCCGGACATCGGGCTGGCTTCCCATTCCATTGCGCCGGTATTGACAACGACCGGCTGGTCGAATTGCATGTTTAACATACGAAGTTTCACCTGCCTGCAAGTGCTGTGAATGACAATTTACAAATCCGGACTGCCTGAATCAATCGACAATGTCACAATTCGTACTAATATTGTTGTTTCAACTGAATATTCAATAGTGATAACCGTGACCCGGTCCGAAATCTCAAGCTTGCTGCAAACGAATATCCCGATTCTAGTCCTCGAAACGCAGGAAGAACGGCGAGCGATCAACCTGCTCAAGAGTATTGCGCTGGGCATGGGTATACCCGTGGCTACCTGGTCGGTGGCAACCGGAATGCAGCGCCTGGATTTTAATCTCGATGCAGACACCGAGGTGAAGAAGCCGGAAGAAATTCTGACGCATATCACGGCGGCCACATTTGACGGTATTTTTATTCTGCTCGATTTTCACCCATTTCTAAAGGATCCGCTGCATGTGCGTATGCTCAAGGAACTGGCGATGTCATTCGATAAGGGTCGCAGCAAGATTGTATTACTGAGTCACGAAATTGAAACGCCTGCCGAGATTCGCAAGCTGACCAGCAGTTTCCAACTCGACGCGCCGGGTGACGAAGAGCTGCGCGAAATAATCCGTGAAGAAGCAATCGCCTACACCAATAGCAACCGGGGCAAACAGGTAAAGTTCAACGAAAAATCCCTCGCTCTACTGATGCGTAATATCAGGGGTCTGACATTTGCTGACGCGCGCCGCCTGGTGCACGGGGCCATCGTCGACGATGGCGCGATTACGGAAAGCGACATCCCCGAAGTCATGCAGGAAAAATACCGTTTGCTGAACCTGGACGGCGTGCTTTCCTGCGAATTCGACGCCAGTAATTTTGCCGAGCTGGCGGGCATGAAGAAACTCAAAAAATGGCTCATGCAGCGCGAGAAGTTTTTTCATCAAACGGTGAATATTCCCGGCATGAACGTTCCGAAAGGGATACTGCTGCTTGGCGTACAGGGCTGCGGCAAGAGCGTCGCCGCCAAGGCGGTCGCGGGAGTCTGGAATGTGCCGTTGTTACGACTCGATATCGGTAGCCTGTACAACAAGTACTATGGCGAAACCGAGCGTAATATCCGCAAGTCGTTGCAGACCGCGGAGGTCTTGTCGCCCTGCGTACTGTGGATCGACGAACTGGAGAAAGGGCTTGCGGTCAACGAAAATGACGACGGTACCTCGCAACGTTTGCTCAGCACGCTGCTAACCTGGATGGCGGAAAACACGCATGCGGTTTTCATCGTCGCGACCTCGAACAATATTGAAAAGCTGCCACCCGAATTGATCCGCAAAGGTCGTCTCGACGAAGTCTTTTTTGTCGACCTGCCCGAGGCCGACGTCCGCGCCAGCATTTTTATCATACATGCAGACAAGCGCAAGCTGGACAAGTCGCAACTGGATATTGAGCAGCTGGCAGAACTGACGCAGGGATTCTCCGGGGCAGAAATCGAGCAACTGGTGGTATCGGCGATCTATGCGACGCATGAACGCGATGCGGTGATTACTACCGCCGACATCATCCGCGAAATCGATAAAACCAAACCCCTGTCGGTACTGATGGACGACAAGATCAGCGCGTTACGCCACTGGGCCAGGGGTCGCACCGTGTCGGTAGACTAGCGGCCGGATCGGGCCGCAGTTGCAGTTTTGCCAGCCAAAAAAAAAGCAGCCGAAGCTGCTTTAAAATTCGGGTTCAGAAACTGCCTAAACCCTGGTGCGTCTGCTCATGCCGATGAAACCAGTAAGCGCTGAGCCGAACAACCATACCGCGGACGGTACGGGCACCGGAGAAAACTGGTCAGGACATTGTCTAGAATCGAGATGGTTTCCGAATCACCCAAACAGGTTAAATTGACGTAAATTCAACTTCTTAGTGGCAAACTGGTCAATTTTTGTGACCTGGTTCTCGGTTCTGCCAATGCATGGCTGCCGCGGAAGGTCGGAAAACGGTCCAATGGTAATTATCCCGGGCACTAGCGCGCAAGCGGGGGAACTCGAGACGGTGATGCCATTGCATGATTCTGCCAGGTCAACCCAGCGTGCGCTGGGGGGCCGCTGGTGCGGAGATACCGGAGAACTACATCGGAACGAAGTCAGATTGCCTTGGCGAGCAGGTCGAGGCTTTCCTTGGCGTCACCGAATAGCATGCGCGTGTTTTCCTTGACGAACAGCGGGTTGTCGACGCCGGCGTAACCGGCGGCCATACCGCGTTTCAGCACCACGGTGGTATGGCCTTTCCAGACTTCGAGCACCGGCATACCGGCGATCGGGCTGTCGGCGTCTTCCTGCGCCAGCGGGTTGACCGTATCGTTGGCGCCCACCACGATGGAAACGTCGATGTTGGGGAAATCGTCATTGATTTCATCCATCTCGAAAACAATATCGTAAGGCACCTTGGCTTCCGCCAGCAACACGTTCATATGCCCGGGCATGCGCCCGGCCACCGGATGAATTCCGAAACGGACATTGACTCCCTTGCCGAGCAGGGTTTTGGCTATATCGGCGATCGCGTGTTGCGCCTGCGCGGTGGCCATGCCGTAACCGGGAATCACCATGACCTCTTTGGCCTGGCTCAACAGTTCGGCGACGCCCGCGGTATCGATGGTTTGCACATCGCCCTCGACGCTGGCGCTAGCGGAAGAACCACCAGCGGTACCAAAGCCTCCGGCAATCACGCTGATGAACTGCCGATTCATCGCCCGGCACATGATATAACTCAAAATAGCACCGCTGCTGCCGACCAGCGCGCCGGTAACAATCAGCAAATCATTCGACAACATGAATCCGGTCGCCGCCGCGGCCCAACCGGAGTAACTGTTCAGCATCGAGATGACGACCGGCATATCGGCGCCACCGATCGCGGCCACCATGTGGATGCCGAACAACATCGCAATAGCGGTCATTAGCAGCAGGTAAATCATCGCCTGGTGATGGTCGGATTCACCGACGAATTTGATAGCGACGATAATAACCGCGACAAACATGACCAGGTTGAGCCAGTGGCGTGCCGGTAACAGCATCGGTTGTCCGCCCAGCATGCCGCTCAGCTTGCCATAGGCGATCACCGAGCCGGTAAAGGTCAGTGCGCCGATAGCGATGCCGATGTAAACCTCGATTTCATGGATGGTTTTATCGACCCCGGTGAATTGCAGCGACGTATCCATAAAATTGGCAAAGCCGATCAACACCGCGGCAAGCCCGACCAGGCTGTGCAGCATCGCAACCAGTTCCGGCATCTGCGTCATTTGTACACGGCGCGACAGGATGAAGCCGAGCGCACCACCCGCCACCATGATCACGATCAGTATTTCGAGCTTGTTGCTGACGAATGCGGCGATGGTCACGAGCACGGCGATAATCATACCGACGATGCCGAACATGTTGCCGCGGCGCGCGGTATCGTTGGTTTTCAGGCCACCGAGCGCAAGAATAAACAGCGCGGCCGCGCCAAGATAGGAAACCGTAATCAGGCTGGGGGTCATCGCCGTTATCCTCTGAACATCTGCAACATGCGTTGCGTGACCGAGAAGCCACCAACGATGTTGATACAGGTTATGAACACCGCGATTCCGGCGAGAATGAAGATCAGGTTATCGGGTGACGAAATCTGGGTCAGCCCCCCGAGAATAATAATACTGCTAATCGCATTGGTAACACTCATCAGCGGTGTATGCAGGCTCGGGCTCACGTTCCAGACCACCATGTAGCCGATGAAACAGGACAGCACAAACACGGTAAAATGCGCCATGAAAGATGGCGGCGCCACCTGCCCGAGTCCGAACAGGGCGAGTCCGGCCAGAATTACCGGCATCCACGCACCTTGCATTAATTTAACGAACGCACTCGGCGCCGCCTTGATTTTTTCTTCCGGCTCGGCCTCGGCTTTGAGGATTTGTCCACCGAAGCTCGGCTTGCGCTCCGCACCGACCGCAATTACCGGGGGTGGCCAGGTGACTTCACCCTGGTGAACCACGGTCGCACCGCGTACCACCTCGTCTTCCATGTCGATCTCGGTGCAACCGTCCGCATTGGGGCATAACTCCATGATCAGGTTGTAGATATTGGTGGCATAGAGTTGACTCGACTGTGCCGCGAGCCGACTCGGCAGGTCGGTGTAACCGACGATGTTGACACCGTACCTGGTCACCACCTTGCCGGGTACCGTACCTTCGCAATTACCGCCTTGCTCGGCCGCCAGGTCGATGATTACGCTGCCGTCTTTCATACTCATCACCATCGCGTTGGTGATCAGCTTGGGCGCCGGTTTACCGGGAATCAGCGCGGTGGTAATAATGACATCGACATCAAGCGCCTGTTCGGCGAACAACGCCATTTCGGCATCGATAAATTCCTTGCTCATAACCTTGGCGTAACCACCCTGGCCGGTACCATCTTCTTCGAAGTCGAGTTCGAGGAATTCAGCATCCATACTCTGGATCTGGTCTTTCACTTCAGGCCGGGTATCGAAGGCGCGCACAATGGCGCCGAGCGACTTGGCGGTGCCGATGGCCGCAAGACCGGCAACCCCGGCACCAATCACCAGCACCTTGGCCGGGGGAACCTTGCCGGCGGCGGTAATCTGGCCAGCGAAGAATCGACCGAACAGGTTGGAAGCCTCGATGACCGCGCGATATCCAGCGATATTAGCCATCGAACTCAGGGCGTCCAGTTTCTGTGCGCGGGAAATACGCGGAATACTATCCATCGCCATCGCGGTGGCCTTCTTTTTGGCAAGTTGTAACAGCAGTTCCTTGTGCTGCGCCGGCCAGATGAAGCTGATCAGGTTGGCGCCCTTCTTCATTAAATCGACTTCGTGCCGATCCAGTTCATTATTATATTCCGGGGGCCGTACCTTGATGATTACGTCCGCCGACCAGGCGCTTTTTGCATCCTCACCGATTTTGGCACCGGCCTGGCTGAAAACATCATCGCTGAAACTCGCGCCGGCGCCGGCGCCGGCTTCGATGATTACCTCGAACCCGGCCGCAATGAACTTCTGCACCACCTCGGGAGACGCGGCGACGCGCCTTTCCCCGGCATGAATTTCCGCAGGTATTCCTATGATCATTTGTTGCCGCCCCTGGTTCTTTTGAGAAATTTTAAGTAACTGCGAGTAGCAGCAATCATGAATATACTGAACGTCTGGTATATTGTATACCAAAATTCATCATGATCGATGAATCCGTTCTCATGGACACTGTCGTCGTATATGTGCATCATTCTGCACCAAATACCTACCCTTGAATATGCGATTATTCGATTTAAACCATGCAATTTTTAGATTCTATCCTGCAAAAAGCCCGTGACCACCGGCAAACTATCGTCCTTGCCGAGGGCGCAGACCCGCGCATAATCGCCGCGGCGCAACGCGCGCAAACTGACGGTATCGCGAATTGCGTGCTCATCGGCGAAGCAGCAGATATTCAACAAAAGGCTGCAGATGCAGGATTCAACTTAACCGACATTAGAATCGAAGACCCGGGCAACTCACAATACCACCAAAGATATAGTAACGACCTGTGGCAACTGCGTAAGCACAAGGGCATGACCCTGCAACAGGCCGGGCAGCAGGCCCGTGATCCACTGTGTTTCGCCGACCTGATGCTGCGCGCCGGCGATGTGGACGGTTCGATTGCCGGCGCCGTTTATACCACCGGTGACCGGGTTCTTTCGGCACTCAGAATCGTCGGCGTAAAGCCCGGTTACAATTCTGTATCGAGCTTCATGCTGATGCTGTTTGAAGCCGAACACCATGACCCCAAACAGGTCATGGTGTTCGCCGATTGCGGCCTGCAGGTCGATCCTGATGCGCAGCAGCTGGCTGAAATCGCGGTCGCAACCGCCAGTTCGGCGCGCCAGTTTATCGATGCTGAGCCGCGCGTCGCAATGCTGTCGTTTTCTACCGATGGCAGTGCCAGGCATCCCCTGGTGGAGAAGGTACGCAAGGCTACCGAGCAGGCCCGCCGGCTGATGCCCGATATCGAAGTAGAAGGTGAAGTGCAGCTCGACGCGGCAATCGTGCCTGCGATCGCGCTGCGAAAGATTTCCGATTCGCGTATCGGGGGTCTTGCTAACGTGTTGATCTTTCCTGATCTGAATGCCGGCAATATCGGCTACAAGCTGGCGCAGCGGTTCGGTGATGCGATTGCGATCGGGCCGATTTTGCAGGGGCTGAAGCACCCCGCCAACGATCTGTCTCGTGGTTGCACTACTGACGACGTCTATAACCTGATTGCGCTCACCGCGGTGCAATCCCGGGCTTAACCGCTCATGCGTATCCCCGTGCCTTCAAAGTCATTCCCGCGTAAGCGGACCCCCAGCGCAGGCTGGGTTGACGTATCGGAATCTCACCACCAACATACCATTACGAGATTCCCGCTTTCGCGGGGATGACTTTGGCAGACGCGAGGGGCGTTACGAGATTTCTTCGGGCAGTTCGAGCCGGTCGAGCAGGGCTTTAACCTCATTGTGCACCGCCACCATGGATTGCGGGCGAGCCGTCGGCTCGACTGCCATCATTTTTACAATTAATTTTGACACCTCGGGTGAGGCTTCTTCATTGATTTTCATAATCGGCGGCGCGTCTCCGTCGCGATGCATCGACAGCACTTCCATCGGCTTACCAATGTAGGGTAACTTGCCGCTGAACATGTAATAGGCTATCACTCCCAGTGAGTAGATATCGCTACGTTCGTCGGCATCGCAGCCCTCGGCGCGCTCGGGCGCGAGGTAAGCAGGGCTGCCAATAATCGAACCCGTCTGGGTCAGGGTGGCTTCCGCGGCAGTACCGGCCGAGGCGATACCGAAATCCACGATCTTCACCAGCCATTTATCGTCGATCAGGATATTACTGGGCTTGAGATCACGATGTATGACAGCCTGCTCGTGCGCGGCCGCCATGCCACCGGCTATCTGGTAGAGAATCTTGAGCCCCTCGACGGTTTCGAAATACTTGACCTCTTTCAGCACCGCCTCGAGTCCACGGCTGTTGAAATACTCCATCGATATCGCGCAGACGCCATCCTTAAGCAGAATATCGTGCACGCGAATCACGTTACGATGGCTTACCTTACGCGCGTACTTTACCTCGCGTTTGAAGCGCTCGGCCGACTGTTGGTCCACGGTCAACTCGGGCAGCATAAATTTCAGTATCAATGATTCGTCGACCATGTTGTCTTCGGCCAGCATCACTCTCCCCATCGCACCTCGACCAATCTCTTGCTTGATGTGGTAGCGGTCCATCCATACCTCGCCGGGTCTGAGCAAATCCAGCGGCGAGACATTCGCCGGCCTGAGCGAAGCAGTCGCATCGCCAAATAGCGGCAGGTCTACCACGCCTGTACTGGTATTCGATTCTTCGTCTATCTGGATATCCGGTAGCTCGTAGTCCCTGGTGATTTGCGACATCAGCATCTTGGCAAACTCTCGCATTTCGTTGGTCAGCACCGGAAGATTCCAGAGTATGTTGTCGCGAACATTGCTGGCATGCTTTTCGGTGGTGATCGCCTCTATGGTCTCGAGCGAGGCGCGTTGCACGTTCGCCTGTTCGTTCTTGAGCCCATCGAAGGCTATTTCGAGTCCCTTGCCGAAACCGAGCTGGTTGACCGCGCGCAATACCAGCACGTAGTCCTCGGGATAAGCTTCAACCTGCTTCTTAAGGATCGTAATCGCGCCGCGATTGGTTGACCTGGAAAGCGACTGGATCGCGCGTTCCCGCACCTGCCAGTTATCGCTGAGCGCGAATTCCTCGATCTTGCCGAGGTCCTCGTCACCGATCAAGTTGATAACCAGCGCCTGCGCCGTGTTACGTACGAACTCATCTTTGTGGTCGGTCAATTTCCGCGCCACCTCCGACAGGTTTTCATTGGAAACCTTTTGCACGCAGGCGACCGCTTGCTGCTGGTTCCAGTCGTCTTCGATCATCAGGCGTTTGAGGAATTTTTCAAAGTTATCCCGGTCCGCATTGACAGCGATGATGCGGGCAAAGAATTCATTCAGTGCGGTCGACTTCGAGGTCAGGTAGGCCGACAAATGCGGCACCAGGTCGGCGTCGGCCTGCTTGGCGATAATCTTGAGCACGAGCTCTAGCTCAACACCTGACATCGATTCCGTATAGGGCAATAAAACAGATGCGTCGAAATCGATCTTTAAGCGGTCCAGGGTCTTCAGCGCCTCAAGAATTACAACCTTGTTGGAATCATCTAAAAACCGGGCAACAATTAATGGAATCTTGGGCTGGTTGACGCTACCGAAATAATTCAACAGGTTGATTTTAAAAATCGGACTCTCGATCTTGTCGAGCTGAAAACTGAGCTCCGACAAATCCACAGGTTGTTCGCTACCCTCGACCAGTTTCAACAACTGGATAGCGTAGTCCGATTCCAGTTTCAAAGCGTGGTTGATGATATCTTGCGGCTTTAACGACTGCTGCTGTGACGCAAGAACTTCGATAACCTCGGACAGGGACGCGCCAGGTTCATGCAAGCGCTGAAACAGTTTCACAGAGTCGATCGCCGTGGTGTGCGACAGGATGTCGCTGGCGGCTTCACGGAAATTCGTATCGTCATGCGACAGTACGCCGAGGAAATACTCCTCTGAAAAGCCCTCGACCGATTCCCGACAAATGTTTTTCAGCACTTCCTTGTGGGGTTCATCTGCCTGCGTAATCGTCATCAACACCTTTTCGAGGTTATCGCTGACCCCTTCCCTGATTTTTCCGATCAACGACAGGCCCTTCTTGCCATCGAGATCCTTGCATTCAAGAAACTGGTTAAGCGTTCGATTGAATAAAATGTTACCGAGTTTTGCCATATGGAACAGTAGTATCTTACAGGCGAGTCAGCCTGCTATCTTTTACGAAAAGTATTCAGGGTAGAACCTTGAGTATAGATGAGTATCAGAAAACAAAAACCGCAAAAAACTAATTTTTTTCAATCATTTGCGGGCATTCAGAAACGCCTGCAAATGAAATTTTCCCTGCGCCGGCAGATAGTTCAACTCAGTTGCTACCGGACATGCATAGCGTGCCAGGCAACCCCGGGAATGACATTGCGCCTGCGGCGTTTGCAGCAAAAAGCTGGCACAGCAATCTACATCGTAACCACTACCATCAAATGCGTCGACCGGGCAACGATGCAGGCAGGGCTGCGTGGCACAGGCCAGGCAGGGTGACTCGGTCTCAAGTGGTTCTTCTGCGCAGCCGAATTCAGCACCCAGCAACGCAAACCGATACGAATGCCAGAGCCCGAACTCGGGGTGCATCATCACGCCGATCGGGGACTGTTGCAGGGCTTCGGCACGCTGCGCCCATTGCTGAAACGGGTAGTAAGGCGGCCCCGCGAACGGATAAACCGGTTGTACCGGTAGCTCGGCCGCAATTTCCTGCGCAACCCGCCGACTCCAGCGATCCAGTGGGTCCGCTGCGCCATCGAGATATTCCGCGGACTGGCTAAATATCGGCCAGTAACTCGAACCGATGTTACCCACCAGTACCAGCGCCGGCTTCGCCTCGGCGAATCCGTAAGTTTCGATTTCCGCGGTGGTTAAACGGGTGACACCGCGCGCGAACAAACCATATGCATGCAGGCGCTGGTCCAGGTTCACGCGCTGGATTCCGAACGCCAGTCACAGGCGGGACCGATCGCGGTCGCGATGACGGTCGATTCGAGGAACAGTTCACCATCGATTTCATCCTGCACGTGAACATCGTCAAATTCGAGCGTCACGGTTGGATCAATCGCACCGGCCGCCAGCGCTTTCTGCTCGGCCACGCGGGAGACGATCTGCTGCGCTTCCTGCCGGGCGGCATCCAGGTTATCGAAAATTTTCGGTTGATCCTCATGAAACAGGCAGAAAGTCCCATGCTGGGGCTGCGTAACCGTAACCTGGGCACGTTGAATTACGCTGCCCATGACGGCACCGAAGGCGTTGGCAACGTCGCCATGTTGCGGCAGGTGTAAACCGATGAACATGCTATCGGCAACATCGCGGTAGTAGCTCGCTGCCGGCGCGCCCACCGCGACGATCGGGTAATCACTGGCAAAATCAAGATTGAACAATGGCTTGCGCCCCTTTGTCTGATGGCTGCCGACAACCATGCGGGTTATGGTATCGACGATACCGCCGGTCTTGCCCGACTTGCCCGCCAGATCGAATTCATTCAGGCCGACCTCGATCAGCAAGCGCCGTATAGTTGCAGTGACCAGGTCATAAACCTGGGTGCAGGCAGCCTCGACATCATCGCTATCCCATTTGCCATAACCATAGAGGAAACGCATTTGTCGCATCCAGATGCGCGCCGACAGTTCCGCCGCGTGAGTGCTCCAGTGCGAATTGATGCCCAGCACATGGACCGCGTCCGACGGCGTAAATCCACTGTAGATTGCCAGGCCCAGGCGTTTCAGCTTGGCCAGCGCGCGGGCGTAGACACGATCCTGCTGCACGATTGCATCCAGCTCGACCGGCTTATCGGACAACAATTCCCAGGCTTCGAGTTCGACCGCGCTTAGTTGTGTCAGCAGGGCCTGGTTATTTTCAAGGCGCATGACGAAACGATTACTGCGCGCGCTGGCCATGCCCGCGAGCTGCGCTTCGAGTTTGGGGATCACTTCGGGATAAAGATGTGCCAGCAAGCTGGTAGGCACGACCCGACGCGGCCCTATAGACAGGCCCTTGTGGCCGCCAAAACGAAGTTCGCTATCGCCGCCCAGTCCGATCGAATTGACGCGCACCGCTTCTACCATTGGTTGCCAGTCGCCTATTCTGGCGCCATCGTCGCAGAGCTCCGGCTGACCATTGCTGACGATTGCAATATCGGTCGTGGTGCCACCCATGTCGGCGACGATAGCGTTTTCGAGGCCCGACAACTGGCAGGCGCCGATGACACTGGCGGCAGGTCCGGAGAGCACGGTACCAATCGGCTTTTCGATTGCGTTTTCGAGGCTCGCCAGCGAACCATCACCTTTCACCAGCATCAACGGGGCATCGATAGCGTGGCGCGCGAGATTTTTCTGCACCGAGGTGATTAACTCCTTGATCGGCGGCACCATGCGCGCATTCAGGGCCGCGGTTAATGCACGTCGCGGTGCACCCAGGCTCGACGCCAGCTCATGGCCACAGATGACGGGCATACTGGTAAGCTCGGTTACAATTCGTTTGAGGCGCATTTCATGGCTGGCGTTACGCGTGCCAAACATGCTTGAAATGGCGAAAGCCGATACCTGCTCCCGCAGCTTTTCGATGGCTTCGCGCGCGCTGCTCTCGTCCAGTGGCTGGTGTTCGCGTCCAACCGCGTCGTAGCCGCCTTGCAGGGTTACTACCAGCTGTGCCGGCAATATTTCCAGTAAGCCGCTTTGCCTGACCTGTTCCGCGGTATATCCCGGCAGCAGCACACAAACCGGTGCACCCAGGTCTTCGACCACCGAGTTGGTGGTCAGCGTGGTAGACAACGAAACCATGGTGACTTCGGCGAGTGCTGCTGCCGGTAGTTTCGCAATGACATCACCAATACCGAGGCTCAGATCAAAGCGCGTGGTCAGACTTTTCTCGGCGTTAATGATTTGCTTGCTGTCATCGACCAGCACCGCATCGGTGAAAGTACCGCCGGTGTCGATTCCAAGACGAAGCGACATTAAAAACTCCTGTTTATTTTTGTAATAGATTTCGCCGGACTATAGCTATACCGTCGCTGACAGTCTACGACGACTAGTTAACCAATTGCGACATCGCGTACAATGGGCCTTTTTTGTCCGATCATCATGTCTGATAGCTGTGTACTGCCCGCGTTCGATACCACCGAAGCCGCCGCTATCGCGCAGCGGCTGTATGGACTCGAGGGTCCGCTGAAACTGCTCAACGGCGAGCGTGATTTAAACTTCCTGATCGCTACGCAAGGTGGCAAGTTTGTCTTCAAGATTGCCAACACGCTGGAATCCCCGGCCATGCTCGAATGCCAGCACCTGGTGTTTCAACGACTGGCCGACGCGGAGGTGTTGCCGCTGGTCGCGACCGCGCTGGCGTCACTCAACGGGCGCCTGATAGAAACCGTCAGCGATGCACAGGGCATCCAACATTGCTGTCGCGTGCTGCCGTTCCTGGAGGGTCGCGTGATGGCTGATATCGTCGATTTGAAGGCACCGGTAATTGCGGACCTGGGACGGCGGCTCGCGTTGCTCGATAAAGCGCTGGGTGGATTTACGCATGCGGGGCTGGAACGCCCGTTGTTATGGAACATGGAACAGGCGCTAAGCGTACTCGAAAACTACAAACCGCTGCTTGCCAGCGACGCACAGCGCACGCTGATCGAGCACTTCGAGAACGGGTTTCGCCAACATGTGGTACCTGTGCAGGCTGAACTCAGGCGCGCAGTCATACATAACGACGCCAACCGGGGCAATGTTCTGGTCGATGAAGCGGGTTTGCAGGTTATCAGTATTATCGATTTTGGTGACATGTTGAATACGTGGCTGGTAGTGGAACCCGCCATCGCCGCGACCTACGCGATGCACGGTCAGGCCGAGCCTCTCGCCAGCGCGCAAACCCTGTTGCGCGGTTACCACCAGACCCTGCCCCTGACCACGACCGAGATCAGCCTGATGTTTGACCTGATATGCATGCGGCTGTGCACGAGTGTCTGTATCTGCGCGCATCAACAGCGCCTGGAACCGGATAACGAGTACCTGAGTATCGACGCACAGGAGAGCTGGGACTTACTGGCAGCACTGCGGGGAGTCACGTACAACGATGCCCGTGCAATGATGCTGGCGGCCTGCGCTCCGGTGTAATCCACACCCCTTACTATAGTCATCCCCACTTTGGCGCACGACTATCCGGAATAAAATACCCCTGCTTGAAGGTAGGTCATAACAATCAACTCTCTGCCTCTTTTTCGCATCGTATAGACCTAATTTTAGATAGCATCCCACGGGGAAACCGGTGAAACCCCACGCGCCTGACCGAGCAGCCTGCGGGGTTTCACCGGTTTCCCCTAACAGTGGGTGGCTACCTCGGGGGTAAGTCCGCAAAAGTGTAGCGAGGCATGGATGCCGAGCTCCAAGCGATTCCATGGATGGACCAAACGGCGCTTTTTGCCGTTTGGGAGCGACTTTTGCGGACTTACCCCCGGGGTAGCCTTAGCACGGCAGTGAACCTGGGATCAGTTGTTTACTCTGGAAAATCGTGGGCGAAAGCGGCCCCCCAGCGCACGCTGGGTTGACGCATCGGGATGACTGTAGCAAGCAGGGCGGTTAAGCGAGCACTCGCTTACGGTAACTCTCGCGATGGATGTCATAAATTTCGACGCTGACGCTGACCACCTGCGGCAATAACGGCTCGACACAGGCGAGCACGCATTCGCTGAGCATCGATTTTTGCTCATCGCTGCGACCTGAAAGCAGGTGTATCGCGACATGCACGAAAGAGTCCCGGGTCTGCCCGGTGCGGTGATGCGCGTAGCCGAGCGCACGGGTTTTGATATCGTATTCGGGAAATAGAGCTGACTCCATCGCCCCACGGTGCACCGCGTCGAGCAAAGTCTCGATTTCCTGCTGTCCGGCAATGTCCTGAGAGTAATCTATAATACAGTGAGGCATTGTTCTCTCCTGAGAGAACTAGTTGATTGGGAACAGATCCTGTAGATCTGTTCCCTTTTTTTTTGGCTTGCGACTACCCTGCATCGATATCGTCAGTCTGATACGAGATCCCGGATGCGCCGGGCCGCGCAGGCCGGCGGCGCTTCCGGCAAGTCACATGTTCGGATAAGCCGGTCCGCCACCGCCTTCGGGCACGGTCCAGTGAATATTCTGGCTCGGATCCTTGATATCGCAGGTTTTACAGTGCACGCAGTTTTGTGCGTTGATCTGTAGTGCCGGCTTGCCATCGATTTTGACAATTTCATACACCCCGGCGGGACAGTAACGTTGCTCCGGCGCATCGTACTTCTCCAGGTTCAGGCGGATTGGTACGCTGTCGTCACGCAGGCGCAAATGTGCGGGCTGGTTGTCGTTGTGATTGGTACCGGACAGGTACACCGACGAAGAACGATCGAAGCTGACGACACCATCCGGTTTCGGATAGTCGATCACGGGGTAATCGTTCTTGTTGCCGAGTTGCTCGTGGTCGGCGTGATGCCCCATGGTCCAGGGCATCTTGCCGCGGAAAACATAGGAATCGAGCGCCGCGTTGATCAACCCCAGCCATAGACCCTTTTTAAAACCGGGTCGAATATTGCGTACCTTGTGCAGCTCCTGCCACAGCCAGGAATTTTTCAGTTTTTCGGGATAGGCCGTGGCTTCGAGCGCAGGTCCCGGATTTTCTTCGTCGTATTCAAGCGGCAGCAGTTCGTGCACCGCCTCGGCGGCGAGCATCGCCGATTTCATCGCGGTATGGGTGCCCTTGATTTTCGGCACATTGAGAAAACCCGCGGTATCCCCGACCATCAGGCCGCCGGGAAAGGTCAGTTTCGGAATCGATTGCAGACCACCTTCGGAAATCGCACGCGCACCGTAAGAGACACGCGTACCACCTTCGAAAAGGGGGCGGATGTCAGGATGGTTCTTGAAGCGCTGAAACTCGTCGAAGGGGCTCAAATGCGGGTTGCGATAATCCAGCCCGATCACGAATCCAACCGCGACCTGGTTGTTTTCGTTGTGGTAGAGAAAGGAGCCGCCATAGGTGTCCGATTTGAGTGGCCAGCCGATGGTATGCAGTGTGGCGCCCTCGTCGTGCAGCTCGGGTTTGACTTCCCATATTTCCTTGATGCCGATACCGTAGGATTGCGGCTCGACGCCGTCACGCAGGTTGTACTTCTGCATCAACTCGCCGCTTA
>Ga0265306_10000406_pt1 | contig 20371 bp, 20 predicted proteins | sample Helome_3_FD_192493 | JGI IMG/M metagenome (GOLD analysis project Ga0265306, IMG submission 192493) | Marine sediment microbial communities from subtidal zone of North Sea - Hel_20160420 (Illumina Assembly) | ecosystem: Environmental > Aquatic > Marine > Subtidal zone > Sediment ... | reverse complement strand
TCATTTACGTGTGGACACGAGCACGCTGATTTTTACGACCAAATTAATCGACGGCAAATTTCCCGACTACCAGCGCGTGATTCCAGTTGATGGTAACAAGATCATGGAAGTTAACCGCGAGACACTAAAGCAATCGATGAGTCGTATTGCGATTCTGTCGAATGAAAAATACCGTGGTATACGCTTAACATTGTCATCGGGTAATTTATCGATACAGGCTAATAATCCCGACCAGGAGGAAGCCGAAGAGGAATTGCAGGTCGATTACACGGAGTCGGATATGGAAATAGGGTTTAACGTCACCTATTTAATCGATGTGTTAAATGTCCTGAATTCGGAAAAAGTACAAATCAAGCTCAAGGATTCAAACAGCAGCGCGATTATTAGCGATAGTCAGGACGATACCAGTCTATACGTCGTTATGCCGATGCGTTTGTAGAGTTAATCAGAGGTTGATAGATGTCGATCAGTCAGTTCAGCCTGACGGATTTCAGAAACCTGCGCAGTACGACACTCGACGTTGATTCCCGATTTAATTTTATTTGCGGTGACAATGGCTCAGGTAAAACGAGCCTTTTGGAAGCTATTTACGTCCTCTGTCAGGCCCATTCATTTCGGACTCACCAATTAAAGCAGTGCATCAACCACGACAAGAGCGGATTTCTGTTATTTGGCCGATTTGAAAACCACAAAGCCGGATTGGCGAAGAACGACAGGAAACTCGAAATACACGTCGATGGTAAAAGTATTAAGCGTCGTTCAGAATTAGTCAGGAAGACACCAATTAATATTGTAAACGCTGACAGTTTTGTACTTTTAGACGGCCCACCACAGAAACGGCGTGCCTTTGTCGATTGGTGTATGTTCCACGTGGAACCAGGTTATGCAGAACAGTGGCGCCTGTTTCACCATGCTCTTCGCCAGCGCAACCGATTGCTGAAGTCGAGGCAGGATATCAAGTTACTGGATTATTGGGATCAGCATCTAATTGAGCCTTCTTTGAAGCTGAACGCGATGCGCAGGGACTACTGTAAAAAACTACAAGCTACAGTCGAGGGTGAATTAAGCGAGATTCTGTCCGGTATATCGCTCGAACTTGAATATCGGCAGGGTTGGCCTGATGATCTTAGCCTCCTGGATGCAACCAGGAATAACCGTGATCGCGATATTCGCAGCGGATTTACTAATACGGGTATTCACCGGGACGATTTAAAATTTATGTCCCAGGGTAAAAACGCGATCGAAATTCTTTCCCGGGGGCAGAGCAAACGACTTTGCCTGGCCTTGTTGCTGGCATCGCTAAAGGTGGTTAGCAAATCGAGGCAGGACAGGATCATCCTGTTGATCGACGATCTCAATTCAGAACTGGACAGCAAGGCACAAAATATAGTTTATCAACAGCTGGTTAATATGGATTTACAGATGTTTATTAGTAACATCGATAGCCTGGTTCCGGAGGCAATCATGGGAAAAGAAATTAAATTGTTCCACGTGGAACATGGTATAATCAGGCCTCGAAATTTCAGCTAGATCCTTTCATGTCAAACTACGATTCCACTAGCATTCAAGTGCTAAAAGGCCTCGATGCTGTCCGTAAACGGCCAGGCATGTACATTGGTGATACCGATGACGGTACAGGCCTGCATCACATGGTTTTTGAAGCCGTCGATAATTCCATCGATGAAGCTCTAGCAGGGCATTGCAAGGAAATTAAAGTCGTTATACATAGCGATGGATCAGTATCGGTAAAGGACGACGGACGGGGAATTCCTGTCGATATTCACGAGGAAGAGGGACGTTCTGCAGCGGAGGTTATCATGACCGTTTTGCATGCTGGCGGTAAGTTTGATGACAATTCGTACAAGGTTTCTGGTGGCTTGCATGGTGTTGGTGTTTCGGTCGTCAACGCTCTGTCGGAAACGCTATCGCTGCGTATAAAACGACAGGGGAAGCTCTATACACAAGAATACAGACTGGGAGAACCTCAAGGTGATCTAATGGAAGTTAAGGATACCGATCAAACCGGGACTGAGATACGATTTCTGCCCAGCCCGACTATTTTTGGAGATATTGAATTTCACTACGATATTCTGGCGAAGCGTTTACGCGAACTGTCTTTTTTAAACTCTGGTGTACGCATTCACCTGTTTGATGAGCGTAGTAACAAGGAAGATATCTTCGAGTACGAAGGCGGTATTCGTGCTTTTGTTGAGCATTTGAATAAAAACAAGACACCGATTCACGAAAAAGTTATCACTATCAAGATGGAGCTGGATACTGTCGACGTTGAAGTTTCGATGCAATGGAACGACTCATACCAGGAAAATATCTTTTGCTATACCAACAACATTCCACAGCGTGATGGCGGCACCCATTTATCAGGATTCCGAACTGCATTGACCCGTAGCCTGAATCAATACATGGAAAACAACCAGGGTAAGAAAGAAAAACTTAACACGAGTGGTGACGACGCGCGAGAAGGTCTGACCGCCGTCCTGTCAGTTAAAATACCTGATCCGAAATTCTCATCGCAAACGAAAGACAAACTTGTTTCTTCAGAAATCAAAGGCATTGTTGAGTCGGTCGTGGGCGAATATCTAAAGGATTTTCTGCAGGAGCATCCGGCGGATGCCAGGGCGATTACGGGCAAGATTCAGGACGCAGCGAGGGCGCGGGAAGCAGCTCGCAAGGCACGCGAAATGACACGCCGCAAGGGTGCACTCGACATAGCAGGCCTGCCCGGCAAACTTGCCGATTGTCAGGAAAAAGACCCATCCCTGTCAGAAATATACCTCGTGGAAGGTGACTCAGCAGGTGGTTCGGCAAAACAGGGCCGCAATCGTAAAACCCAGGCGATTTTACCCCTCAAGGGGAAAATTCTGAATGTCGAAAAGGCACGTTTTGACAAGATGTTGCAATCGGCCGAGGTAGGTACATTGATAACTGCGCTAGGTTGTGGAATCGGGCGCGAAGAGTTTGATATAGATAAACTGCGTTATCACCATATCATTATCATGACCGATGCCGATGTTGATGGTTCCCACATTCGTACTTTGTTGCTTACCTTTTTTTATCGGCAAATGCGTGAATTAGTCGATCGTGGGCACGTTTACATTGCGCAGCCGCCACTGTATAAGGTCAAGAAAGGCAAGCAGGAGCGCTATGTTAAGGATGACAAAGAGCTGAATGCGTATTTGCTGCAGCTAGCTATTGAGGGTGCAAACCTTCATCTCGCTGACGATGCACCACCCATATCTGACCTGGCACTGGAAAACCTGGCGCGACAGTTCATAACCATACTCGCAATTTTTGAACGCCTGCAAAGGCATATCCCGCTAGAAGCGCTCGAAGAACTGGTCGATTTGCCAGTAGCGACCGAAACAACCTTGCTCGATGAAAAATTAATTGGCGAATGGGCCGAAGAACTAGTTTCGCGACTTAACGAAAAAAGCGGCAGCTCGGTATCCTACAGCATGTCAGTTAAGAGCGACGATGATAGCAACCAGTTCGGATTGATTTTAGAAAAGCGTCTGCACGGACTTACCACTCCAAGTGAGCTCAGTAGCGATTTCTTTAATGGAGCTGATTACCACCAGATAGCCCAATTTGTCGAGCAGGTGGGTGATTTGTTTACCGCGGAATCGCACATAGATAGAGGTGAGCGTCAGCAAGCAGTAGAGAAATTCAGCGAAGTTTATTATTGGTTGATGCGGGAAGCGCGTAAGGGCCTGAATATCCAGCGTTACAAAGGGCTGGGTGAAATGAACCCCGAGCAACTCTGGGAAACGACTATGGACCCGGAAAATCGACGCTTACTCAAGGTTCGTATCGAAGACGCAATCGCCGCAGATGACGTATTTACTACGCTGATGGGCGACCAGGTGGAGCCACGCCGCGTTTTTATTGAGACGAATGCGCTCAATGTCAGTAACCTCGATGTATAGTAACTATCTGATTCTATTATATTAATTTCCACATAGGGGAATAGTTTAGTAGTCAGGGAGCAAGCGGTTGGATGCCGCTAGACCAGGTACGGCCACCATTCAGTAATAGTCACAGTGTTTGCTATCACTGTGTTATCGACGAAGAAAAGGGTAGTGGTAAATCTGCCAACCAGACCGGATTTAAGAATGAACACGGCGGCCAACTGTTTGACTGGTCAATAGTAAAAAGTTAACCGCCCGCTCGTCAATTGCGGCCGGGGCCTTTTTTTCTGGTGCGCTGATAACCAGCGTTTCAATTAGTACTTCATTTTACGTTTAATTGCCGAGCTTAGTTGAGTAGACTAGCGCACTTTATGCTGAACCGATGACCGCAACCTTGACCAACCCATTACTCGAACCAGCCGAACTGCCGGCATTTAGTAAAATCATGCCACAAATGATCCAGCCCGCGATTGAACATTTAATCAGTCAAAACCGCAGCGCAATAAGGCAACTATCCGCGCAAGAACGACCTGACTGGGATAACCTGATCAAACCGTTATCGTTGATGAATGATCGCCTGGAAAAAGCCTGGTCCCCGGTACGACACCTGAATTCGGTAAAAAGTAACCCCGAGTTGCGCGATGCGTATAACAGTTGCTTACCCCTGCTCAGCGAGTACTCGACCGAAGTTAGCCAAAATCACGATTTATATCAGGGCTATCGCAGTATTGCTGACTCTGAAGCGTTTGCTACATTTTCCCCGGCGCAACAAAAAGCGGTCACCGATGCGCTTTTGCATTTCCGGCTGGGTGGCGTCGAACTCGATGGCAAAGATGCCGCGCGTTTTCAGCAATTACAGAAAGACCTGTCCGAACTGCAATCCAAATACGAAAACAATCTGTTGGACGCCACCCAGGCCTGGCAGTATCTAACCGAAGACAAGGCGGAATTACAGGGTTTGCCCGAATATGCGCTGGCGATGTTAAGCCAGTTAGCCGAACAGAAGGGTTTGACCGGATATCGAGTAACACTCGATATGCCATGTTATCTCGCGGTAATAACCTATGCAGATAATCGGGACCTGCGTAAATCAATCTATGAAGCTCACGTGACGCGCGCCTCGGATCAGGGTATTACCGATAAAGTCTGGGATAATGCGCCAAATATGGTCGAAATTGTCGCTAAAAGGCAGGAAAAGGCCAAAATACTTGGTTTCGACAATTATGCGGAATATTCCCTTGAAACCAAAATGGCGAGTAGCGTTGAACAGGTCATTGAGTTTCTCAACGATCTTGCAAAACGATCCCGTCAGGCAGCTATCGCCGAGGTTAACGAACGTCAGGTCTACGCTGAATCGCTAGGTTTTATTGGTGATCTGGAGGCCTGGGATTACAGCTATTTCGGCGAAAAACTGAAACAAAACAGATATCAGATTTCCGATGAAGACTTAAAGCCCTATTTTTCTGACGCCCAGGTCATAAACGGCCTATTCAACATAGTAGCGAAGCTCTACGGAGTTCGTATAGATCCGCTTGAAACTGGTATCGACCGTTGGGACGAGGCGGTTGGGTTTTACCAGATTGCCGATCGACAGGGGGAAGTCATCGCTTACTTTTTCCTGGACCTGTACGCCCGCGAAAACAAGCGTGGTGGCGCCTGGATGGATGAATGCGTCAACCGCTACCGTATCGATGACACCACTCAACTGCCAGTCGCCTACCTGACCTGTAACCTGACGCCGCCATTAGGTGATGCAGCAGCACTATTTACCCACGATGAAGTGATTACACTGTTCCACGAATTTGGTCATGGCCTGCACCATATGCTAACCCGGATTGACGTGCCGGATGTGGCCGGTATCAATGGGGTCGAGTGGGATGCGGTCGAGTTACCAAGCCAGTTCATGGAAAACTTTTGTTGGGAACGAGAAGCGTTACAGATGTTTGCCCGTCACTACCAAACCCAGGAGCCTCTGCCTGACGAGCTATTCGAGCGGATGATTGCCGCGCGGAATTTTCAAAGTGCGCTGCAAATGCTGCGCCAGATTGAGTTTTCGCTGTTTGATATACGCCTGCATCAGTTGACGGATATTACTTCGGCAGCGGAAATCCAGAAAATTCTAGACGAGGTTAGAGCAGAGATTTCAGTCGTTAAAACCCCGTCCATTAATCGTTTTCAAAATGGCTTTGCACATATTTTTGCAGGCGGGTATGCCGCGGGTTATTATAGCTACAAGTGGGCGGAGGTCTTATCCGCCGACGCTTTTGCTGCATTTGAAGAAGAAGGGGTTTTCAATTCAGAAACCGGGCAAAGATTTCTGCGCTGTGTGTTAGAACAAGGTGGCTCACGCCCAGCGATGGAATCTTTTTGTTGTTTTCGTGGGCGTGAACCCGAAATCGACGCGTTGTTAAGGCATAGTGGGATAAGTTAGCTGATGTTAAAAAGAATTTTACTCGGAGTGACCCTGCTGTCCTACTGCGCGCTGTTGTCAGCGCAGGAAGCAAGCGATCAGGATAAAGACCAACTGTACATAACCGATCAGTTGCGGCTTTCCCTCTATACCTCGGCTAACTCGCAAAGCAAGGTCGTCAAGTTATTACAATCCGGCGATTTACTTGAAGTAGAAGAACTATCCGGGGCATATGCCTTTGTTACCGCTCCAGGTGGCGTTAAGGGATGGGTCAAACGTGGTTTCCTGGTAGACAAACCAACCCACAACATCTTACTCAGAGATGAACAGCAGAAAACACTGGAACTCACTGCGGAAATCGAGAAGCTGGCCGACAGCAAGGCAGTTATCGATCAGTATGAACAGGACATGGATAAACTGGTTGTAAAAATTGATGAGCTCGAAACCGAAAAGCAAAAGGCTAACGAATCTATCGCTGAATTGCAGCAGTTAGTCGAAGCCAAGCAACGCGAAATTGATCTCAAGGACGCAGATAGCGCCCCGGCGATGCTGGTTTTGTGGGATACCTTCAAAAGATACTGGCAATTGATAACCCCGATGATAGCGCTCATCATATTGTTGAGTTTCCTGGTCAGCAAGGTAGTTATTGAAACCCGAATCAAAAGCAAGTTCCACGGCATCAAGATCTGGTAGATGGAATACAAGGACCTGCGGGACTTCATCGACCAGCTGGAACGAGGTGGCGACCTCAAACGCATTAGCAAGCGTATCTCTCCCAATCTCGAAATCACGGAAATCTCTAGTCGGGTTCTACGGGCAGGTGGTCCGGCACTGCTATTTGAAAATCCCGGGGAAAGTAAAATTCCGCTACTTTCCAATCTCTTCGGCACCGAGCAACGGGTTGCACAGGCGTTAGGAGAAGACAACGCGGCTGCATTACGCGAAGTCGGCAAACTGCTAGCATTTCTAAAAGAGCCGGCGCCGCCTAAGGGGTTTAAAGAAGCAATGAAAACCCTGCCAATTTACAAGAAAATCCTCGATATGTCGCCAAAAACGGTGAAAAAACCGTTGTGCCAACAAATCCAGTTGCATGGTGAAGATGTCGACCTGTCGATCCTGCCAATTCAGACCTGCTGGCCAGGCGACGTCGCGCCGCTGATCACCTGGGGTCTTGTCACCACTCGGGGACCTATCAGGCAACGTCAAAATCTGGGTATCTATCGTCAGCAGCTAATCGGCCGTAACCGCCTGATTATGCGCTGGCTGTCCCACCGCGGAGGTGCGCTCGACTATAAGGAATGGTGTGAGCAAAAGGGCGATGAACCATTTCCTGTATCGGTGGTGCTGGGTTGTGATCCGGCGACAATTCTTGCCGCGGTTACGCCGATACCGGATTCGTTAGCCGAATACGCCTTTGCAGGTCTCCTGCGCGGTAGCAAAACTGAAGTCGCCAGTTCACTACTTTCAGATCTGGAAATTCCGGCGCGGGCCGAAATCGTACTCGAGGGTCATATTTATGCCGATGATGTAGCCGAAGAAGGTCCATTTGGAGACCACACCGGGTACTACAATGAGGTTGAAAGCTTTCCGGTGTTCACCGTTGAAGCGATGAGTATGCGCAAGGAAGCGATATATCACAGTACCTATACAGGTCGACCACCGGATGAACCCTCGGTACTGGGGCTCGCGCTTAACGAGGTCTTCATCCCGATACTGCAAAAGCAATTCCCCGAAATAATCGACTTTTATCTGCCCGCTGAGGGTTGTTCGTATCGAGTTGCTATCGTCAGCATCAAGAAACAGTATCCGGGTCACGCCAAGCGGGTGATGATGGGCGTCTGGTCGTTTCTGCGCCAGTTTATGTACACCAAATTTGTCATCGTTGTCGATGACGACATCGACGCGCGTAACTGGGAAGACGTTATTTGGGCAATTTCGACGCGTACCGACCCCATCCGCGATATAACCCTGATCGATAATACACCGATCGACTATCTTGATTTTGCATCGCCCGTATCCGGTCTCGGTTCAAAAATGGGGCTCGATGCGACTAATAAACTGCCGGCGGAAACCGCGCGGGAGTGGGGTGAGCCGATAAAAATGTCAGCCGAAGTCATCGCTAGAATCGATACGCTATGGGCTGAGCTCGGACTTGATTAGCACCTGCTTTTGCACCGCCATAAAAATTGGACGATAATCCGGAATAATAACCAGCTATCGGAACGGAGGGAGAATGCGCTCAATTATGGTATTAAATTCCAAAGGCGGATCGGGAAAGAGCACGATTGCCACCAGTATCGCGAGCTACTATGCGGCGCAAGGCAACAAGGTTGTGTTGGCCGACTGTGATCCCCAGGCCTCCAGCCTGGAGTGGCTGGCAGCTCGCCCCAGCGGGCGCAGCACGATTAGCGGTATCGACGGATCCAATGGCCATTTCCGGGTTCCGCGCAGTGCCGACTATATCGTTTATGACACCCCGGCTGCGGTTCATGGTAAGGAATTAAGTGCTTTTCTGCGCCGCGCCCAAAGCATCATTATCCCGGTGTTACCTTCGCCGATTGATATGCGTGCGGCGACTCCATTTATCCAGAGGGTGCTCGACAACGGCCGCATTGCGCGCAAGGAAGCCAGGGTGGCGCTAATTGCTAATCGCTGCCGGGAAAATTACAACATTTACCACCAGCTCGATACCTATTTGCGCAAGGTTCGAAAAGCACCGTTTATCAGTGTGTTAAGGGAAACCCAGAACTATGTGCGTGCCGCGGAACGCGGGCTTGGGATCTTTGAACTGGCACCCTACGCGGTACGCAAAGACGTCGATCAATGGGAGCCGATTATTCGCTGGCTTAACAGTAAGCGCAGCCAGCCGGTTACCTGATCCCATCTCCGAAGCAAGCCATCGTGTCACGGTAATGCCGACGGGTGAAGAGTTTGATTGCCCGGCGCACAAAACAATTCTCGCCGCCGCACATGCAGCTAATATCCTGATTTCCTATAGCTGTCGCAGCGGACAATGCGGCTCCTGCCTGGGAAAGTTGCTTAGTGGCGAAATCGAGTACCCGCGGGGCTTACCGGATGCGCTTAGCCAGCAGCAACACGCAGCGGGCTATGCGTTATTTTGCAGCGCACAGGCGACTTCGGATTTGCTAATTGAGTTAATCGAACCCGAGTTCCCGGCTACTTAAAATCAACCCAGGGCATGGTCCACAGCCTGTTGTGCGTGGATAGCGGTAGTGTCGTAGAGTTTAATGTCGGTATGTTGCGGTTGCAGTAGCATGCCGATCTCGGTACAACCCAGGATCACCCCGTCGATTTTTTGCGCGCGCATGCGATCGATGATCGCGAGATAGACTTCGCGGGATTCGTCTTCTATCTGCCCCTGGCATAACTCCTGGTAAATAATGTCATGTATCATTTGTCGATCGTGTAATTCGGGTATCACCACGTCAATTTCATGCTGCTCGCTGATACGCTTGCGGTAAAAATCGAGTTCCATCGTAAACGCGGTACCTAGCAAACCGATGCGCCTGGCGCCGTCCCGTAGCAGAACTTCCGCGGTAGCGTCTGCGATATGTAACAGCGGAATATCGACCGCTGCGCAGGCGGCATCTGCGACCTGATGCATCGTGTTGCTGGCGATAAGGAAAAAATCGGCGCCGCCAGTTTCAAGGCGACGGGCGGCATCGACGATAATCTCGGCCGCACCCTCCCAGTCGCCGCTATGCTGAAGTTTTTCGATCGGTTCGAAATCAACGCTATACATCAGTATCTGGGCCGAATGCAGACCGCCAAGGCGCGCTTTTACCCCTTCATTTATGAGTCGATAGTAAAGCAGGCTGCTTTCCCAGCTCATGCCCCCGATTAAACCGATTGTTTGCACCAGATTTGGTTCTCAGTCAAAAATTGCACTATAACAGGAATCAGAATGCCAAAATTCGAATTCAATATGGCGTTATCCGCCGATGAAACCAGGACTATCTACGAGGGTCGGGCGCGTTACATCATGGTCGAATCCGCGCAGGGTTTGAAGTTGCAATTGCCCGCAGCCAATTTTCGCCGCCATGTTACTGCCGAAGGTATTAAGGGGCGTTTTTGCGTTGAAACTAACGGTAACAACAAGATACTGGCATTAAGCAAACTTTAACCGGTTTTGCTGCGCTGGCTCTGTTTGGCCGCCAGTTTCAGGGTTTTGCGCTGCCTGGCCTGCTGCGCGACATCGGCGCCGATATGAAGCTCACCTCGAGTTTTGGCAAGCTGAACCTGCTTTTCGCGCTCGTGAAAGCGGCTGCGTTCGCTACTGGACTTACTATCGTAGCAAGCGGGGCAACTCACTCCGGACTGATACTTCTGGTTGGCCTTGTCGGCATCGCTTATTGGTAAGCGACAGGCGTGGCACTGATCATAACTACCTTTTTCAAGGGAATGATTGACACTCACGCGATTATCGAAAACGAAGCATTCGCCATTCCACATCGTTTCCGTTTCGGGTACCTGTTCGAGGTAATTCAGTATGCCCCCTTGTAAATGGTAAACCTCGTCGAAACCCTGCTGGCGTAAATATGCGGTCGATTTTTCACAACGTATGCCGCCGGTACAGAACATCGCCACTTTGCGATGCTTTTGCGGATCGAGGTTTTGCTTTACGTAGGCCGGGAAGTCGCGGAAGGATTTAGTGTTGGGGTGTATCGCGCTAGCAAAGCTGCCAATGGCTGATTCGTAATCATTGCGGGTATCAATCAAGGTCACTTCGGGATCATTGATCAGTTCATTCCAGTCAGCGGGCGGGACGTAGTTGCCGCTATTTGCGGGATCGATATCCGCAACGCCCATGGTTACGATTTCGCGTTTCAGTTTAACGCGGGAGCGATAAAAAGGCATGCTATCGTCGCTTGAAAACTTGCAATCAAAACCACGCAAGCGGTCATCCTGGCGCAAGTAATCAAGCAGCTCTTCGATAGCCGCAGCCTCGCCTGCCACGGTGCCGTTGATGCCTTCGACTGCTAGCAGCAAAGTGCCTCGAATCTGTTTGTCGAGCATTAACTGCAGCAGAGGTTGGCGTAATTCTTCGAAATTATCGAGCCGCACGAAGCGGTATAGCGCAGCAATAACGATAGCTGATGACATCGAGCCTCCTGGAGCGTAAGTCCAGTGCCATGTTGTAAAGGAGGCGTATTCTAGCGCAGTTATTATGGTTTTGTTAAGTTGTCTTCGAGCGACGCTGTGGACTCGATAGATTCATTGCCTGGCGAGGTTGATTTCCCAGCGCTGCGGCTTGCATGGTGCTACCGAAACTGAAACGGCGCCATGGGGCCTATTTGTCGACTTTACCGATTACATCGATATGATGGTCGATAAAATCTATCTGATCGCCGGCCCTGATCTTTTTGCGTTTGCGGGTCTCAACCTCACCGTTGACACTAACCAGTCCGTCGGCGATTGACTGCTTGGCGTTGCCACCGCTCTCGCTGAGCCCTTCGAACTTCAGGATTTTGTAAAGCTCGACAAATTCGGACTCGAGCTCCGCGATGATGTTGTCTGAATCACTCATATTTACTCGTCGAAATCGATATGAATATCGTCCGGCCAGGGTTGTCCTCTACCGGTTTCAATACAGGATTTCAAACTCATCATGAAAACCCCCCACTTGGTGCTGCAATGCGCCAGAAACGCATCTGACCTGGGCCAATTATAATGACTGAAATTAACAATCGTCTGATTTTTTTCTTCCTGCAGTTCAAATGATACTTCGGTGCCCTTCCAGTCTTCAGGTACATCACCTGAATGTCGCCAACGCACCAGACGCTGCGGGATTAGCTCGATTACGGCGAAATCAGGCCCGCTGTCGCCAAAGCGAAATTCAATGATCGAACCTGCCTGACCAGCCCCCCTGGTATTGCTTGTCCACCATTTGGAGAGCCCGACATCGGTGGTTAGTAACTCGTATATATCGGCGGCGCTGCCCCGAATTCCGACACGATGCATGATTTTAGCCATTGCGTTAGTTTAAACGTTTAATGACATTGGGAATAGACTTGGGGAGAATAACCGCTTCTGTTAACGACAGGCTGATCATGATCCAGTGGTACCCAGGCCATATGTACAAAGCGAGCAAGGAATTCAAAAAGATCCTGCCGCAGGTCGACCTCGTTATCGAGGTGCTCGATGCGCGTCTCCCCGGTTCCAGCGAAAATCCACTGCTGGCGGAATTACGTCGTGCCAAGCCCTGCATCAAGCTGCTCAATAAAAGTGATTTATCAGATTCAGCGCATCTTGCCGACTGGATAGCCAGCCTGGAACAGCAAAACCAGGTCAAAACCCTGGTATGCAGTACCAACGACAACGCTATTGCAGAGCTCCCGGCGTTGTGTCGAGCGCTGGTGTCAGCGCGCAATAATCGCTCTGCAATGATTTACGCGATGATTGCCGGGATCCCCAACGTGGGCAAGTCGACGCTGATAAACAGGCTCGCGAAGCGCAGCATCGCGAAGACGGGGAACGAAGCCGCGCTTACCCGTATGCAGCAACGTATCGAAATTTCACCCGAATTAACCCTGATAGATACCCCGGGCATGCTCTGGCCAAATATCGAGAACGAGGCCAGTGGCTACCGACTGGCTGCCACCGGCGCAATCCGCGATACCGCGCTCGAAATGCAGGAAGTCGCAAGTTTTATTGCAGAATTTCTGCGGCAGATCTATCCCGACCGCCTGATTCAGCGCTATGATATCGAGCCATTGCCTGGTTCTGAAATCGAACTGCTGGAAGCGGTTGCGCGTAAACGTGGCTGTATCGTTTCCGGCGGTCGGGTAGACCTCGAAAAAGTATCGCGGTTGTTGATCAGCGAGTTGCGTAGCGGCGATCTCGGCGGGATTTGTCTGGAAACACCCGCCGGTTTCGCAGCCGAAGCGGAACAGGTAACAATAGACCGTGCCCGAAAGGCAGCCAAGAAAGAAGCGCGTAAAGCAATGCGCGGTAAACGCAAGCAGGGGAAACAGGCATGATAATACGTCGGGCACTATCGCAGGACACGGCCGAACTCGCCGAGTTCAATATCAAAATGGCGCATGAAACCGAGGGCGTAGAGTTAATACCCGAGGTCATTACCGCAGGTGTTAAAGCCATGATCGATAACCCGCAAATGGGATTTTACCTCGTGGTTGAACTCGATAATAACATCCAGGCATCATTGATGATTACTACCGAATGGAGCGATTGGCGCAATGGTATTTTCTGGTGGATACAGAGCGTTTACGTGCGGCCGCAGTACCGTCGCCAGGGCCTTTACCGCGAGCTTTACCTGCGCGTCAAGGAACTCGCCGAGCAGGAGGAGCCGGCGGTCTGTGGTTTTCGGCTCTATGTCGAGCGCGACAATATCGCTGCGCAAAAAACCTATGAATCGCTGGGCATGAGTGAAACTGAATACAAATTGTTCGAAGAGCTGCACCCAACGCTTGAGTACAAGAGGTAGCCCAAAGTCACCGACAGGTGTCATTCCCGAATATATTATCCATCGTCCCACGTTCCCAGCTTCTGTTTCGTGCCGTATAGACTTAATTTTAGATAGCATCCCAAGGGGTTTCACCGGTTTTCCCTGACAGTGGGTGGCTACCTCGGGGGTAAGTCCGCAAAAGTGTAGCGAGGCATGGATGCCGAGGTCCAAGCGATTCCATGGATGGACCGAACGGCGCTTTCTGCCGTTTGGGAGCGCCTTTTGCGGACTTACCCCCGAGGTAGTCTTAGAACGCCAGTGAACCTGTGATCAATTGTTTATTCCGGACGGTAGTGCGCGTAAGCGGGGGGTCCGGCGTTTCGGAATCTTGCAATGCGTAATAATCACATAACCCCTGTTTTTATCCAGCGCTGTCAAGCCAGCTTGCTTTGGCATTTCGCTAGTAATATAGTCATCCCTCCTCAACGGGGTGCTCATCAGAGCTGAGAGACGTCTTGCAGACGCCAACCCGATGAACCTGATCCAGTTAATACTGGCGTAGGGATGTGAGCTGATCAAAACTGTTTCCCATCTCTCCGTTTTATATCCCAGCTAAATGGAGAAAAGCATGTATATGGTTTTACGATTTTTGAGTGGCACGCTGTTGGCACTGTTGCTTTCATTTGTGGCACAGGCGGCAAGCCCCACCCTCGTGGTGTACACCTACGATTCCTTTACCAGCGAGTGGGGGCCTGGCCCTCAGGTCAAAGCCGCTTTCGAGGCACAATGCGCCTGTAGCCTCGAGCTAGTAGGTCTCGAGGACGGGGTTTCGATGCTCAATCGACTCAAGCTCGAGGGTGGTAACACCCGCGCAGATCTGTTACTCGGCATCGATACCAGTCTTACCGCTGAAGCTCGCGCCAGCGGACTATTTGAGGCTCATCGCATAACAATGCAGAAGTCGTCGCTGCCACAGCCATGGCAGGATGATTTGTTTCTACCTTATGACTATGGTTATTTTGCCTTTGTCTACAACAAGGAACTGCTCGAAATTCCACCGACAAGCCTGCGCCAACTGGTGGCAGACGAAGAGGGACCAACCATCCTGATACAGGACCCACGTACGTCAACTCCGGGATTGGGGTTGCTGCTATGGATCAAGAAGGTATTCGGTGACGAGTCTGACCAAGCCTGGACAAGGCTATCGAAACGCATAGTCACCGTCAGCAAGGGCTGGAGTGAAGCCTATGGCCTGTTCCTCAAGGGCGAGGCCGACATGGTCTTAAGCTACACGACGTCCCCGGCGTATCATCTCATCGCCGAGCAGGACGCGCGTTTTGCCGCAGCGCGTTTCAGCGAAGGTCACTACCAGCAAATTGAGGTCGCCGGGCTGGTACGCAGTAGCCAGCAGAAGCAACTGGCGCGGGACTTCCTCGAGTTTATGCTTAGTGATAGTTTTCAAAGCATTATTCCAACCACCAACTGGATGTACCCGGCAACCCTGGCGCGCGCAGAACTACCTGCGGATTTCGACCAACTGATAGATCCGTCGCCGGCATTGTTGCTGAACGAAGAACTGGTGGCGAGTAAACGCAAATCCTGGGTGGATGACTGGCTCGAGGTCATGTCGCGATAACCGATGGCCAGGTTAAACGCGCGCGCAATCACGGCGGGACTGGTACTTGCGATACTGGCGTTGATCGTACTGGCGCCGATGGCGGGTTTGCTGAACCTGAGCGGAATACCCGGTTATGAACCCGGTGATCTGCGTTTCTGGGAAAGCGGCTATATCAGGCGAGTGTTATTTTTCAGCCTGTGGCAAGCCCTGCTGTCTATGTTGTGCAGCGTACTGCCGGCAATTCTGGTAGCACGTGCTTTCGCATCGCAAGCGGATTTTCCCCTGCGGGGATTATTATTGCGCCTGTTTGCGTTACCCCTGGTGGTGCCAGCGGTAGTAGCCGTGATGGGAGTGGTCTCGGTTTACGGTAGCGGCGGCTGGCTTCCTCTTGGCAGGTCGCTTTACGGGCTTAATGGTATTTTACTGGCACATGTGTTTTTCAATTTGCCGCTCGCGGTCAGGTTGCTGTTGCCACAATGGCAGACGATCCCGCCACACCACTGGCAACTCGGGGAGCAACTTGGTATGAACGCCTGGCAACGTTGGCGTTTTCTCGAATGGCCCGCGTTACGAGAAGCGCTACCAGGTGTCATGCTGCTGGTATTCATGCTTTGCCTGACCAGCTTTGCGGTCGTGCTGACGCTGGGTGGAGGTCCAAAAAGCACCACGCTGGAGGTTGCGATTTACCAATCGCTGCGCTTTGACTTTGATCCGGCACGGGCGGTTGTACTGGCCCTTTTGCAACTCTCAATATGTACCCTGGTGGCAATACTGACGCTACGACTTCAACGTTTGCCCGAGGTTGAAATTACACTTGTTTCGCCTTCGAAGCCAATTGTTGTGCGCCAGAATCTGCTTAATACATTGCTTATCCTGGCGGCCGGGGTTTTCGTTGCTATGCCGTTACTATCGATGTTGATCGATGCTCTTGGCGGACCCCTATGGCAGGTTATTGGCACCACCCGGTTATGGCGGTCGCTCGTCACCACGCTTTTTATCGGCTTGTTCGCAGCCCTGTTTTCGGTCGCTGCCGGATGGTTCCTGCTGCAATACAGCGCCAGCCTCTCCCTGGCAGGAAAAACCAGCAAGGCCCACCTGGTCGATCTTGCCGGCTCGATTGTTTACGTGGTGCCGCCTTTGGTCATAGGTAGTGGGCTGTTTGTCCTGTTGTCACCACATTTCGATGTCTTTGCCTGGGTTTACCCGATCGTAATCGCCATTAACGCGGTGATGGGATTACCGTTTGTCATCCGCAGTCTGGGCCCGGCACTACGGCAGAATCATGCCCGTTACCACTATCTGTGCCAAAGCCTGGCGTTACAGGGCTGGAACCGGTTTCGTTATCTCGAATGGCCGTTGTTACGGCGACCATTGGGTCTCGCCGCAGCCCTGGTCGCAGCGTTGGCAATGGGCGACCTCGGTGTTATCGCCTTGTTCGGTACTCCGCACAGCGCGACTCTGCCACTATTGATCTACCAGCAACTGGGGGCTTACATGATTCCCCATGCCACGGTGACCGCTCTGCTATTACTGCTGCTCAGCCTGACTGTATTCTGGGGCCTGGAGCGGGCTATTGGAGGCAAAACCGATGCTTGAAATAAAACAGCTCGAGTTTGCTTACGCGGCTGAAGCGGCCCCGACAATGCATTTCAACCTTAGTGTTGCGGCAGGAGAAATACTAAGCCTGATCGGGCCCAGCGGTTCAGGTAAATCGACGCTGTTGAATCTCGTTGCCGGTTTCCTGGCACCGAGCGCAGGTCAGATATTACTGGACGGTATTGCAATTGAAACATCAGGCGTGGCATCGCGTCCGGTGTCGATCGTTTTTCAACAGGACAACCTGTTTCCTCATCTCGATCTGTACACCAACGTCGCGCTAGGCGTCGATCCGTCGTTGCGTCTTAGCCGTGAACAAGCCGATGCCGTGGCCGTGGCGCTCGACCAGCTCGGACTAAGTGATCTGCGACGGCGTAAGCCGGGCGAATTATCTGGCGGCCAGCGCCAACGCGTCGCACTGGCCCGCGTGCTGGTGCGCAAACGCAGAATTCTGCTGCTCGACGAAGCGTTTGCTGCACTCGGTCCGGCGCTACGCGCCGAACTGATCGAGGTGGTCAAGAAGCTGGTACGCGATAACAATATGGCGGCATTGCTGGTGAGTCATCAACCTCGAGACGCACTGCTTGCCTCGGCACGTACGGCTTTTATCTGTGCTGGAAAAATTACCGCGCTGGAACAAACCGGCGACCTGCTAGATCATTCGCAACTTGCGGAAGTGCGTGATTATCTGGGAGCGGTATGAAACAGAAAATTATCGAAGGGGTGTTTTCGCGCGCTGCAGTGCTGGCGGGGTTTACGCCTGCGGATTTTACCATCACTCCCCTGGCGGGTTATACCAACCGTAACTTTCACCTGCACAATCACCAGCACGACTGGGTTTTACGAATTCCACGTGCCAGAACCAATGGCTTTATCGACCGTGCCGCCGAGGCCCACAATCAGACCCTGGCTCACCAGTTGCAAATCGCACCACGGGTGTTCTGGCGCGACAGCCGGGGAACTACCCTGACACCGACGCTCAGTTCCAGCCGCGAGCTATGTGCCGCCGATTTCTGTGACGACGCAATGCTGAAAATCATCGTCGATCCAGTACGATGCCTGCATCGCAGTGGACGGAAGTTCCGTGGCCGGGTCAATCTTCAGGGGTTACTGGAAAGTCACTTCGGGATGCTCAGTGAGCACGATCAGCAACGCCTTGAGCCGCGCCTGCGTCAGGCCGAGCGGGTGTTGAAGCTGCTGCAGACTCGCGATGACGCATATGTCCCCTCGCATAACGATCTGGTGCTGGGAAACCTGATGTTTGACCAATCGCGCTTGTGGTTAATCGATTGGGAGTACTCGGCTATGGCTTCACCTTACTGGGACCTGGCGACTCTATGCAATACCGCAAACCTGGACCTGCAGCAAAGTCAGCGTTTGCTGCGCGTTTATTGCGCCGGCGAACCGGTAATGGAAGAATCTATCCTTTTTGACTATCGAGGCCTGCTGAAATTGCTCAGTGATTGCTGGATGGCTGCACTCGCGGATTAATAACGCTCAAAAATGTTTACTCATTCGGCAAGTCTGTACATTGCTTCAGTGTTGATCTGGGGGTCGACCTGGTACGCAATCAAGTTTCAGCTCGGTGTGGTTGCGCCAGAGATTTCGCTGGTATACCGTTTTGCGCTGGCGGCAATTATTTTGTTGTTGTTTTGTACGCTGACCGGGCGTTCACTCAAATATTCCCTTCGACAGCATGGGTTTATAGCGTTACAGGGGTTGTTTTTATTCTCCAGCAACTATCTGATATTTTACTGGGCGACCGGCTTGTTGACCTCTGGCATTGTCGCATTGATGTTCTCCACGGTAATCCTGATGAATATCGTCAATGGCGCGATATTCATGCGTGTGGCGGTAAGCGGGCGGGTAATCCTGGGTGCCTGCTTTGGTATCGCCGGTATTGCGCTGATATTCTGGGCCGAGCTTAGCGCGGTCGATAACAATGCCGATACCTGGCGTGGCCTGTGGATGTGTTTGCTGGCAACCTGTTTCGCCTCGATCGGAAATATAATCTCGGCGCGCAACCAGAAACAAGGCATTTCGGTGATACAAACCAACGCCTGGGGTATGGGCTATGGCGCGCTGGTGATGGCCGCCTATGCAATTGTCAGCGGGGCACCCTTCAACTATGACCCCAGTTTCAACTATAGCGTCTCGTTGATTTACCTCTCGGTATTCGGTTCGATTCTTGCGTTTGGATCCTACCTGACCCTGGTGGGGCGCATCGGGGCGGATAAGGCCGCTTATGCCGCGGTACTGTTTCCGGTTATCGCCCTGGGGTTATCGACAATATTTGAAAACTACCAATGGAGTATGCGCGCCGTGTTCGGTTTCGCGCTGGTACTGCTCGGTAACTACATCGTGCTCACCAAATCAAAACCGTAAACTTATTTTATCCCCGGCGCTTTACTGGTCTGGTTTTAGCGGCCTCCCGAGACATCGATGAAGCTGGCCGAGGTATAGGCCGACGCGTCGGATAGCAGCCACAAAATCGCTTCGGCTACTTCCCGGGGGAAGCCCCCGCGCTGCATGGGCACACCCGTTTTGAGGCGGTCCACGCGTCCGGCCTCACCGCCATCGGCGTGGATATCGGTATATATCAGGCCCGGTTTGACCGCATTGACGCGGATCCCCTGAGCGCCCACTTCTTTTGCCAGTCCGATAGTCATCGCGTCGATAGCCCCCTTGGCGGCGGCATAATCGACATACTCATGGGGAGCGCCGAGGTCGGCGGCACGAGAAGAAAGATTGACAATCGATCCGCCTTCACCACCGAGCAGGGTTGACATGCGTTTAACCGCTTCGCGCGCGCATAGAAAACTGCCAATAACGTTGATTTCGAGGATTCGTTGCCAGCGGGCGACTGTCATCTCGACAAGATCGCTTTGCGGCTCGAGGATGCCAGCATTGTTGACCAGTCCGTCGAGGCGCCCAAACTCGCCGTCGATGGCGCGGTACATGGCTTCGACCTCCGCCTCGACGCCAACATTAGCCTGGTATGCGATCGCGTGATGACCATCCGCCTGAAGAGATTCAAGAAGCTCGGTGGCGGCCTGTTCGCTATGCAGGTAATTAAGGCATAACGAGTAACCACGCATGGCAGCGAGGCGTGCGGTTTCGGCGCCGATGCCGCGGCTCGCGCCGGTGATCAGTAACACTTTTGACATTGTTTTAGTACCCTGTTCGGCAAAGGCACGGCCCTGGCCGGTTTACTGGTAAATCAGTTCCGGGGTTTCGGGCTTTTGATCTCGATAGCGAATCGCATACAAACCCAGCACCCCCTTGGTATCTTGCCGAATCTCGATATATACCTGCGTCGCCGGGGTTTTCAGATTTTCCACTAATGCCCGTGCATCGGCCTGTTGATTGTAAACGATAATGGCTTGCGGATT
>Ga0265306_10000405_pt1 | contig 20403 bp, 13 predicted proteins | sample Helome_3_FD_192493 | JGI IMG/M metagenome (GOLD analysis project Ga0265306, IMG submission 192493) | Marine sediment microbial communities from subtidal zone of North Sea - Hel_20160420 (Illumina Assembly) | ecosystem: Environmental > Aquatic > Marine > Subtidal zone > Sediment ... | reverse complement strand
GATTGGTATAATCTTGCAAGCGGACTTTTGAATGCACAAAATACATGATGAGTCTTCACTGGTATACCATACTTAAAATTTATGGTAAAGATTTATTTGATGAGTTTGTCACAACCCTTTATGATCTTGGACAAAAGTTTGGTAAGATTTTAGAAAATGACCCATTCTTTGAAATGGCAGTAAAACCAATGTCGAATATTTTATGTTTCAGGTTTATTGAGAAAGACTTGGATCTACCAACCCTGAATAAAATCAATGCAGAAATTCGGCAAAAACTGTTGGAAGAAGGTGAGTTTTATATTGTACAAACAAAAATTAAAGGAATTATTTACCTGAGGGCTACAATTATGAATCCATTTACAAACGAAGAACATTTTTTAGATTTACTAAAAAACATAAGAGTTGTGGCAACACAAATGATTAAATAATGAATTTGAAGAGTGATTGCGGCATTCTCTATTTATACCCATTAAATGTTATCGCATCGACTCTAGAACTTTCGCTTCACCGGCCTTATTGGCAAAATTAATAGCACATTCTATCAAAGCTAAATGTGAGTATCCCTGAGGGAAATTCCCAAGTAATCTTTTTGTTTTAAAATCAATGTCTTCACTAAAAAGACCCAAATGATTACTATAACTCAATAATTTATCAAAAAGATGTTGTGCCTTTTCTTCTTCTCCAATCTTAAAAAGACTATTAATAAACCAGAATGTACAAATGGTAAATGATGATAAAGGTAATCCAAAATCGTCCTCATTCTTATATCTGTACAACAATCCATTATTACTTAATTCTTTTTCTATTGCTAATACAGTACTTACATATTTAGGGTCCTTCGCATTAATAAATCCATAAGATTCCATCAAAAGAACAGAGGCATCCAGGTGATCAGATCCATAAGATTGGGTAAATGCGTTTACCTCGTTATTCCATGAATTCGAATAAATATCCTGTTTTATTTCACGTTCCAATACTACCCATTTTTCAAGTTTACGTGTTTTTTTAAGTATCCTGGCAACCTTTATAGCTCGGTCAATGGCCACCCAACAAAGTACTTTGGAAAAGGTGAAGTGCCTTTCTTCAGTTCTTAATTCCCAAATCCCCTTATCAGCCTCTTTCCAGTGCCTAGCCACAATCCAGACTATCCCTTTGGTTATGCCCCATAGTTCTTCCCCGTTCTCTATATTGGTGCTAAATTTTACCAACTGGGCATAAATTACATCCATTAGAATTCCATATATATCATTTTGCTTTTGTTTATAAGCAGCATTCCCAATTCGAACTGGTTTAGAACCTTTATATCCACTCAGGTGATCTAATGTTTCTTCAGTCAGATTTTTTTCCTTATTTATACCGTACATTATCTGGAGTTTCTCGTCTTTATCCGGAATAAGATCAATAATAAACTGAAGATATCTTTTGGCTACATTTTTGTGCCCTAATTGAGACATTACTTTAATAACCATAGAAGCGTCTCTTATCCAACAAAAACGATAGTCCCAATTTCTAACTTCTCCTATAGTTTCTGGTAAGGAGGTAGTGATAGCGGCCAGTACTGCACCCGATTTATCATAGCTTAGCAGTTTGAGTGTTATAGCACTTCTTGTAATTTCCTTATTATACTGATTGTATTTTGGCGTTCTGTTAGTCCAGTTCAACCAATAGACTTTAGTGTTTTCCAGGTCTAAATAAATCTTCCTCGAATCGGGCTGTAATATCTTCTCATTATAAGTCAGTAAAAAGTACCCGTTTTTTGTGACCTCTAACTCCCTTCCTTCCATGACTGCATTTTTATTGAAAGAAGTATATAAAAAGACAGTATCAAATTTTTCATTGTCAGTAATACTAACAATAAAATTCTTTTTTACATAAGACCGCGTCTCCCCTAGCGCATACTCCAGTTTTGGATCATATAGCATTTTAAATTTTGGTTTCCCTTTAATATATCTTACATGTCGGGCTAATTCAGGAGGTGCATGATACTTCCCATTTTCTATATAATACCTGGGCATGAAATCATGAAGTTCGAAGGCATTATCGCCATCAGAATATCTTGTGATCAGGATAGCTGTATTTTTTTTATATCGCTGGCTAATAGTGTATTCTTCCGAAACATGAATATCAAAACTGCCTCCAATTTTCTCATCCAGTATCTTTGCAAAAACGGATGAAGAATCAAATTCAGGCAAACAACACCATTCCAGGGAACCGGTTTTAGAAATTAGTGCTGCACTCCTGCAATTTCCTATAATACCATAATCTAAATTATCCATAATTAAATTATCCGCTAAAAGTTCCTTATTAATTGTTATTAAACTACAATTTGCCGAAATTTAGAAAAATAAAAATCAATACCCCTTAATTTTATACAATACATGAGCAAAACTATCATAATCTCAAATAGACTGCCTGTTCAATTGCAAATTGGCAATGGAAGTATTAATGCGATACCAAGTGTGGGAGGCCTGGCCACCGGAATGAAATCGGTGCATTCAGGTGGAGATAGTCTTTGGATTGGGTGGTGCGGCCTTACCAATGAAGAAATTCCTAAGGAACTTATCCCTAAAATAGATAAAGCACTCGCCAAACATGGTTCTTCCAAAGTAAATCTAAGTGAAGACGATGTAAATGGATTTTATTTTGGATTCAGCAATCGCACAATCTGGCCGTTATTTCATTATTTTTTGGAGTATGCCGAATTTGAATTGGATAACTGGTTGACCTATAAGTCTGTTAACCAAAAGTTTGCAGATGCAATAATTGAAAAGGCAAGTTCGGATGATACCATTTGGATACATGATTATCAATTAATGCTGGTGCCAAAAATGGTAAGGGAAAAACGCCCTAAATTGTCTATTGGATTCTTCCTGCATATTCCTTTTCCCTCATATGAAATATTCCGGACATTACCCTGGCGTGAAGAAATTCTGGAAGGATTATTAGGTTCAGATTTAATAGGTTTTCATACTTATGATTATGAGCGTCATTTTTTAAGTTCTGTCAGAAGGTTGCTGGGATACGAAGTTAGTTTTAATGATATTTACGTTGATAACAGAATTGTAAAGGTCGATTCCTTTCCAATGGGTATTGACTATAAAAAATTTAGTGATGCCGCAAAAGCGCACCAGCAGAATAGCGAGGCGCAACAATCTGATTTGCAGCGCAGGCTCGATATTCATAAAAAATCAAGTCCGGATGCCAAGTTAATATTGTCTATTGATCGTCTGGATTATAGTAAAGGTATTGCCAAACGGTTACATGCATTTAAATACTTCCTTGATAAATATCCTCAATACAAAGAAAAGATCCGGCTTATAATATTGGCAGTACCCTCAAGATCCAATGTCCCACAATATCAACTTTTAAAAAAGGAGATTGATGAGCTTGTAGGACGAATTAATGGAGAATTAGCAACGGTTAGCTGGACCCCTATTTGGTATTTTTACAGATCACTGCCGTTTGAAAACTTAATTGATTTATACGCTTCTAGTGATATTGCCTGGTTAACTCCGATAAGGGATGGAATGAACCTGGTTGCGAAAGAATACGTTGCCACAAGAACAGATAAAACCGGGGTTCTTATTTTGAGTGAAATGGCGGGTTCTTCTGATGAAATGAACGAAGCTTTGCTAATTAATCCAAATAATTTTGAGCAGATTGCAGACACCTTATTAAAGGCAATAAATATGCCCGAATTGGAACAGCAAAGAAGAAATACGATACTGCAAAGGCGTCTTGGGCGCTATGATGTTGAGAAATGGGCAAATGACTTTATGAATTCGCTCAGAAAGCAAAAAGACCGTGATGCGGCTAATGTTTCAAAACGCCTTACCGAAAATATAATAGCCGGTGTCCTTAAAGATTACAGCGAGGCCAAAAAGCGAATTTTTTTTATTGATTATGATGGTACGTTAACAGGTTTTAAAATTGATCCACAAAAAGCAAGCCCGGATGAATCGCTATTTAAATTATTGGACCGGTTGAACGAAACGGAAGAAAACGATATTTATTTGATAAGTGGACGTGATAAAGAAACTTTTGGTCGCTGGTTTTTGCATAAAAAATATAATATGATTGTGGAACATGGCGTATGGATTTCGGAAAAAGGTGAAGAATTCAGAATGCTGGAAAATGTTAAAAAAGACTGGATGGAAAAAATATATCCTGTATTGGAATCATTTGTAGACAGAACCCCTGGATCCTTTATTGAAGAAAAGAATTATTCCCTGGCCTGGCATTATAGAAATACAGATCCAGACTTTGGAGCGAACAGGGCTGCAGAATTGAATACTGTACTTACCAGTCTGATTGGCAACGATGATATAAGCGTTTTAAGTGGAAATAAGGTTATGGAAATAAAAAGTAGTAATGTTAATAAAGGCAGAGCAGCTATGAGAGTTCTGCCACAGAAGGATTATGATTTTATTTTTGCAATTGGGGATGATTGGACGGATGAGTTTATGTTTCAGGAGCTTCCCGAAGAGGCGGTGACTGTTAAAGTAGGAATGCAAAGTACCCAGGCAAAATATTTTATTGAAAGTGTTTCAGGAGTACGAGGTATCCTTCAAAAGTTTATTCAATAATTATTATACTTTTGAAGGTGTCAATTTGCTGAGCATTATTATTAAAGTAGATTCATATTAAAATAATAATAATCCCTTTTAAATTTTATAGTCGATGAGAAGTTATTCTGCTTTATTACTGTTATTAGTATTGTCCACTTTTACCTATTCTCAAGTCGATTCGCGCTTATATGACATAATAGATAATGTTTCTTCGGAGCGTTTAAGAAATGATGTTAAAACCCTGACTAATTTTGGGACAAGGCATACACTTAGTGATACAGTCTCAACTACCAGAGGCATAGGCGCTGCAAGACGCTGGATAAAAAGTGAATTTGAAAAAATCTCTGATAGTTGTGATAACTGCCTGGAAGTGTTTTACCAAAAAGATTTAGTTAAAAAAGGTGAGAACCAACGTATTATCCACGACGTTTGGGTGGTAAATGTTGTGGCTATCCAACGCGGCAGCAAATACCCCAATAAGTTTATCATAATGAGTGGTGATATTGATTCCAGGGTTAGTGATCCTACCAATTTTACGTCAGATTCTCCAGGAGCAAATGACAATGCCAGTGGTATGGCAGGAACTATTGAAGCCGCCAGGGTTTTGAGCAATTACAAATTTGAAAGTAGTATTATTTATTTAGGACTATCGGGAGAAGAACAAGGACTTTTTGGAGGCAAAGGCCTTGCAGCATATGCCAAACAAAAAGGATGGGAAATTTTGGGTATAATGAACAATGATATGATTGGTAATATCAGTGGTGTGGACGGTGTAATAAGCAATCGCGATTTTAGAATTTTTTCTGAACCTGTACCGCCTACAGAAACAGAACAACAACGTAAAGCTAGAAGGTTTTATGGTGGCGAAGTGGATGGTATTTCGCGGCAACTGGCCAGATATGTTTTTAAAACTACAAAAATGTATATGCCGGAAATGAATCCGATACTAATTTACAGACTGGATCGTTTTGGTAGAGGAGGACATCACAGACCATTTAACGATGCTGGTTTTGCAGGGATTCGGATAATGGAGGCACATGAAAATTATACCCAGCAACATCAGGATATCAGAATGGAAAATGGAATAGCATATGGAGATGTATTGGAACATGTTAATTTTGAGTATGCAAAAAAACTTACCGCGGTGAACGCAATAAATTTAGCGTCAATTGCATCTGCGCCACCGGCACCGGAAGAAGTGCAAATAGGCGGTATTGTACAAGCTTCGGTGAAATTAAAATGGACTAAGGCTGAAGGGGCCTTGGGCTACAAAATTTACTGGCGTGATACCACATCACCTACATGGGATCACAATCGTTTTGTTGGCGATATAAACTCATACACATTAGATGGAATAGTTATTGATAATTTCTTTTTTGGTGTAGCGGCAGTTGGAGCAAATGGACATGAAAGTATAATTGTATTTCCAAATCAAATTTTTAGAGAATAAACAAATATCATGAAAAGAAGAAACCTTCCCCAAGTCTTTATCTTCATCATTTTACTTACACTTTTTTTGAATTCCTGTAAACCTGGAATAGAAAATGACAAAAAAGGGATTAACAGCCTTTATTTACCTGATATAAATCTGCTCTATGAAGATTATGAGCAACTAGATAGGACGGGTGCTTACAATTCTTTCGCAAATACCTTGGTAAATGCCAATAGAGATTTGAAATCTTCAGAATTATATGTAGAAGCTGCCTCCTTATACGCTCAGGCGGGTCATTCAGATTCTGTTGCTATCTTATTACATAAAGCTATAGACAATGGAATGGCCAATCCAAAAATAATCTCTAAACTTCATGGTTTAAGAAATTATCCGGATTCAGCATTGTGGCAAGAACTGAAAAGGAGATTAGACTCCATAAATTTAGAGCTTCAGGACGTTTCTCATTACAGTATGGAAATCGGCTCTATGAACCAATTCTGGGACTATTTTGAAAGAGCTGCAAAAGATACCTCTAATGCCAAAGATATTTTTAAAGAATTTATTTTTGAAGGTCCAAAAGAGCTGCGCGATTTTTATGTAGTTCGCTATATTAATTTGAATACTATGTATGGGCAAATGATCAATGCTTCACCGGATTACTTCCATTACCTAAAAAATCAGTTTAATCCTGATAGCATAGACGCATTAAATTCGAAAACTACCAATTGGATGCGCAGGTTTAAAAATATTTATCCTAAAGCTGTTTTTCCAAAAGTATATGTTGTACCGGGCATTTTAAACTCCGGTGGGACTGCTACTGAAATGGGCTTGTTTGTAGGGGGGGATATGTATGGCAGGTCTGACTCAATGCCTACAAAAGGATTGACCAATTGGCAAAAAGAAGCCATCATGAAGGTTTCAGACCTTCCTGGACTTACTTTACATGAGTTAATGCATTTTCAACAAAATTATCAGGATACTGAAAATAATGAAACTGTGCTTGCCCAGGTTATTAGTGAGGGTGTATGTGATTTTCTGGTGGAATTGTGTTCAGGGGAAGAATTAAAGAATTCTAATCTTATGTATCTTAGTGATCAGGAAAATGAACAGAAAATAATGGATGACCTTAAAAACGATTTATTTTCTGAGGACAACTCCAAATGGCTATATAACGGAGGTGCAATAAATGACAGGCCTCATGACCTTGGATATACCGTGGGATATTTGATTTGCAAATCATATTACTACAATACTCAAAACAAGGAAGAGGCAGTATCTGAACTTTTAAACACTAATGACTTTTTAACTATTCTCATGGGCAGTGATTATTCTTTTCTCCTGGAAAAGGACCTTTAATAAATTAGTTATTACTTTATACAAACAAATATCTTTTATGCGCCATTCTACTTCAAATTAAATAACTGTATGTAAGGATTAAGAGAAAAGTAGATTTAATAACCGATTCTACGAAGTGCCATATTAAAAATGGGTAGTGATAATAAATATTTTAAATGATTAGATTTTTAGTTCTTACCGTCTTATTTCTCGTAGCATTAACTGTTTACTCCCAGGCACCGCTTTTTACCGCGCAGGATACCCTGAGAGGTAGTATTACTGCAGAAAGGGCATGGTGGGATTTGAATTATTACAACCTAGACATTGAAGTTAATCCTTATGAGAAATATATTTCCGGAAGCAATACTATCCGGTATAAGGTATTGAGTGAAAATAAAGTTATTCAAATAGACCTGCAATCCCCGCTTACTATATCAAAAATTACCCAGGACGGTTATGATCTTATTTATAATACCATTGGCAATGCCCACTGGGTAACTCTGGTAAAGCCACAAAAAATTGGCGAGTATAATGAATTAGTTGTTACCTATTCCGGATATCCAAAAGAAGCTAAAAATCCTCCGTGGGATGGTGGATTCACCTGGAGTACAGATAAAAATGGTAACCCTTTTGTGGCCACTTCCTGCCAGGGCCTGGGAGCGAGTATCTGGTGGCCCAATAAAGATCATATGTATGATGAAGTAGATAGTATGGCCATTAGCATAACTGTACCAAAAGATCTTATGAATGTGTCCAATGGTCGTTTAAGAGAAATTGAAGAAGGTTTAAATTCTAAAACATACCATTGGTTTGTTGCTAATCCTATTAATAATTACGGTGTAAATGCCAACATAGGCGATTATGTCTATTTCGGAGAAACTTTTCAGGGAGAAAATGGACCGTTAAGCATGGATTACTACGTACTAAGAGATAATCTCGGTTCAGCCGAAAAACAATTTAAACAAGCTGGCCTAATGATGGAAGCCTTTGAATATTGGTTTGGCCCCTACCCTTTCTATGAAGATGGATATAAATTGGTAGAAGTTCCTTATCTGGGGATGGAACACCAGAGTTCGGTAACCTATGGAAATAAATACCAGAATGGATATTTGGGTAATGACCTTTCCGGGAGTGGCTGGGGTTTAAAATTCGATTTTATTATTATTCACGAATCAGGACATGAATGGTTTGCAAATAATATTACATATAAAGATATTGCAGATATGTGGATTCATGAAAGCTTTACGGCCTACTCAGAAAACCTCTATTTGGATTATTATTTTGGCACAGAAGCTTCAGCAGACTACGTAATTGGTACCCGAAGCAGGATTCGTAATGACCGGCCTATTATTGGGGTATATGGAGTTAATTATGAAGGCTCAGGGGATATGTATTATAAAGGCGCAAATATGCTGCATACACTCAGACAACTGCTGGAAGATGATGAAAAATGGCGGCAAATATTACGTGGTCTAAACAAAGAATTTTATCATCAAACGGTCTCTACACAACAAATTGAAGATTATCTAAGCCAACAAACAAATATTGATCTAACTGCTTTTTTTAATCAATATCTGCGTACAACTAAAATTCCGGTTTTGGAATTTAGCCTTAAGGAAGGTATAATTAAATACAGATACACCAATATTGTCAAGGATTTTGACATGCCTGTCAGAATTAAGGTTAATGAACATGAGCAATGGCTTTTTCCCAAAGCTGCATGGCAAACAAAAAACTTGAATGTTGAGGACGCAGTACAAGTTCTGGTAGATGAGAATTTTTATATCCTGGTAAAAAAACTTTACGAATAAATCTTTTAGCAATTTCTACAAAATAAAATCGGAGTTAAGTATACTTTAAGAAAATATGAAACTCCGACCCGATTGGTATTCTCAGAAATATTTAATTGGCGGCGAACCTAACGTTCAATGCCACAGCAATACCAGATCTTTTTTCTTTCTCGCCTTTTGGTATATAAACGAAATATACCTCTTCAGCTTTAATATCAGTTTCTGAGCTGAGCTGAATTGATACCATACCGCTAGATTGTCCTGCAGTGGCATTAGGCATACTTCCTTTTCCTAATAATTTACCATCCGGCGCATTTAAACGCATTTCAAAATCCAGGCCGGACTTAGGTAGCTCTTGTCCTCCAATGGCTATATAAACGGTCTTTACCCCCTTTAAATCGATGTTTTCCAGTACAAACCAAGCTTGTTTTGAGGGAATTACAAGTAAATCCATTCCGCCATATGATATAGGTGTAAACCCTTCTGTTTTGGTTTTATCTGAAAAAGGAACCGTACTACCCATTAAATAAACCTTTTCTAAACCAGTTAGTGGTTTAGCCTCACCTTTTCCGGCATCAGTATAACTGGCTGAAAGTACAAATACGTTAGCCGCTGGTGTTGGATTAGGAACAAGGGTGCCCCTGGCAGGAAGAGATTTTTTCACGGTACTTTCTTCTACTAAAGACTGAATATACCTCGTAATTTGGCCGGTTTCGGCGTTTGTAATGTTAGGATGTGCGGGCATGGTCACTTCACCCCAAACACCATTACCACCAGATTTAATTTTGCCCCGCAAATAACTTACTGCATTTTTATCGTCTTTGTATTTTTCAGCAATTTGTAAATAGGAAGGCCCAATTGAAGTCTCGTTCACCTTATGGCAGGTCTTACAATCCATCGATAAGGTAAGCGCTTTTCCAGAAACAACCGCAGATACCTCTTTATGACCCAATGAAAGGTTTGCCTCATCCATACCTTCCATATAATCTACGGAAACAAATATATTTGCTTCATCAATAGTTTCGTTACCATCCGGATCGTGCACGGATACGGAGTAATTAATAGGAACACCTGGCATAAAGAATGAGGAGTTACCACCACTAAGATCTATTGAGACCACAGGTCTTGAATTTCCTGCAACTACCGTTGCCAATTCGCTGGTAGCCACGGCGTTTTTATCATCTATTACCTTTACAGAAACCTCGTATTCTCCGACCTTATCGTAGGTATACGCAATAGAAGAATCTTTTGTCTCCATAGTAGTACCATCTCCCAGATCCCAAAGATATTTCACTTCATCCTTCTCCCTATCCATTGCCTCCACTTCTGCTGTAATATTCAATGGCAAACTACCAGAGGTCTTATTTACGATCATGTGATCAATAACTGGAGGTCTGTTTCCGCTATTGTAGTCGATATAGCTTAGTCCCGAATCATCATTTTTTGAGTACCATCCGCTACCGTATTCAAGAAGATATAATCTGCCATCAGGCCCTACTTCCATATCAATTAGACTATTTATATCAATATCTGAAGCAAAAGGTTCCATTTTGTTGAATGCTCCATCCTCAAAAAAGCTTACTGCTTTCATCCAACCCCTCATCCAATCATAGACGATAACTTTTCCGTCATAGTATTCAGGTAATATGTTAGGTCCATTGTACAGATCTGAATAATAAGCAGGACCAGCCATGGCATTTCTTCCTCCAGTTCCAACTTGTGGAAAATCTGAAGATTCAACATATGGATAATACGCATAGGCAGGCATGGCTTTTGGCAATTCTTTCAATCCAGTGTTATTTTTTGAATTATTAATGGGTTTTTCAGGATCAAATATTTCACCGCTAACCCCTGTTTCATAATTGTATTCGAAATAAGGTTTATTATCTGCGATAAAAAGTGGCCAGCCAAAATTACCGGCTTTCCTGGCCTGATTCATTTCGTCATATCCCATTGGACCTCTGGTTAACAGGCTATCTTCTCTGGCATCAGGGCCCACATCACCCCAATATAAATAGCCATTTTTCGGATCAACAGAGATTCTGTATGGGTTTCTATGCCCCATAGTATAAATTTCAGGTCTGGTTTTGTCTGTTCCCACAGGGAATAAATTACCCTCAGGGATATCATAAGAACCATCTTCATTTACTTTTATCCTTAATATTTTTCCTCTAAGATCATTCGTATTGCCAGACGATCTTCTTGCATCATACTGTTGTTTCCCAGGAGTATCATTTAAGGGTGCGTAGCCACTATTTACATATTTTACGTCTTTTTCATCGAATGGCGTGGAATTATCACCTGTGGATAAAAATAAAAGACTCCCGGGGCCGAAGGCGATGGATCCGCCTGTATGACAACAAATTTCACGTTGACTGTCAACATCCAGAATTTTTAGTTCGGAATCCAGGTCAAAAACTCCGTCTTTAAACTTAAATCTTGAAAGCCTGTTTACAGATTCATTACCCGTTGGGGCATAATAAACATATATCCAATTGTTTTGTGCATAATCGGGATCTTTCTGCAATCCCATAAGTCCTTCTTCTGCATTTAAATCGGGGTTGGTTAATGATTTATGATAAACATCAAGGAAAGCTACTTGTTTTAATTCTTTAGTGTCTGCCTTATAGTGCATAATTTCTCCTCTTCGCTGTCCTATGAGTACATCATTATTAGGTAATATGGTCATTTCCGTAGGTTCAAAGAACTCACTACCCCCAATTAGGGAAACCTTGGAAAATCTATCAATGTCTGGAGGTATTTGTGTGCTTGCTTTTGAATAATCAAGTTTGAGATTATCCCCAATAGCGTATTGTATACCGCCTAATAAATGTTTCAAAAATATTTCATCACCATAAGTTTCCGACGTATGACCTAGCGCAGTATAGAAGGCCCTGCCGCCATCGTATTCGTGGTACCAGCTCATAGGATGGTAATCTCCATTAATACCTCCATCATAAGTAGTTTCGTCAATAGTAATAAGTACGTTTATATCCGGATTTATTTTTTTGAAGTTGTACATTTCATCCGTCCTGTGCCAAACAGTATCTGAGAAGAAACTAGTTGCCGTAAAAGTTCGATCCTTTATAATAAAATCTGCCTCTGGTGTACCAGAAGGGTGGCTATGAAAATAGGCTCCTACCAATTTTCCATACCAATTCCAATCATACTCTGTATCAGTAGCTGCATGTACTCCAACAAAACCACCGCCTGCCTGAATATAACGTTCAAAACCAGCTTCCTGCTTATGGTCCAAAATATTTCCTGTAGTGCTCATAAATATTATAGCTGAGTATTGTTGTAAAGAGTCTTCTTCAAAGATGGCAGCATTTTTAGTTGTATCTACTTCAAAATTATTTTCGGATCCCAGTTTTTGAATGGCGGTAATTCCATCGGGGATAGCGGTATGCTTAAATCCCATAGTCTTTGAGAATACGAGCACCTTCGGATTTCCTTCTCTTTTTTTGGAATCGCATCCAATAAATAAAAGACACCAAAAAGTCATCGCCAGAAGAAAAATATTTTTCATTAGTTTTAGGTAATACGTTTGATTAAAAATATAGAAACTTTAAATATAAGGATAGTATTTGTTATTTTCTTTAAAGAAGATATTCATTAATGCCAAATTCGAAAAATTCATGTCAAATCTCAGGTCATCACCAGAATTGTATTTTAAGACTTCAGAAGAATGGAGACAGTGGCTTTCAGTTAATTACGCCATTTCTAAAGGCGTGCACCTGATTTTTTATAAAGTTGAAATGAAGGTGCCTGGTATGAGATGGGAAGAAGCAGTTAAGGTTGCACTTTGCTATGGCTGGATAGATAGTACCGTAAAGAACCTGGGTAATGGAAAAAGAAGACAGTATTTCTGTCCTCGAAATCCAAAAAGCGTTTGGAGTAAACGCAATAAAACTTATGTACAGGAACTTATAGAAAATGGATTAATGCATCAAAGTGGTTTAGAAAAAATTGAACTCGCCAAAAGTAATGGATCGTGGAATGAACTGGATAATGTGGAAAATGGTATTATACCTCAGGACTTGCAACAGGCATTTTATAAAAACGCAATTGCATTCCAAAATTATCAAGGTTTTAGCAGGACATATCAGAAAAGTTATTTGTATTGGTTAAATCAAGCCAAAAGAGATGTAACAAGGGCTAAACGAATAGATCAAATCATTGAATTATGCGCTGAGAATATTAAATCTAGATAACTATTGCCCGAATAGAAACGAAATCGATAAATTATATTTGACATAGCTGTGTGATACTTTGACATTATAATTGCGGGTGACGCTAACTTAATTATATGCAGTTGCTGTATTTTTAAATGAAATCTAATTAAAAATGACAAATCATGAAAAAAGTTCTTATTGTAATCTATTTATCCATATTTATTTCATGTAATCAGGCACGGGATAAAATAAATGACACGGCAATTTTAATCTCCAATGTCACCGTAATTGATGTAATTACAGGGGAACTTCTCGCCGACAGGCAAATAGTTATCGACTCTGGGAAAATAAAGAAGATTGTAGCCAATATAGAAAATATAGAAGTCTATAAAACCATAATAGACGGGCAGGGAAAATATGCCCTACCAGGCCTGGCCGAAATGCATGCTCATATTCCTTCACCCCCCACGTCTAAGGAAAGAACGGATGAAATCCTTTTTCTATATCTCTCCAATGGTATCACAACCATTAGAGGAATGCTGGGTCATCCGTCTCATTTAGAAATGCGAAAAGCTGCAGAGCAAGGGGAACTGCTTAGCCCCAGAATATTTACTTCAAGTCCTTCATTAAATGGAAATTCTGTTACCACAACTGAAGAAGCCAGGGACAAAGTAATATCCTATAAAAATGACGGATATGACTTTTTAAAAATTCACCCGGGAATTAAGCGCGATGTATTTGACGAATTAGTTAAAACAGCTAATGAAATGGGGATTTCATTTTCCGGACATGTACCTGTTGATGTAGGTATTGTGCATGCGCTGGAGAGTAAATATGCCTCAATAGACCATGTAGATGGTTTTTTAGAAGGTTTGGTACCTGGTTCAGCAAATGTTAATCCTAATGATAATGGTTTTTTTGGCTACAATTTCACGGAATTGGCGGATACCTCCAAAATTGATGAACTTGTTGAACTTTCTAAAGAGAACAAAGTCTGGATCGTGCCCACCCAAAGTCTTTTTGAAAGATGGTTTGCTCCTATAGATGGAGAGACACTTCTTCAACAGCCGGAAATGAAATACATGCCTGAATCAACCCTGACAGACTGGAAAAATCGTAAGGAATCATCAACTGGTCCGGGTACAAATTTTGATAAAAGGCAATGGGAGACCTTTATTGACATAAGAAGAAAACTTATCTATTCCATTAATAAAACAGGTCATGGATTGCTTTTGGGTTCAGATGCGCCTCAGTTATTTAACGTTCCTGGGTTTTCCATCCATCATGAAATAGAAGGAATGTTAACATCAGGATTAACCCCGCTAGAAATAATTCAGACTGGAACAGTTAATCCGGCTCGCTTTTTTGATATGGAATCTGATTTCGGGCAGTTAAAGGAGGGAATGGCAGCAGATATTTTACTTGTTAATTCCAATCCCGTCGAAGACATTAGTGCTCTAAAAGACTTATCGGGTGTAATAGTGCGGGGAGTTTGGTTAAGTAAGGAAGCTATTGATCAAAAACTACAATTAATCGCCCAAAATGCTTCTGTCAAATAGATTCACAATTTTTAGAAGATATGTAAGATTCCTAGTTGTAAATTTAATGTTATTTTTGTGTATAGCCTTTACTTCATATTAAGCCAGCGTGTTGTCGTTATTAATATCTGCTGAGGTAACAGCTTAACATGTAATGTCTAAATTACCAAAGGAATATCAATTTATAGACCTTTCAGATTATGGCAGGCCCGTTGCCAAAATCATTGCAAATTCATTAAAAAATACAACTATTACACCTATTCATCTGACTATAGGATTTGTAATTTCCGGCCTTCTCGCTGTCTTGTGTATCCTTAACCACTATTATTGGGCTGCCGCGTTCTTTCTGGTATTAAAATCAATCCTGGATGCTGCGGACGGAGAATTAGCGCGGATTAAAAATCAGCCTTCTTACACCGGAAGATATTTGGATTCTGTTTCTGACATTATCCTAAACCTATTGATAATGATTGCCATATGGTATGTTACAGAAGGTTCAATTTGGTACACTATCCTCGCTTTTATAGGCATACAATTGCAGGGAACCCTTTATAACTACTATTATGTGATTCTAAGAAATAAGTTCAATGGTGATACTACCAGCCGCATTTTTGAACATGATCCACCAAAAGCCATGAAAGGTGAAAATCAACAAACGGTAAATTTTCTATTCAGACTCTACAACATCTTCTATGGAATGTTTGACCGCATAATTTATGGGCTGGACCGAAATGCAGTTGATAGCCATAATCTTCCCAATTGGCTGATGACAGCTGTTTCAACTTTTGGACTTGGATTTCAACTTTTAATTATAGGTATAATGTTTATGTGTCACCTGGACCCCTATATCATCCCTTTTTTTATTGGCTATTCCCTATTTATTTTTTTATTTATTATAATTCGGAAGCTTATAAACCAATAATTATATTTATTGTTTATTACATCATCCTAATTAACACATTAAAATGCAAAAGCTATTTATCCTATTCTTTTTACTCTTAAGTACTGGAATGCAAAGTCAATCACTATTAATTCCTGATAGGGTATTTGATGGTGAAAATTTATTTGCCAATTGGATCGTCATTGTAAATGACAATTATATTGATTATGCGGGGCCTCTGAATGGAAATCCAATAAAGACAACAAAGGATACGATTTATCTTAAGGGAACAACACTTATGCCTGGAATCATTGAGGGGCATTCACATCTACTGCTACATCCCTACAATGAAACAAGCTGGAATGATCAGGTACTTAAGGAATCATCTGCAGAACGGGCAATCCGGGGTGCGGTTTACGCCAAAAAATCTCTCTTGGCGGGAATTACAACAATGCGGGACCTTGGTGCTGAGGGAGCGGGATATACCGATGTTTATCTTAAAAAAACAATAGATGAAGGTATTATTCCAGGGCCCCGTTTGCTGGTTGCTGGCCCGGCAATAGTTGCTACTGGAGCTTACGGCCCTAAAGGATTTCACGAAGGTGTGAAAGTCCCGCTTGGCGCAGAAACTGTAAGTGGAATTGATGAAGCCATAAGAACCGTACGCAGGCAGATTGGTAATGGATCCGACTTTATTAAAGTATATGCGGACTACAGGTGGAAAACCGGAGAGCCGGCGCAACCCACTTTTTTACAGAATGAACTTGAGGTTATGGTCGCTACCGCTGAAACTGCAGGAAGGTATGTCGTAGCTCATGCGAGTACCCCTGAGGGAATGCGCCGGGCAGTTCTAGCAGGTGTAGAAACTATAGAACATGGAGATTCTGGAACTTTAAAAGAATTTAATTTAATGAAAGAAAACAATGTTGCTTTTTGTCCTACACTTGCTGCAGGAGAAGCTGTTGAGCAATATAATGGTTGGATAAAAGGTAAGGGACCGGTGCCCAAAAGAATTATTCAAAAAAAAGCTACATTTAAAGAGGCGCTGCAATCAGGAGTTGAAATCCTTTTTGGTGGTGATGTAGGTGTTTTTAGTCATGGAGAAAATTATAGGGAAATGGAACTAATGGTAGAATACGGTATGACCCCATTAGCCGTATTGCAATCTGCAACTTCAATAAATGCGAGGGTATTTCATCTTAATGGACTCGGCCGGATAAGGAAGGGGTTTTTGGCAGATATCATAGCCGTTCAAGGTGACCCTACTAAGGATATTTCGGCTATAAAATCTGTGAAATTTGTAATGAAAGATGGAGAAGTCTATTTAGCAGACAAATAGACAAGAACAATAGCTGTAAAAATTTCTATTTCAAAAAGCATTCAAAGAATATTACTTGACAAATAAGATTTCATGAGAAAATTAGTGGTTATTCTTATCCTTTTTGTTGCCTCGAACAGTGCAGCCCAGGAAACAGGAGAAGATAAATTAGGAGCATGGTACATGTATTTTGGAACCAACAAGGTTGCGGAACGATTTAGCATTCATTCTGAAGCTCAATTCAGATATTATGAAACCACAAGCAATTTCAATCAATTACTCCTTAGAATTGGCCTGAATTACCATATTAGTTCTGAGGCCATTGCAACAATTGGTTATGGCTACATTGAAACCGATACTAGCTTTGAAGATATCCCCAACGAAAATAAGTTGCTGGAAAATAGAATTTTCGAGCAATTTATCCTCAAAAACAAAGTTTGGGAACTATTATTTGAACATCGGTTCCGTTTTGAACAGCGTTTTTTAAGTTCAGGACCATTTTCTGACACACAACATAGAGCCCGGTATAGATTACAAATCACACTTCCACTTACCAAAACTGTTTTCCTCAACTTCTACGATGAGATATTTTTGAATCTTCAGGATGAAATTTTTAGTCAGAACAGACTGTATGCAGCTTTGGGTATCAATATCATTGAAAATTTAAGTTTGCAGTTAGGGTATTTGAAAAACCATTTTAATAGTGCCAATTTCGATCGCCTGCAATTAGCTGTTTTTTACAACCCGGATTTGCGCCGAAAAAAGAGAGAAGAATAGTAAATTATTCTTACCTAATCTTCAATAGGATAACTACTTATCTAAAAGCCGGCGTGTAGTTAAGGCCTATCCCTACTTTAAGCCTAAGACTTAAACTTAGTTATGGACAAATTTCTTAACCTTAAAGAGTTATTTCTATATTTTTAATAACTTAATCTACTACTTACAATTAACATCAGTATGAAAGTTTAGTACCTTTCATTCGACTATCACTATTCTAAAAAGCGCTTTAAAAAATCTGAAACACGTATTGAAAAATCTATTATATTAACCAATAACCTTAAAAAAAGAATTAAGGACCTGAGGGTTTTATACAAATGATTTTAGGTAATGGTATTGAATTAACAGGGAATATTATGTAACTTTCAAAAGTAACTTAAAACGCAACACAAATGAAGAAAATACAAATCATAGCGCTAAGTTTGGTTCTTGGTATATTTTATTGCTGCAAGGATGGTAAGAAGGTTGAAAAAGAAGAAAGTACAATTTCCGAAGAACCCATAGAAAGCAAGGCTGAAGAAGTCAATGTAGAGGTTATAAAATTTTCTATGGAGCCAAAAAGTGATAGCAATGTGATGGGCGAAGTGGTCTTCACTGAGGAAAATGGAATGGTAATGATGAAAGCCACATTAAGCGGACTTAGCCCGGGAGAACACGCAATTCATATTCATGAAAAGGCGGATTGTTCTTCAGATGACGGCAAGTCCTCTGGAGGGCATTGGAATCCAACACATGAACCACATGGAAAGTGGGGCGCAGAAGAAGGATATCACAAAGGTGATATTGGCAATTTTACCGCAGATGCCGATGGTAATGCAATTGTTGAATTTAGCACAGAGCAATGGTGTATAGGATGTGATGATGTAAATAAGAATATTTTGGGCAAAGCTGTAATTGTGCATCAGGGAGTTGATGATTTTACATCTCAACCCAGTGGAGCAGCGGGTGCAAGGGTAAGTTGCACAGGTATAATTGAATAAAACCTGGGAGTATAAATAAAAAAAGGCTGCCTAATAAGCAGCCTTTTTAATGGTTCTATTGTTTATTCCCAAAAGACTTTCTAAATATGTCTCCCATTATTGATTTAATCCCCTATTTTGGGATTTTCTCAAATAATAATGAGCCATAAATATTTTATACAATAGAAATGACATTACGATAAACCAAACAGAAAAAATATAGTATTCCATAACGAGGTTGATTTGGGTTAAATTCTCGAAAACGTACTAATAAATTATTCAGATTTCTGTAATACTTGGGGCATTGCAGAAATGCTCTGATAGCATTTGAACCTGAAATATAGGCATTTCATCTATAATTTCCTACAAAAAAGTTAAAAAAATCAAAATATTAAGATGGATCGAACACAGTTTAATATCAAATTTTTAAATCCAGTTAACCGTTTCTGAGAAATTAAATTTAAGTAGCTAACTGTATACAAGTAACTATTTTCCTTAGTAATAATAAGAGCAACAAAGGGAATGTCCTATATTTTGTTTTACTTTGAATTTTAAAAATAGTAAGCCATGAACCCGTCCACATCCGGTTGGATAGACAAATTTGGATACGATGTAAAAGATAATCTCGAAGTTTTTACAGATTTCAGGGATCTTTACGGAGGACTTAAAACATCTGGTTTTGTGTACGGTCTAAATATAAAGATTCCCCGTTTTATCAGCCCCGAACACACTTTATCCGAGGATGAAAAAGCAAAGATTAATCTGCTTACTGCTTTATTCTTCACATTTAGGTTAGAAAACAACAATGCTAATTTTGAAGATTTTCTTAAAACAATCTTTCAGTTTTATAAGGAACTTAATATTAGTAATATTTCTTTTCTTAATAAAATATTTGCAGGTGGTAAAACCTCTAACCAGCTTGAAAAACTAATTGAATCAAGAGTTTACCTTGGCGACAATGTATTTAGTAAAACCTTCAATAGAATAATCACAAACTCACTATTATTTATTGACGTTCTTACATTCAAATATTATTTGATAGGAGGTAAAAATATTAGGGAACATGCACAAACCTTGGAATATTTAACCCTAAATGTTACCTCGCATGCACTAAACTCCAAAGAGAAAAACAAAACTGATGAACGTTTGGCCCATCTTTTTGCTTCTTCGATGACATTTATCGATGGCGAAAAACAAAAATTTGATGGATCCTACAGAGATCAGTTAATGAATAACCCGGCCATCTGGGAAAATCAGTATTTTTTGGACGTAGCATGTCTTACTGTTTGGGAAGACAAAACACTTGAATATCAGGAATCCGAATTTATCTTTGGTATTGGTAAGGATCTTGGCTTCGAGAGAAGGGAGATTTCTCGTTCACTGGAAGAAATTACCTCTTTTTTTGAAAAAAATTCTTCAAATATTCCTTTTCTGAAAGATCCCAACATGGCAATTCAGTTTTATGATAGCATGGCCAAAGTAGTTAATAAACTAATTTTAAGAAATAGTAAAAGACTGCTAAAAGAACTAACTGAGAGTAAAGAATTGATGCAACTGCTTACTAAGTCTACAGTTAAAGACCTTAGTCAGGAAGAGAAGAAAAAAGTTCAAAATCAGCTAATAGATATTTT
>Ga0265306_10000404_pt1 | contig 20426 bp, 18 predicted proteins | sample Helome_3_FD_192493 | JGI IMG/M metagenome (GOLD analysis project Ga0265306, IMG submission 192493) | Marine sediment microbial communities from subtidal zone of North Sea - Hel_20160420 (Illumina Assembly) | ecosystem: Environmental > Aquatic > Marine > Subtidal zone > Sediment ... | reverse complement strand
AAGAAGGAAAAACTGCGCAAGGAGAAGCAGCGCAAAGAGAAACTCAAGAAGGAGAAACTGCGCAAGGAGAAGCAGCGCAAAGAGAAACTCAAGAAGGAGAAACTGCGCAAGGAAAAGCTGCGCAAAGAGAAACTCAAGAAGGAGAAATTGCGCAAGGAGAAATTGCGCAAAGAGAAGCAGCGCAAAGGGGAACTCAGAAAAGAAAAACTACCTAAGGAGAAACAAAAAAAGGCAAAAGCAAAGGCAAAGAGAAAATAGAAGCGAAAAAAGCGCTAATGACCGACAATGGGCAAACCACTACGGGCTCAGGTCTAACAATCCAGCAAATAACTTGTTCGGTTTTCTAAAATGCAGGAATGTTAGACCTGACCCTTTGGTCCTCGCGCGGGATCATTCGTTCCGGTCGACAGGGTTCTCGTCCACCGGTTGACCCGGTTCCTCTGGCGCCTCGGCCTCCTGGAACTCGAACAGCACCTTGACAATCTGGTGCCGGTCCATTTTCAGGACTTCGAGACAAGCACCCTCAAGCTGAACTCGATCGCCAACGCTGGCAATGCGGCCAAGGCGATGGTTGATGTACCCTCCAAGGGTTACGTAGTCGCCGGAGGGAAACGGATAATTCAGCTTGTGCTCCAGTTCCGTAACCCGTACACCGGCGCTGATCTTGTAACGCTGACGATCTTCCATTTTGATGTGGCGGTGTCTTGGAGAAAATTCATCCTCGTAGTCGCCTACAATCTCTTCGAGAATATCTTCCAGCGTTATCAAGCCCTCGGTTCCGCCATATTCATCCAGGACGATGGCAATCTGCCGCCGGTTGCTGGTGAAGTCCAGGAGTAATGCTCTCAGCGGCATGGTATCGGGGATGTAATAGGCCGGCATCATTACATCGGTGACCGGAAGAGCCAGGGTATCGACAATCAGTTCCGGCTTCTCGGCGACCGCCATGCTGTTGAGCAGTTGCTTCACTGAAACGATGCCGATAATGTTGTCCATTGTCATTTCATAAACCGGGTAACGCTCGCGCAATTCTTCCTTAAACAGGGTGAGCACATCCGCAACGACAGCGGTATGCGGTATCGCTTCAACCTCCGTGCGTGGGATCATGGCATCCCGCGCCGTGTGTTCATCGAGATCGAACACTCCGCGAAGCATCATGGTCAACTGGGGATCAAGGACTCCCTCCTGTTCACTGGCGCTGAGTATCGTGCGAATCTCCTCGCCTGTTATCGAGAAATGCTGTTCGCCATTCTCTGTCAGCTCACGTTGCCCGATTAACCATAACAGACCATTGGAGGAATGATTCATGAACCAGATGAGCGGGCGTAGTATGGCATGGAGCCAAATGATGATTCTGGCGACCGACAGGCTCATTGCTTCTGCCTTGTGGAAGGCAAGCACCTTGGGTGCCAGTTCACCCACCACAACGTGTAAATAGGAGATGATTATGAAAGCAAAAATATAAGAGAAGGTCTGGGTCAACTTTAATATTTCTTCGCTTTCACCCAGCAGGCCAAAGGCTAGCTGGAACCCCGGAAACATAATTTGATTAAGCGTGACAATCCCGATGGCACCCAATCCCAGCGAAACCAGTGTAATTCCGATCTGCGTGACCGAATAAAAGCGCTCCGGTTGGTTGTGGAGCACCTGGACCATCTTGGCCGACTGGCTGCCGGTCCCGGCCAACTGATTTATACGACTGCGTCGCGCCGAGGTGAGTGCGATCTCCGATCCAACAAAAAATGCGTTACCCACAATCAGGAACAGAATCAAGAATAGTTTTCCGATCAATATCCAATCCATAAGTCACTCCTCCACGACCCTATGTATCTACCGTGCTCGATGTGTGCACCGCGAATCAATATTCTTCAAGTATATTGCATCGTTAATGGGACTTACTGACATCAATCAAGGCTTTGCGTAACTGTTGAACCGGCATCGATGGCGATCAGGCCGACAATTATGCGTAACCCGGATACGGTCTATTATTACTAACTGGATAACTTCTGTTGTCCAAAACGGTCAAGTTTAGTTAGCGCATTCCGGTGACTGCTTGCAGGATAAAAGATGCCCGGGTTTGCGGACCCTGATTCGAATTTTACGAACGGGATGAATCGACACTCAAGATTCCGGCACCGCGGCAGGCAATAAAGAGAAAAACGAACGAATACAAGATTGCCAGATCTCCACCATTCATTATCGGAAAGACCGGATTGCTTCCCGGGGCATGGAACATCCAGTAGGCAACTGCCATCAGGCCACTGCAGATAAATGCTGCCGGTCGAGTCAACAGGCCAACCAGTATCAGTGCGCCGCCAATCATCTCGATACCACCGCCAACCGCCATCAACATACTCAGTTCTCCCCGCGGGAATGCGTTGGGGAAATCCAGTAGCTTTTGCGTACCATGCAACATAAACATGTAGCCAGTTACAATCCTTAGCGACGCGTAACTGTACTCCCTGAATCCATCGAGAAACTTGCTCGACTTATTAATTCTGTTTAGTAAATTCATGAAAATATCTCCGTGAAGTGAAGTAATCTGCGACCATTTTATCCCTGGCAGAATTTATAGCGACAAGGGTCCGTGATTGACGGTGACTTCGACTGATCGAGTTAGCTCTTTTTCTTAAAGTAAAAGTGCAGGTAGTTATGCAGGCAGTCAATTAAATCTTATATATGGATAACGAGACAGCTGTACGTCACCGGCCTGCGCTGCTTAAGGCTTGATTCTATTTGACCTCGCTGGAGTGGTTTGCATTGCGCAACTCGAAAGCCGGTCAATTAAATAAGCCCGGTGTCGTGCGATAAACTAGGCTTTCTTTTTTGAGCGTCGCTGTTGCGGATGCAGGCTGGCGCCGAGTATATGTTCGCTGTTGGCGATCGCATGGTCACTGGAAGTGACGATGAATGGATCGGGTTGGCCTACTGTCGAGGAATCCTTGTCATCGTAATTCAATGAAGACAGGAAATGCCGCATGCATTCCAGGCGCGCGCGTTTCTTGTCGTCAGATTTAATAATCGTCCAGGGTGCATCGGCGGTATCGGTATAAAAGAACATTGCCTCCTTGGCCTCGGTATAGTCGTCCCACTTGTCGATCGATGCCTGGTCGATGGGCGATAATTTCCATTGTTTGAGCGGATCGCTTTTGCGGGACTCGAATCTACTGCGCTGTTCATCCTGGGTTACCGAGAACCAGTACTTGAACAGCAGGATGCCGGAGCGTACCAGCATGCGTTCGATTTCCGGGCACTGGCGCATGAATTCAAGATAAGCGGTCGGATCGCAAAAGCCCATGACGCGTTCAACGCCCGCGCGATTATACCAGGAACGATCAAGCAGGACGATTTCACCGGCCGAGGGCAGGTGATTGATGTAACGCTGGAAGTACCATTGTGTCTGCTCGGCTACCGTGGGTTTCTCCAGTGCCACGACTCTTGCGCCACGCGGATTGAGGTGTTCCATGAAGCGTTTTATCGCGCCACCCTTACCGGCTGCATCCCGGCCTTCAAACAGAATCACAACCTTCTTGCCGGAATCCTTGACCCATTTCTGCACCTTGAGCAACTCGACCTGCAGTAAGGCCTTGTCTTTTTCATACGCCGACTTTTTAATCCTGTCCTCGTAAGGATACATCCCGTTTTCGAATCTGCGGATTACATCCATGCGCTCGAGTTCATGCTCGGCGAGGCTGTTATCTTCCAGTGACGGGGTATCGAATTGAGTATTGTCGTCGGCGGACAGCGCCGCGGACGCTGCGGTGTTATTGGTTTCGGTCATGTCTGCAATCTGATGATTTTGTTCGCAGGGATTATATCACCGCGCGACCAATTAACCATGCATAGCAAATTTTCAGTTGACGCAGGTCAAGAATTTTTCGTTACGCTATAATGCCGGCATGGATAAAGACAGCCTAAAGTCAGTGCAGGCGGTGGCCGATCGATTACTTAAGCATCGGCAAAAAGTCTGTACCGCGGAATCCTGTACCGGCGGATTGATTGCCAAAACCTTTACCGATCTCGCGGGCAGCTCGGACTGGTTTGAGCGTGGTTTTGTAACCTACAGCAACGCGGCAAAGACCGACATGTTGGCCGTGCCGGCATCGCTAATCGAGGACTATGGTGCGGTCAGCGAAGCGGTGGCAACCGCGATGGCGAGTGGAGCGTTGCGTCACAGTCAGGCAGATTATTCGATCGCTGTCACCGGGGTTGCCGGTCCCGGGGGTGGTAGCGATGACAAGCCGGTGGGCACGGTCTGGATCGCGCTGGCCTCGGCCGGGCAAATGGTGGCCAGGCGTTATCAGTTCGATGGTGATCGACAGGCAGTGCGCGCGGCAACGATGCAAACCGCGCTTGAATTACTGCTCGACCTGGTTAGCGCATAGCGGACCGGATTCAGGACCTAATCGCGGTATGCTCGCTGAATTGCCAGGCGGGTGAATACCGGGCCGATAATTTCAAACACGATCGTCGATGCGATAACAATCGGTAACATGATCTGGCGATACTCGGGAAAGCGGTTCGATGCCACCAGCGCCATGCCGATAGCGACCCCGGCCTGGGGCAGCAGTGCAACGCCCATCCAAAGTCGATCATCCTGTCCTGAGTTGCTCAGGTAACCTCCGACCCAGGCGCCCAGGTACTTGCCTAGCGTGCGGCATAAAATATAGACCGCACCGACAACGCCGATGGCGCCGAGCGCGTCGAATTCCAGTGATGCGCCTGCGAGCACAAAGAATACGACCATGAACAACGACTCGATACCTTCGATCGCGTGAAACGGGTAGTCATGGTGGCGTGCCAGGTTGGCGACGACGGCACCCATGACGATGGCCGCGATCAGAAAAGACACGTTCAGCCACAGCGCGATGCCACCGCAGAGCAGGACGATGCCGAGCGCCTCGCTGAGCATGGGCTGGCCCTGCTTGATGCGCCCGGTCAGGTAGGCGGCAGGCAGGCCGATTGCTGTGCCGACTATCACTGCGCCACCCAGTTCCCAGGCCACAACCCCGATAAAGCTGGTTTCGCCGGCGAGCCCGTTCAGCGAGGTTACGATCGCCATGCCGATACCGAACAGTAACAACGCCCAGACGTCGTCAAGAACGACGATCAATAATAGCAACTCGCTGAATCTGTTTTTTATACCCGATTCCTGCACCACGTCAAGAATGGCCGCGGGCGCCGTAGCCGCCGCGAAACAACCGAGCAGTAACGCGATAGGGGTCTCGACGCCCAGCGCGACCATGCCGAGAAAAACGGCCATGGCCGGTAAAACCGCGGCGCAGATCGAAATCGAGAATGACATTCCGGTATGGCCTTGTAAAGAGGTCCTGGTTAGCTTGCCACCCAGCAGGAAACCCACCACTAGCAAGGTCATTTCGGCGATCAGTCCGAACCGGTCGACGAACAGGCGTGGTATCAGGTTGAGTGCATTAGTGCCGATAATCGCACCAAACATCAACAACAGGGTCGCACGCGGCAGAAAGGTTCTTTTTGCGATAGTCGATAACAACAGTCCGACCAGCAAAATCCCGCCCAGGGTTAACATGAACGGTGACGATATGTTGATGTGCGTCGTTTCCATTAAATCAGTCAGCGGCTTTTTCTATGCCGTTACAATACATGAATTACCCCTGGGTCGTGATTATCCCGGCCGCGAAAAAACCATTCGACGGATTCGGTTACCCGTCGCCGCAAGCACAGCAAAGTTCGGCACAGTGACGGTTGGTTCCGTCAGCTCGTCGTTGTCGATTGACGGCACAACCATCATCGCTGGTTCGGTATCGCTAAATCGTAATAGCGCATCAGTTTAGACTCAGATAAGCGGGCTTGAATAGTAGCATTTCCTGTCGGCGGCGCTTGCGTGGACGTTAAATCCTGGATTGCTGATGCTTGCCCCCGAGCAAACATGTTATCAAGTTCGGGCATTGAACAGCGAAGAAAATACGCTCACAATTACCGGATTGCATTCGCAGCTGATCCTTTAAAGCGGATCACGGCGAGACATGACCAGGCGGATCGACATATGCTTTTAATCAACCGCGATTATCGGTTCAGGATGCTTACGTTGTGCAGTTGCCTGCTGTTTTACGCCTGCGCTGCGGAACCCACCGACCAGGCTGTCCCAGCGCAAACGACCGCCGTGAAAACCTACTTTTATATTTGCGAGGGTGAAGATAAATCAATCGTCGTTACCATTAACGGTGACCAGGGCCACTTATTTTCTTACCAGCTTAGCCAGGCGCTGACGCGTAAACCTGAAGCGGACGCTTTTTCCGGTGGCGACGTTTATTATCGGCCGCACAATCCGTCCGGCCTCGCGCCGGGACAAACCGCAGAGATTACGATCGGGGGCGTCAGGCATGAGAATTGTAAAAACAATCCCCGGGCCGCGGTCTGGGAGGCGGCAAAGTTGCGGGGCGTCGACTACCGTGCACTCGGCCAGGAACCCGCCTGGCAGCTGGAGATCAGTGCTGACGAGGGATTTCTACTGATTACCGAATATGGCGCAAATCGAGTAGAGTTCCCATATTCCGAGCCGGAAGTTAACCAGGCGCAGCGTACTACTCGTTATGCCTCGCAGCTGGGCGATAACAGCATAAATATCACTATCAAGGGCAAAGCATGCAGCGACAGTATGAGTGGTGAAACCTTCAACAGCCGGGTCGAGATAGGCTGGCAGGGCAAGACCCTGTTCGGCTGCGGCAGGGCCCTGCATTGAAAGCCCGGATTGCAATTCTGGCCCTGTGTTTGCTGTCCAGCGCCTGCCAGAGCGGTCCGCAACAGGTGCAGGGGCTGTACAGTTTCGGACACGAGGTTAACGTGGTCTGCGTCGGGGATCCGAAAAGCTGTTACTGGCTGGTTGATACCAGCGCCGAGATCCGGCAGAAACTAAAACAACAGGTGGCGGATAAACCACCCTATACAGAAGTCTGCCTGAACCTGATCGCGGAACTGTTCGCGAAGAAAGCAGATGGCTTCGGCCAGGACTACGACGGTAGTATCCGTGTCCAGCAAATGCTGGGTACTTGCGACGATCGGGGCGTCATAAGCATAACCAGTCTCACAGATTTACAGCATCGTCGATGGGTACTAGACCGAATTAACGACCTCGAATTAATGGATTATGCCGGCCAACTGGGATTTGAACTGACCACAGCGCCTGAATTGTTACCCGAGCTGGATTTTGGCGAACAGGGCTTTCTTTCAGGCAACACCGGCTGTAATCGATTCAAGGGCCAGGCGAGTGTGGCGGATAATCAGCTGACGCTGGGACCTCTGGCCAGCACGCGCATGGCCTGCCCGGGTTTTGCCGGCGAGCTGGAGCTGCAGCTGCAGATGTTTTATTCGAACAGCCTCACCATAACCCGCCAGGCTGGATTCCTGTTTTTGCAAAGCGGGGAAAATATCCTCAAGTTTAAACTCAGGGACTGGGTGCAGTAGTTTTTCAAGAGAGCACCGCTGCGCGTTGTCTGCGTAAAATCAGTGGTTGGCTTTACCCACCCGGCACAGGTGAGTTTTCAGATTGGCCTGCTGCGAGATCGGATCGAGCCTGACGCTGGTTAAATGATTGACACTCGAACTCGGGTGATAAGGCTGTTGCTCATCCCACCCTATTGGAATGAAAACACAGTTCGGACGGATGCCGCGATGAATCCAGGCGCGTACCGTAATCCTGCCATTTACCGTTTCGACAAAAACGTCATCACCATCTTTTACCCCTAGTGTCGCTGCTTTGCGGGGGTGAATCTGGCAATATAATTCGGGCCACATCTCCTGCGCCTGCCAGAAATAATGCGTCCAGGAATGAAAGTGCGGCGCGGGTGGTCGCCCGGTAACGAGCTCGGTATCGAAGGCCGCGTCGCGGGTGACCTGTTCGTTGACGATCCGCCCCGGGTAGACCAGGGTCTCTTCACTGAAGAAACTCGAAGGTCTGGCGATCGTGTCATAGCGGATATGTGGCAGGGTCACGAGCTGCTCCGCCTCGGTGTAAAACTCGGGTAACGCCGACAGTCCCATCGCCGCAAACTTGCGCTCCTGTTCGGGCGTCCAGAATTCCAGTTTCCCGCTCGGGGTCGGATAGCCGAGATCTGCATCGGGCTTGCTACGCATAAGTTCGGTGACATATACCGGGTCGATTTCGCCGGGCCCTCCGTCGAAGTAGGGCAGTCGTACCGTTCGATTGGACAGGCTGGTCAAACGTTCGGTGGTTGCCGCGGCCAGGTCTGGGGTGGCGGCGACCAGGACTTCGTCCCAGAGCTTGCGCGGATCCTTGTAGTCGTCTTTCAATACATCGTTGAAACCGAATTTTTTGCCCAGCTCGATCCAGAACCAGTGATCGGACTTCGCCTCCCCGGGTGGATCGATAAACTTGTCGTTCCAGACGATGCGCCGATCTTCGGCAAAACGCGTGGTACCACCTTTTTCGATCCCGCTCGCCATCGGTAAAACATAATCGGCGAAGCGCGAAGTGGCATTTTTAAACAGCTCCAGGTGTACCACCAGGTCGAGCGCCTGAACCGCCTTGCGCGCACGGTTCTGATTGGGCCATTGTGCCAGCGGATTGTTACTCGTGATCAACGCTTTTATCGGATAAGGATTGCCGTCGAGCATCGCCTCCATCCAGGAAGATGGATTCTTGCCGACCGCAGCGCGTGTATCGGCTTTACGGCCACTGGGGATCAGCGGTGGATTCCAGTTCATTTCGGAGGAAACATTGAAATAGCCGCCGCCCTGGCGACCCCAGTTGCCGGTCATCGCCGCGACAAACATGAACACGCGATTGGTTTGCGCCGAATTGGTATGCTGGTTGATACCGCGACTCAGGAAAATCATGCAGCCGTCGGCTGCGGCGATGGTTTGCGCCAGCATTTCGATTTGCTCGCTGTCGAGGTCGGTCACTTGCTCGGTCCATTCGAGGTCGTACTCTTGCTTCCTGATAAAGTCGCGCCATTCGCGCCAGCCGACGATCCAGCGTTCGCAGAATTCCTCGTCGTGCAGGTCGTGCTCAAACAGGTAATGAATCAGGCCCAGCCCGAGCGCCATATCGGTGCCTGATCGAATCGGTAGCCAGGCGTCGGCCTTGCTCGCGGTTGCGGTCAGGCGTGGATCAACCACGATCATGCTCGCGCCATGTTGCAGGCGCCAGTCGTTGACCATGCCGAAATTGACCGGGCGGGTCTCGGCCTGGTTGTCACCGATATAGATGTAAGCCCCGGCGCTGCCGATATCTTCCTCGGTGTAGACGTTTGCCATGACGCCGGTACCCTGGGTCAGGTTAAGCGCGACCCCCTTGCCCAGGTCGCAATAAGGTTCGGTTGCAGCGACATTGCTGGTACCCCATAACCCGGCGAAGAGTGGTAAAGCACCGATAATGTTGAGTACCCCGGTGCGCGACCCCGACTGAATCGCCAGCGCTTCACTGCCGTATCGATTCCGCAGCACGGACAATTTCTGCGCAATTTCGCTCAGCGCCTGATCCCAGCTGATGCGCTCGAACTTGTCGCTACCGCGTTTACCGATGCGTTTCAGCGGCGTCACCAGCCGGTGTGGATTGTTGTAGAGCTGCAGCGTCATTTGCGACTTCGGGCAAACGCGACCCTGGAACACCGGATCGTCGTCGTTACCATAGATATTGATCACTTCGTCACCGCGCAGGTGATACTTGATCGGGCAACCGTTGAAGCAGATATTGCAGCCGCCGGGGACGATTCGTTCTTGCTTTCGCAGCAGCTCGTTTTTATCCGAGCGCCGATAGGCGCCGCGAGCAAGCTCGGTCTTCAGGCTTTGCCGGGCCTGATGATCGCTCATCAGCATCGGCGTGCTGCGCGGGTTAATATCCGGCCCGGTCGGCGTGGTATCGCGCGGCCGTTGCAGATAAATCGTCGCCGGTTGTTGCAGGAAGTGGTCGGTATCCAGGATCTGGCGTTGCTCCTGTTGTGCCTTTTCAAGCAGTGACTCGCGGTTGCCGAAACTGATCGCGCGTGTCGGGCAGACGAATGCACAAGCGGGGCCGAGGTCTTTTGCCCGGCGATCGGCACATAAATCGCATTTGACCGCGTGGTGTTGTTCGGCGTTGTAGCCGATCGCACCGTAAGGACAGGACAGGGCGCACTCGCCACAGCCGGTACAACGATTTTCATTGATTGAAACGACCCCGGTGACAGGATCCTTGGATATCGCTTTCGGATATACCGGGCAGGCGCGTAAGCAGGCCGGGCGTTCACACTGCTGACAGGTAACGGTGAGAAAATCCAGGCGCGCAACAGAATCATGACTGTTATCGACCTGTTGTTCGTCGAACCACATGACGCGATTACGATAACTGTTAGGGCCGAGAGCGTTGGTTTGCTTGCAGGCGGCTTCGCAGCTTTTGCAACCGGTACAGCGTTCCAGGTCGATCATCAATGCTAACTGGGTGTTTGCAGCGGTCATGTTCTAGCCTCCCCACGCGGTAATGTACCACCAGTCGATGACGCCACCGTCAGCGGCATACCCGGCAAAAAACAGTACCACGATGATGTGGGCTGCGAGGCCAAGATAGAAACCAAGCGCTGCCAGCATATGGATACGCCGCGACCAACCGAGCCCGGCCCCGGCACTTGCGCGCGCGCCGATCATGCGCGCCTCGCGTTCGGCCAGCAACTGGTACCTGGCACTGCGCAATGGTTGCCGCAGCCAATGTTTCAGGGCAGGTGAAAACAGGGCTTCGTCGGCAGTGGAATCGAGCGTCCCGAGCAAATCAATCTTGGCGTTGATTAGCTGTTGTAACGCTAACTTGTCCAGACCGGCCGGTACGGAAAATCCCATCGGCGCGCTGCTGCGGGCAAACAACAGGCTGAATCCCCGGCTCAGAATGCCACGTAGCAAACTACCCTGCAGGATTAAAAACAGCATTAACAGCAGGACGACACCGGGTGGCGTGAGCCAGTCTCCACTGGCGACATGAATGAAGATCAGGCAGCTGCCGAGTGAAGTCGCGAGCACATGACCGATAAACCATAGCGGTGGATTGGCGCTCCAGCCGGAACGTTTCATGATGACGAACGCCAGCGGGGCAAGTAATAGTAGCGCACCGAGTGCCGCGCATAGCTGGCCCGCCATCGACCCCGGGGTCGAAACCACGGGCCACAACATAGCGCTCGAGGCGACGAGGATTACCGTGCCTGCAAGCATTAATATACTGCGTGTGGAAAGATCGGGTCGGTTTTGGTCCACGTGAATTCCAGCCAGGTTTGTTGCAGACTATCGTTGCATTCCTTCGGGTTCAACAGCTTGCGTCAAATTCTTTTTTTAAACTGTTTTTATAGTGGCTCACGCTATGAGCCACTATGGCGTCATAATTGGTGCCAGGTTTGCAGTCGAAGCGATCAGAAATTTAAGTAAAATCGGGAAGTTCTCTTTATGTTCTCGTTCGACTGTGTGATAATCCAGCAACTCAAATGCAGAGGTAGGTAGCAAATGGACGACAATAAACAAAAAGCGCTCGCAGCAGCACTGGGGCAAATCGAAAAGCAGTTTGGCAAAGGTTCGGTTATGCGGTTGGGCGATTCAGGGGTCGATATGACGATGGGGGTCGTATCAACCGGATCCCTGTCACTGGATGTTGCACTGGGTATCGGCGGGTTACCGCGTGGACGTGTCATCGAGATCTACGGTCCTGAATCTTCCGGTAAAACAACCCTGGCCCTGCAGGTAGTCGCCGAGGCTCAGAAAGCCGGTGGTTCAGCTGCATTTGTTGATGCAGAGCATGCACTTGATCCAGGCTATGCCGGCAAGCTTGGTGTCGATATAGATGAATTGCTGGTATCGCAACCCGATACCGGTGAGCAGGCGCTCGAGATAACCGACATGCTGGTGCGTTCCGGCGCGGTCGATGTGGTGGTCGTCGATTCGGTTGCGGCATTGACGCCAAAAGCGGAAATCGAGGGCGATATGGGCGACTCGCACATGGGTTTGCAGGCACGCCTGATGTCGCAGGCGCTGCGCAAACTGACCGGTAACATCAAACGCTCGAATACCATGGTTATTTTTATCAACCAGATCCGCATGAAGATAGGCGTCATGTTTGGTAACCCGGAAACGACCACCGGTGGCAACGCGCTAAAGTTCTATGCCTCCGTGCGCCTCGACATTCGACGCATTGGGGCAATCAAGAGAGGCGATGAGGTGGTTGGCAATGAAACCCGCGTTAAAGTTGTCAAGAACAAGGTGGCGCCGCCATTCAAACAGTGTGAATTCGAAATTCTCTACGGTGAGGGTTCATCCCGCGAAGGTGAACTGATCGATCTCGGCGTCAAGAATGGAATGATTGAAAAAGCCGGGGCCTGGTACAGCTACAACGAGGAGCGTATCGGCCAGGGCAAGGATAATGTACGTACTTTCCTGAAGGAGCATCCGGAAATGGCTGCAGAAATCGATCAGCGTTTGCGCGCGGTGTTGTTACCTAAGAAAGACGATGCCGTTGACCCGATTGACAGCGAAGCAACCGACTTTAACCCAGAAGTCGAACCCGAACTGGTGGAAATTTCCTAGCCTACCTCTATCTCTCCACCTGGTGTTGCAAGCTGGCATGTGCCCCTGGAGAATATCCCACTCCGGGGGCTTTTTTTATTATGGCTGAGAAAAAGCTGGAATCGAGTATTCGAAACAAGGCGATGGACTTGCTCGCCCGCCGCGAACATTCCGAACAGGAGTTGCGTCAAAAACTGAAAACCCGTGCGTATGATGCCGATGCGATTGACGAGGCCCTGCAGGCATTGAAGGCAGACAGGTTGCAGTCCGACGAACGGTTTACCGAGTCTTACGTGAACCATCGTTTCAACGCGGGGGTCGGGCCGCTCAAAATTCGCTACGAACTACGTCAGAAAGGGGTTTCCGACGAACTGGCTGACGTTTTTCTCGAACCCTTATCCGATCAATGGGATGAACTCATGACGCGCCAACGCGTCAGAAAATTCGGCGCGCCGATCCCGGATGACTACGCCGAGCGTATGAAACAGGCCCGTTTTTTACAAAATAGGGGTTTTTCTCCCGAGTCAGTCATGCGATTATTTCGTTAGCGCTCTTATAATCAGGGAGTGCCCGAACGCCCGGATGATGCCGGGCGTCATTAGTTAACGGATAACCGATTGCACAAATGACGACTAGCGCCGAATTAAGGGAAAAGTTTCTCAGGTATTTCGAATCGCAGGGACATACCATCGTGCCGTCGAGCCCACTGGTGCCCGGCAACGATCCGACCTTGCTGTTTACCAATGCCGGCATGGTTCAATTCAAGGATGTGTTTCTCGGTACCGACAAGCGTAGCTATAGCCGTGCCACTACTTCGCAGCGCTGCGTGCGTGCCGGTGGCAAGCATAACGACCTGGAAAATGTCGGTTATACCGCGCGACACCATACCTTTTTCGAAATGCTTGGTAACTTCAGTTTTGGCGAGTATTTCAAAAAAGACGCCATCCACTACGCCTGGGACTTTCTGACCAATGTAGTCGGTCTGCCCGCGGAAAAACTCTGGGTCACCGTTTACGCCGATGACGACGAAGCTGCCGATATCTGGCTTAACGATATCAAGGTGGATCCTGAACAGTTTACCCGTATCGGTACCGCGGATAATTTCTGGTCCATGGGTGATACCGGTCCCTGCGGTCCCTGTAGTGAAATTTTCTATGATCATGGTCCCGAAATCGAAGGTGGGCCGCCGGGCACGCCGGAAGAAGATGGCGATCGCTATATCGAAATCTGGAACCTGGTGTTCATGCAATACAACCGTGACGATGCCGGTAACATGCTACCTTTGCCCAAACCTTCGGTTGATACCGGCATGGGCCTGGAGCGCCTGGCGGCGATCCTGCAGCATGTACACAACAATTACGATATCGATCTGTTCCAGGCGCTGATCGCTGCCGCGGCTAAACTCACCGGGACAAAGGATCTTGAAAACAAATCGCTGCGTGTTATTGCAGACCACATTCGCTCCTGCGCGTTTCTGGTGGTCGACGGGGTGCTACCCTCCAACGAGGGGCGTGGTTATGTGCTGCGCCGAATCATCCGCCGCGCCGCCCGGCATGGCCATCAGCTCGGATGTAAGAAACCATTTTTCTACAAGCTCGTCGCCGCCCTCGATAAGGAAATGGGGGACGCCTATCCCGAGTTGCGTCAACATCGTGAGCATGTCGAACGCGTGCTGAAAAAGGAAGAACAACGTTTTGCCGAAACCCTGGAGCAGGGCATGCGAATCCTCGAGGCCGCAATCGACAAGATGAAGGGCGACACCATTGATGGCAAAACCGTGTTCAAGCTTTACGATACCTTCGGTTTCCCGGTTGATCTGACTGCCGATGTCGCTCGTGAAAGAGATCTCAGGCTGGATCAGGCTGGATTCGATATCGAAATGGAGGAGCAACGTTCGCGCGCTCGTGCCTCCAGTCAGTTCAACGCGGTGAGTGACGCCTTCAAGCTTGATGTTTATCCCGCAACTGAATTCCTCGGTTACGAAATGCCATCTGCTGATTCCAGGGTGCTGGCGATTCTGCAAAATGATGCTGCTATCGATCAACTCGAAAATGGTGACCAGGCGATCATTATCCTGGATCGTACCCCGTTTTATGCGGAATCTGGCGGCCAGGTCGGGGATATCGGTGAGATTGGAATCGGTGATGAGACCGTATTCAAAGTCACTGATACGCAAAAACAGAACGATATTTATCTCCACGTTGGTTACCTGCTAAGCGGCGAGCCTGGTGTCGGTGATGAGGTCGATGCGAGGATCGACGAAGACCACCGCCAGGCAGTTATGCTCAATCATTCGGCCACGCATTTAATGCACGCGGCATTACGCCAGGTGCTCGGTGAACATGTGCAACAAAAAGGTTCACTGGTCGATGCCGATAAGTTGCGCTTTGATTTTTCGCATTACCAGCCTGTCGAACCTGATCAACTCTCTGAAATCGAAACCCTGGTCAATAACCAGGTGCGAGGTAATCTCAAAACCAGGGCCGAGGTCATGAACATGGAAGCCGCGAAAAAATCCGGTGCGATGGCCCTGTTCGGTGAGAAATATGGCGACCTTGTGCGCGTGTTGAAAATTGGATCCGATTCGATCGAGCTTTGTGGTGGCACCCATGTACCCCGTGCCGGGGACATCGGGCTTTTCAAAATTGTGCTGGAAAGCGGCATCGCTTCGGGCGTGCGCCGTATCGAGGCGGTGACCGGTGAGGCTGCGGTCAAACGCTTTATTGAAAGTGAAAACAAGCTCGACACGGTTGCGCAAAGGCTTAAGGCGAGCCGGGATAACCTGCTGCCACGAATCGAGCAGTTACAGGCGAACAACCGGTCGCTGGAGAAAGAGATTGAGGCTTTGAAGTCAAAACTTGCTTCGCAGACCGGTGGTGATCTGGCTTCCCAGGCGCAGGAGGTCAAAGGCATCAAGGTGCTCGCGGCGAGTCTGGATGGCGCTAGCGTGAAGACCCTGCGAGAAACGGTCGACCAGCTTAAAAACAAACTCGGTGCTGCTGCAGTCGTGCTTGCCAGTAGCGCAGACGGCAAGGTGTCAATTATCGCCGGGGTTACCCGGGCTGAATCCGAGCGTATTCGCGCGGGTGACCTGGCCAATCTGGTTGCTGAACAATGTGGCGGCCGCGGCGGTGGACGGCCTGATATGGCCCAGGCTGGAGGCAATCAGCCTGAAAACCTGGCTGCGGCCCTCGAATCGGTACTGCCCTGGGTTGAAACCCAGCTTTAACGCTTTCACACTCGCCAGAGACCTGGACAACAGGCCTGACCCCCGGTCTCTTCTTACCAGCTAATCAGATCGGCTTCGGTTAAAAATTGATAGATCAGAACTATCGCTAGCAGCAACAGCAGCTTGCGCAGGATGGCCTGGTAGGTGTTCACCTGAATTCGTGGTTGTAAACGTTGCCCGAGCAATAGCGCGATAACAGCGGCTGCTGCCAGCGGCGCGGTTTCAAACATTAATCTGAAACTCACCAGACCTGCGATAGCCAGCACGACTATCTGGGACATCTTGCCCACCAGGAAACACGAGTTCAATGCCGGCACGAGCGTCGACCTCGGTGTTTCCAGGGACATGAAATAGATGATTAAAATGGCCACCATGACATTGGTGGTGCCCGCGGAAACTCCCGCGATTAGTCCGAAAACTGCCATCGCCAGCAATGAATTGTTCATCAGCCACTGTTTGGGAATACGGATACCGTTCCACAGGTACAACAGGATCAATGCCGCCAGTACGATGCGAAACGGGGCCGGGTCGGTAACTGCCAGAACGCTGGCGCCGACTATCGACCCCAACAACGCAAACAACACGAGTGGTAAGAATGGCTGTGTACTTGCCAGCGATGATTTGTTGTTCGCAATGCTGGCGATATTGACCGCCATGGTCGGCAACAGGGTGATCAGGATAGCGCTGCGTACGTCCATCATGGTTGCCAGCATCGGTGTCGCCACCATCGGGAAACCAAGACCGAGGGTGCCATGGATCAGGCCGGCGAATAGCATCACCGCGATTATTGCCAGCACGATCAGGCCATCGAAATGGAGCAATGAGATCATCGGTGTTTAAGCCCCAGGCTTATGGATAGTTGAATTCTATGCATCAGAGTGCATGATTACGAATATGGTTATACAAACCAACCTATATTTCCTATAATCCGCGGTCGCTTTTTCAACTCGAGAGATAATGGCGTTACTGGTACAAAAATTCGGTGGAACCTCGGTAGGCACTATTGAGCGCATCGAAGCTGTTGCGGACAAGGTTATCTCATACCGGGACGATGGCAACGACATGGTAGTCGTGGTGTCAGCGATGAGTGGTGAAACCAATCGCCTGGTTGAGCTTGCCAAACAGGTCGATGCGCAGGCGCGCGGGCGCGAACTCGATGTGCTGCTGACGACGGGCGAGCAGGTCACCATCGCGTTGCTGGCCATGGCGCTGGAAAAGCGGGGTTACCCTGCGCGATCTTACACCGGCGCCCAGGCCAAGATTACTACCGATAGTGCGCACAATAAAGCACGCATTAAATCGATCGATCATGAAAAAATTGCCGCTGACCTGAAAGATGGACGCATCGTCGTCGTTGCCGGCTTCCAGGGCGTCGATGAGTTTGACAACATTACCACGCTCGGACGTGGCGGTTCTGACACCACCGGCGTGGCGCTGGCCGCGGCGTTGAAGGCCGATGAATGCCAGATCTTCACCGACGTCGATGGCGTTTACACTACCGACCCGCGGGTAGTGCCGGATGCCCGCCGCCTGGATACCATTACCTTCGAAGAAATGCTGGAAATGGCAAGCCTCGGTTCGAAAGTACTGCAGATTCGTGCGGTCGAATTTGCACAAAAATACGAAGTGCCGCTGCGCGTTCTGTCTTCATTCGAAGCAGGTGACGGTACATTGATAACCTCGGAATATGGTACGGATAAAACTATGGAACAAGCCCTGATATCGGGCATCGCGTTCAATCGCGACGAAGCCCAGTTAACCATAAACGGTGTATCAGATACGCCGGGTGTCGCCTACCGGATACTGGGCCCGATTTCTGATGCCAATATCGAAGTCGACATGATTCTGCAAAATGTCAGCGCCGATGGCACTACCGACTTTACCTTTACGGTGCATCGCAATGACTTTGATACCGCTTTGGGTTCGCTCGAACAGACCGCAAAGCAGTTAAAAGCCCGCGAAGTGTCCGGCAACAACAAGATCGTCAAGATTTCGATTGTTGGCGTTGGCATGCGATCACACGCGGGTATTGCGAGCCGCATGTTCGAAATCCTGGCGAATGAAGGTATTAATATCTTGATGATCGCTACTTCTGAAATAAAAATTTCGGTTGTAGTGGACGAAAAATACCTCGAACTGGGCGTGCGCGCCTTGCACGAAGGATTCGAATTAAGGAAAAGATCATAAAATTTTTCAACTGGCCTAGCTTGAGTCAGTTGGGGTAATATTGCGGTTGGCCCGGAGAAAATGGTCATATAATAATTAAAAGCGTTGTTCCTGCCACGAAGGCGGGATGAGAGATTACTGCATTATTTTTTTTGGAGAGATGGAATGCTGATATTAACGCGGCGTGTCGGGGAAACCTTAATGATCGGAGACGAAGTGACAGTCACCGTTCTGGGTGTTAAGGGAAACCAGGTCAGGATTGGGGTGAATGCACCCAGGGAAGTGGCGGTACATCGTGAGGAAATTTACGATCGTATCAAAGCGGAAGAAGGTGAGGAAGGATCGGGAAATACAGTCGAAGAATAGTGTTCGATTCCATTTGAAGCGAGTTTCATCGCTATTTCACAATCGATTCTACTGTAATGGCCTTGTATATCAGGCTATTGCATTGTAATTTATACGTTAAATCCGGAGAGATGGCTGAGTGGTCGAAAGCGCTCCCCTGCTAAGGGAGTATACGTTAATAGCGTATCGAGGGTTCGAATCCCTCTCTCTCCGCCAAATATAATCCCTATGTTATTAATAACTGGGGATTTTTATTTTATAAGAAATATATAGTGTACGGAATGGTGTACGGAATCACTCAAAAAATACGTGATTTTTGGGTAGGGCATCATTGTCGAGAAAATATAAAATCCCCCAATAGGTGAAACCGGCAAAACCGACAAAAGTTGTGTGCGATTGACCCGAATCTCTGGGCCTTCCCGCACCTGGTCTTGCGCCACCTTTCATCGATTTTGATTAAATTTAAATCAATGCCAACTATAACATAGTTCTCACTATGTTCTCAAAAAGCGGACGCTCAGGATATGGCAATAGGGGGCAGGAAACGACCCGAAGCGGACAACAGATATTAACCGCTTTTACTATTCGGGTCTCCAAGTCTCTGTAAAAGTGCATTCTCTGGATGGAGCGTTGCCATTATGGCTGAAAGGGCTATCAAACGATTATCAATGCCATCAATTTTTTTTAATAACTCGCTTTCAACAGAGTCTACGGTACTTCTAATTTCGTTCGTTCTATCCTGTATTTTATTTAATGCTTTTATAGTATCTCGAACCCTAATCAAGCCTCTAACAGTATCAGCAAGAGTCTGTCTAAATGATTCAGATTCTGGAATAATTTCCTCATTTTGAGGCGTCTCTAGCCCTTTATCGTCAGGCATTTTTTACGTTCTCCGTTAACCCATTTGATTCTGTAATGAAGCCTCTAAAACGGCGAATTCACTTAGTAAATCTTGATAAACAAACTGAAACATTTTCTCCAGTTCATCGGTAGACATTTCCTCAAAAGGTGGATTGTTTGAATCTTGCAACTGATCTATATCGGAAATTTCGATGTCTGAAATTGAACCTGTCAATTCTTGAATTATCTCTAACAATTTGACTGTACTGAAATTTGATGTGGATTGAGAATATTCAATATCATCGGCGATTTTTTTAAAACCAAGAAAAATATACATGTTGTCGACATCGCTTGGTTCTAGTTTATTTTCTAGTGCAAATTGGAAAATTTCATATTTGGCTACGTTTGTCCCGACCACGCTTTTTACTTCTTCTAGCAACCACTGAATTTCACTAATCGAATCGACGTTTTCGCTATCAATATTCTCCCAAAGCTTTTGCAAGGAAACTCTTACTGAATGAATGTATTGCTCTCGTTTAGCTAAACGTTCACGCTCCCTCTCTTGAGGTGATGACACGAAGCTCATGTGATCACCAGCGGTTTTTTGCCCTGCGCTCATTTAAATATTTCCTACTTCAAGAATAAAATTTCACCCTAGACCTTAGGTTACTCTTTACAGTGTTCAGATTCTAGAACAGATGATAAGTTAATAGTGCCTAGGCTGCAAAACTATACAAGATCATCGGCCGCTAGCAGGAGAAACTGACCTTCAGAGTACGGCCTGATAATTCTCAGTTAGTGGCGATTTCTGCTGCCTAGCTACTTCTTTTCAGCGCCTACTTAGGGTATTTCTGATTCCTCCTCTTTACAGGTAAGAATTTCAAATATTTCAGGCTTTTCAACAATTATATTGAAGAGTTCTTCTGTAATCTTTGCTTCCTCCCTCATTGCTTGTTCGTTTTCTTATCCCCAGCTTCTTGTCGATCTTTAGCTAGTTGGGACACAACACTGTGTTTCACCCAAAAACTGAATAAGAGACCCGCATACTCATCATCACGTTCGGCATTTAGGACTTCCAAGAACTTGGCCATGACCTTAATTCGTTTACAGTGATCGGTAACCTCCCCTAGGAAATAGGTGCTCGCTCGAATATCTGAATCTTCAACTTTATCAAGTTGAATCCTCGAAGGTGCTTCATCAAACTCTTCGCCTAAATATTTTTCTCGATCTTGATGGCAAGGTGGTGAGCATTCGCCAGCCATTAATTTGGCTATCCCTTTCCATTTCATTGAAGGTAGTTTCTTCAAATAGTCCTTGTTACCGATAGTCTCCA
>Ga0265306_10000402_pt1 | contig 20460 bp, 17 predicted proteins | sample Helome_3_FD_192493 | JGI IMG/M metagenome (GOLD analysis project Ga0265306, IMG submission 192493) | Marine sediment microbial communities from subtidal zone of North Sea - Hel_20160420 (Illumina Assembly) | ecosystem: Environmental > Aquatic > Marine > Subtidal zone > Sediment ... | reverse complement strand
AACCCAAGGGATCAATCAAGGAATACATGGACTGGATTTTATCGGATGTGGGCCAATGCATCCTGGTGAAAAAAGGTTATGCCCCGGTACGCGATGTCAATTGCATGTAGGGGTTTTATTTAAACCAGGAGAGATGCCGCAAGGACGCGGATTTCTCCTCGATTCAAACAGTTGCCGGTAAATAATAATGTCTCATCTCGAAGAAAGACTGGAACACGATCTAAACGAAATCCGCGATCAGATTGCCAACATGGGCTCCAGCGTCGAGCGATCGCTGGAAGATGCTTTTCGTGCCCTGCATGACGGCAAGGAAAAACTTGCCTTCACCACGATCCTGTCTGATCTGCCGATCAATCGGCAAATGCGCAAGATCGATCAGCTCTGTCATGCCTTTATCGCCGTGCACCTGCCGAGCGCGGGGCATTTAAGACTGATCTCTTCAGTTATTCGGGCCAACATTATTCTCGAACGAATCGGTGACTACGCAGTGACAATCGCACGCGAGGCCGTGCAGCTGGGCGAGGTTCCGAGCGGTTATATGTCGTCGGAGCTGGAAACTATCAGTGCCGAGGCGATCTCGATTCTGAGCGAGTCCATCAGTGCATTCAACTCAGCGAATGCCGAACGCGCCCGTGATGCTATTGCGATGGCGAAGAAAGTCGAGCACGACATGGACGGCATTTATGCAGAGCTTCTGGACAGCGCCGAGAAAGGTGGTGGCTGTAACCGCAATACCATGATTTACCTGATCATATTCAGCCAACTCAAACGGGTTGCCGACCAGGCCAAGAACCTGGCCGAGGAGGCCATTTTTGTCGAAACCGGGGAGAGCAAGAAACCCAAAGTCTACCGCATCCTGTTTCTCGACGAAGACAACAGCTGCCTTGGGCCGATGGCGGAAATGATCGCCAACAAGATTTTCCCTGACATCGGCCAATACGCCAGTGCCGGAGTGCACCCGGCTGACGAACTGAATGCCCACATGGTCGCATTCATGCAGCAGCGCGGCTTTAACATGTCTGGAATTACGCCGCAAAAACTGGACGCCAGCCGTGAGTCGCTGGCGCAGTATCACGTTATCGCTGGGCTGCATAAAAAAGTGCTCAAGGCAGTGGTCAAGATACCTTTTCGAACCTCGGCATTGAACTGGAAAGACGTGGCCATCCCGGACGATGATGATTCGCAGGCCTGGGAGACATTGCATAAAACCCTGGCGCTGCATATCAAGGAATTGATGACGCTGTTACGCGGCGACGAGGCCATTTGAGATGAGCCAGGCACAGCTGCGACAGACCGGTAATATGCCTGATATCAATCAGCGTAATGCTGACTGGTACATCGACAAAATCGTCCAGTACCTGGTTTTCCTGAGCGGCATATCTGCGATTATCCTGATCGTTGGTATCTTTGTTTTCGTCACCATCGAGGGTTTCGGTTTCCTGCTGGAAGATTTCAGCTTCAGGGAATTTTTCCTGTCGCAGTGGTGGGAACCGACCGATGACGATGAACCCACCTACGGCATCCTGGCCCTAATCGCCGGTACCGCGAGCGTAACCGGCCTGGCGATGCTGGTAGCGATTCCATTTTCACTCGGCAGCGCGATTTACATTGCCGAATTTGCAACCGGCAAGAAGCGTGAATTCCTGAAGGTACTGATCGAGCTGCTGGCGGCTATTCCATCGGTGGTCTGGGGCTTCATCGGACTGTCCATCATGAATCCGCTAATAATCGATATCTTCGATGTTCCGGTCGGACTGAATATCCTCAACGCCGGTATCATCCTGGGATTGATGGCCGCACCCATCATGACCTCTATCAGCGAAGATGCACTCAAGGCTGTACCGGATCGATATCGTGAAGCTGCCGAAGCGCTCGGTGGAACCCGCTGGCAGGTCATATATAAAACCGTGCTACCCGCAGCCAAGAATGGCCTGCTGGGTGGCGTCTTGCTGGGTGTCGGCCGAGGTTTCGGCGAAACCATGGCGGTCCTGATGGCAACGGGACACGCGATTAACATGCCTGGCAGCGTATTCGACTCCGTGCGTGCCTTGACCGCGACCATTGCGGCAGAACTGGGCGAGACCGCAGTCGGATCGCCACACTACCAGGCGTTGTTTACGATCGGCATTTTCCTTTTCATGATCACTTTTATTATCAACCTGACCGCAGACCTGATCGTTCGCGGCATACGCAAGAGCTAGGAAAAATCATGGCCAGTACAGGTATTATCGAAAACCAGTTCATCGAAACCGAGCTCAATGTCAGCGCCAAGCGGACCGAAAGCCTGTTTCGGATCCTGTTCATGATGATGGCCGGCCTGCTGATACTGCCGGTACTGATCATTTTGACAACGCTGATCGTGAAGGGAAGCAGCATCATTTCCTTCGAATTCCTGTTCAGCAACCCCACCAACGGCATGACCGAGGGTGGCATCTTCCCTGCCCTGCTGGGAACTGTCTGGATAGTAGGCGTGGCGCTTGTCATTTCGGTTCCGGTCGGAGTCGCTGCCGCGCTTTACCTCAGTGAGTATGCGCCCGACAACTGGTTCACACGCTCCATCAATCTCGCCATCATTAACCTGGCTGGCGTGCCATCAATCGTACACGCTTTGTTTGGTGTCGGCGCCTTCGTCATCTTTTTCGGTTTCGGCACCAGTATCCTGGCCGCCAGTATGACACTCGCGGTCATGACCTTGCCGGTGGTTATCGTCGCGACCCGGGAATCCCTGCAGGCGGTACCGCATGCATTCAGGGAAGCCTGCTGGAACATGGGCGCCACCCGCTGGCAAACCATTCGCCGCGTGGTACTGCCTAATTCGGTCAGCGGCATTCTGACCGGCGTCATTCTCGAAGTTTCGCGCACCACTGGCGAGACCGCGCCAATCATGTTCACCGGCGCCGCGTTTTTCATCCCGGTTCTGCCACAGAGCGTGTTTGATCAAACCATGGCGATGTCGCTGCATTTATTCGTGGTGGCAACCCAGGTTCCTGATGTTCCCGACGCGTTGCCGTATGGCGTCGCGCTGGTCCTGATTTCGATGGTATTGCTGATGAACAGCGCCTCGATTGCATTGCGCATGCACTTGCGTGGGAAAAAGAAATGGTAAGCGCGGCAGAAGACATGGAAAACGTTGCCAACAACCAGGACTCGGCAGTCAAGCTCGAGGTACGTAATGTCGCTATCCGCTACGGCTCGGCTACGGCAATTTCGGGGATCACCCTGGACGTAAAGGAAAATGAAATTTTCGGCATCATCGGGCCGGCCAACGCCGGCAAGACGTCCTTTCTGAAAGCCCTGAACCGGATGAATGACTTCAACAGCGATATGTCGATCGACGGTGAGATCCTGTTTGAAGGCACCAATATACGGGACGTTCGCAATGTATACGCGCTGCGCAATCGGATCGGTGTCGTTTTTCCTCTGCCGGTAGGACTGCCGTTGACTATTTATGAAAACGTGGCGTTTGTGCCGCGCCTGCGAGGTATCCGCGAAAAGGCTGAACTCGACGTCATCGTAGAACGCTGCCTGACCCGCTCCGCCCTGTGGGAGGAAGTCAAGGATCGACTGGATTCGCTGGGTAGCCTGCTATCCGGTGGTCAGCAGCAACGTTTGACGATCGCCAGGGCGCTGTCACAGGAACCGGAGTTGCTGATGCTGGACGAGTTTTCGATCGCGGTGGATCCGGTGACCACGATGCGTATCGAGGATGTATTGAAAGAGCTCAAGCCGGAGATGAGCATTATCCTGGTCACCAACCTGGTGCAGCAGGCACGCCGTCTTGCCGACCGCACCGCGTTTTTCCTCGACGGGGAATGTGTCGAAATTGGCGAAACAGAAGACCTGTTTTCCGGACAGGTGAAAGATTCGCGCACGACCGATTATATTGAAGGCCGCTTCGGCTAATGGCTGTGAGTATGGATATGAATGCAACCCAGACAGAGATACCAACAGAGACAGAATCTCGTACCGAACCGGCAATCAATACTGCCGCACTGAATCTGTGGTATGGCAGCTTTCAGGCGCTGTACGATATCAACCTGGAAATCAAGCAGGGTCTTGTTACCTCGATGATCGGCCCTTCCGGCTGCGGTAAATCTACTTTCTTGCGCAGCGTTAACCGGATTAATGAACGCCTTGGCTACGTTCGCATCGATGGTTCAATCGACGTGTTTGGCAATAACATTTACGATCCCGAAGTGGAGCTGGTGCAGGTCAGAAAACAGGTCGGCATGGTGTTTCAACGACCCAACCCGCTGCCGACGTCGATTCGCGAGAATATCCTGTTCGGCCATAAGCTGCATAATCGAGATAAAAAATACAGCCACGACGATGAGGACGAAATTGTCGAGGACTCATTACGCCAGGTATTGCTGTGGGACAAGGTCAAGGATCACCTGAAACGCAGGGCAACCGAATTATCACTGGAAGAACAGCAAAAATTATGTATCGCCCGGTTGTTGCCGGTTAAGCCCAGTATCCTGCTAATGGATGAACCCTGTTCCGCGCTCGACCCGAAGGGCACCGCCGCAGTCGAGGAACTGATCTGGGAGCTGCGCGGGAAATACTCGATCCTGATCGTAACCCACAACATGGCCCAGGCCCGCCGTGCCAGCGAGGAGTGTATTTTCATGCTGATGGGCAAGGTCATCGAACACACCGATACCAGCGACATGTTTGTAACTCCACAGCACCAGGAAACGGCAGACTACATCGAGGGACGCTACGGCTAAACCTTGCTACCTGCAACTCCATAATTTCGTTGCGTAAATAGTTCGCAGCATTTCTTTATTTGCATATCAGTCATTCCGGCATAAAATAGTAGGGTTACTTTGTTATTCACTTAGCCCTGCCACGCGGGAGTCTCTTGGCTAAAACACTTGTAGAAGATCTTGAGGAAACCCGGATTCCATTTCTGAGGGGCATCCTGATTCGCAGCCTGCAGGACGCGGGCCTGGATTTTGACGAAGCCTCTCACATTGCCTCCGAAATACGCCACGAACTCGCCGACACCAAACTGATTACCACCGTCGATCTCAATAACATGGTGATTGAAAGATTAACGTCGCTAGGAAAGGAGAGTGCTGTCTATCGTTACGAGAATCGCAACAGCCCTTTGACGGTCGAAGTTGAGCAACAGTGCGGACGCATTAATCCATTTTCACGACTCAAATTTCGCAATAGTCTCGAAACCATCGGACTCAAATCCCGGGAATCGGACGACGTCGTGCAGATGCTGCAGGAACACCTGACTAACAAGTCTATTAAAACTATTAAATCCAGAAACCTGGCGATGCTGATATATCGGTACCTGCGCCAATCCAGCAAACTTGGGCCTGCTGTCGCGCATCGCTGGCTGGTCTGGCACGATTTTATCAATAGTGGGCGCGAGTTAATTTTTCTGATTGGGGGCACCGCCGGTTGCGGCAAGAGCTCCACGGCGAACATGCTTGCAAACCGGCTTGAAATAGTTCGCACGCAGTCCACGGACATGCTGCGTGAAGTCATGCGCACCATGATTCCAGAACAGCTGATGCCGGTGTTACACCAGTCATCCTTTACCGCCTGGAAGGGTTTACCTCGCCGGAAAAAGAGCAAAGGTGATGTATCCGAAGCGCTACTGGTACAGGGTTACCGCAGCCAGGCCGATTTACTTTCGCTTGCAATCGAAGCCGTCGTAGACCGCGCTACGCGCGAACACGTGTCGCTGGTACTGGAGGGCGTGCACATTCATCCTGCCTTCATGGAAAAACTGCAGACCGAGACCGATGCCGTGGTGATACCGGTGATGCTGGGTTTGTTAAAGCGCAAGCACCTGCAACAGAGAATCAAAGCTCGCAGCACCAACGTACCGGACAGGGGTGCAGAGCATTACCTGCAATATTTTGACGAAATCTGGCGTCTGCAAACTTACCTGCTTTCCGAGGCTGACCGGGCTAACATCCACATTGCAGTCAATGAAAACCGGGACAAGATCTTCTCCGAAATCATGCGCTTTACCATCGCCACCCTGGCTGAGAACTTTGATAGCACGCCGGAAAAAGTTTTCGGTGCCAAAGCTTTTGTCGATGTCAAAGAGTAACGGAAAATAGTCGGCTCTTATTCTCTGTTGTCACTCTATAGCGGTACTACCAGGGATTTCAACCCGCCTTCTCGAGGGGTATTTTGATAGCCCCATCACGCACAAATCCGGACGCTTTGCCGAGCTCGTCGTAGCGCACGCAGTCTTTCCCCTCGAACTGAAAATCACCGATATAGCTGAATGGTATTCCGTGTTTCAGGCTGGCGGCATAATTGAGATCAAGAAAATGGCTGACAAGGCCCCTGATAACGCCGGCATGCGACACGATCAATACCGTACGCTCAGGATGCTCTAGCACAAGTGACGAAATAAACCGGACACTGCGTTGCTGCATCTGTCGAAAGCTCTCACCGTCCGGATAAACAAGATCCGGGGATTCCTTATGTTGCGGATAGTGCTCATAAACCCAGGACTTTTTCCTGGTTTGCAGATTCCCGTAGTTGATTTCTTTCAGTTCCGGGATAGCGATGACGTCGGCTATTCCGAATAACTCGGCATAAGTCATCGCGGTTAGTCGCGCGCGATCCAGATCACTCGAATAAATTGCATCGAGGCCAACACTGTTTGTCTGCAGGCGATTACCAATAAAATCGATATCTGCCTTCCAACCAGGGCTAGGTGGCGAATCGCACCAGCCCAGGATACGTTCTGCTGCGTTCGATTGAGTCTGGAAATGCCTGGTAAGAATAATGCGCATCCCTGCAGCATAGACACTTATAACCCTATTGCAAAGCCTGATTATCAGATCGCCACCGAGACCAACCACCAGTGAATCTTCGCAGTTACCACTATTAATAGTAGCTATGTTGATACGCCCTCATCACCTCGACAACTTGACTCAGATCAATATTTTCCATAATGAAATTGGAATATACTCTACGTATTCGTCACGCAGCGGCGTGATCGTTATTCCCAATTTCATCGACTGGAGGTTCGCATGCGAACAACAAACCCAATTGCGTCCCTGCTCGGAAAGTCACCGTTCAAACCGATGCAGGCCCACATGCGGATGGCAAACGAGTGCGTAGCACATGTGCCCGCTCTTTTCGAAGCGCTCATTGCGGGAGATCAAGCCGAGGTGGTCAAGTTTAAAGAACTCATCTTCGCCAAGGAACAGGAGGCAGACGACCTCGCGAACGAACTGCGTGCTCGACTGCCGAAGAGTCTGTTCATGCCGGTGGATCGACGCGACCTGCTCGAGTTGTTGGAACTGCAGGATTCCATGGCTGACACCGCTCAGGATATTGCAGGCTTGATGATCGAGCGTGATATGACGGTGCCAGAGGGCATGGCGGAGCCGCTGCGGGACCTGGTGCAGCGATGTGTCGATACCTGCAACCTTGCAACAAAAGTAATCGAAGAGATGGATGAGTTGATCAGTGCCGGCTTCGGCGGACGCGAAGCTGCCAGTGTCTTTGATATGGTGGATCGGATCAATGTGATAGAGGACGAGACCGACGAGATGGGTGTGAAGCTGACACAGGTCCTGTTCGCCAAAGAGGACGAGATGAAGCCCGTGTCGGTGATGTTCTGGTATCAGATGATTCAGTGGATCGGAGATATGGCGGATTATGCCGAGAAGGTAGGTGATCGCATGCGCCTGCTGATAGCTCGTTAACGGAAATTGAGGGGAAGTACGTAGACCTGCGATTTACTCTGCTCGATTTCTGCACATTCGAACAGACCTTGATGCAGCAGTCATAGTTATTCAACAAATTAAGAAGAATTAGAGGGCGTTATGGAAATTATTAGCGAATGGGGCACGGTATTTCTGGTTTTGGCGATAATTTTTGGCGGCTATATGGCCTGGGGTATCGGTGCCAACGACGTGGCCAATGCCATGGGTACGCCTGTCGGTTCCGGTGCCATCACCGTCAAACAAGCGATTATCATTGCCGCTATCTTCGAATTTGCCGGTGCATTCATCGCCGGTGGGCAGGTAACCAAGACCATCCGCAAGGGTATTATCGACCCCAGTTCGATTTCCGGTAGCCCGGAGTTACTGGTCTACGGGATGCTGGCGGCGCTGCTGGCAGCCGGGATCTGGCTCATGATCGCCTCAACGCGGGGCTGGCCCGTTTCCACCACCCATACCATTGTCGGCGCTATCGTCGGCTTCGCCTCTGTCGGCATCGGGATCGATGCGGTCAACTGGGGCAAGATCGGGAGTATCGTTGCCAGCTGGCTGGTTTCACCCCTGATTGGCGGTGCTATCTCTCTGTTGCTGATGATCAGTATCCGCAAGTTGATCCTGAACGCGGAAAAACCGTTCGAAAAAGCCAGGCTCTGGGGCCCGGTTTATGTCTTCCTGGTCGGCTGGATCGTTGGACTGGTCACGCTGTTCAAGGGCCTCAAACACCTCAACTTCGAGCTTACTGGTGTGCAGAGCGTGGTTGCCGCTACCGCCATCGGCATCGTTCTCGCCTTCATCGGTAAACTTCTCATCAACAAAGTCAAGGTCGACCCGGAGGCGGACAAGGATCACCACTACGCCAGCGTCGAGAAGGTATTTGTGCCGCTAATGCTCTTCACCGCCGCCGCGATGGCCTTCGCACATGGATCAAACGACGTGGCCAATGCCATCGGTCCGCTGGCAGCGGTGGTTTCCATCGTCCAGAGTGGCGGTGAAGTTGTGCAGAGTGCGGGGTTACCGCTCTGGATCCTGGCCCTCGGTGGCGTCGGTATCGTTGTTGGTCTGAGCACCATGGGGTATCGGGTTATGGAAACCATCGGCACCAAGATCACGGAACTGACACCGACGCGCGGCTACTGTGCGACCCTGGCTGCCGCCACGACTGTGGTACTGGCATCGAAGACTGGCCTGCCGGTATCTACTACCCAGATTGCGGTGGGTGCCGTCATGGGTGTGGGCCTCGCGCGCGGCGTCGGCGCCATCGATTTGCGAGTCATTGGAGGTATTATCCTGTCCTGGCTGGTCACCTTACCCGCGGGCGGCATTCTCGCCGCATTGTTCTTTTTCCTGTTCAAGGGAATATTTAGCTGACTCGGTCCCGGAAACCTCAAAAGCCCCCGAATCACGGGGGCTTTCGCCTTGCGCTTTATGAATCCGATGCCCGATAATTCCATTGCTACCTTCCAGTTAAAGACCAGGCCCATCGTGGATCTGCAGACGATAAAAGGCGTGAAATTTCCGGCCCATCTCACCTTTCGCCAACTGTTGATAACCGGCCCGCCAGGTTCCGGAAAGAGCACCCTGGTGCGCAAACTGAAGGGTTGGCCCGACGAAGGCTATATCGATCTGTCGCTGAACAAATGGTGGACGGTAAAGGCCCTCAACCTGCGCCCCCGCGAGATTCATCTCGGCTTTCCGTGTCAGGGGTACAAGGACGCGCTGGCGGTGTTCGATAAAGAATGGATCGAGTCGCTGACACCGCCGGAACTGGATCTGGACAGAATCAGGATACCGCCGCCGAAACGGTATTTCTTTTCCGTCAACTGGCGCAAACGCTATGCTTTCGAGTTCCTGATACCGAAGGCGGAAGTGCTGTTGGCACAGCGGCGCAGGCGTAAGAAGGAATACGGGATGCATCATGTCGACGAGGGCGTGACCTTGCAACGGGTCGAAAATCAGATCATCATCTACCAGATGGCCGCGCTTCATTTATACCACAGTGGTTTGATTGTCTATATCCGCGAGGGAACCGACGGGGTTCCCCTGGAAATCATTGAATCCGAGAGCGGTTAAGATGGCCCGACTTAAGATCCGAAAACTACTGAGGAAATTTCTGAGAAGCACGTTTTCGAGTCTGACTCAGAGCGAAGAGGTGGAGATCAAGGATACCTACCAGTTTTCCAACCGGAAGAAGATCAAGACCTGCATCAAGGATTATCCTTTTCAGATAAACCTCTATCCAGACAGCAAGGCTCTGCACCTGTATCCGGAGCCGTCACTGACCTACGATGGCGAAGGGGCTACGACGAATAACTACATTCTGTTTGATCCGGACAAATTTTACTCGGATATATGCGGATTCTATCGTCTCCAGGACGAAGACACGATTACCCTCGGCGGCGGCGATCCCGAGCAGCGCGCAATTTTTAATTTCCCCCCGGGTACTCCTGCGCGCAAGCTCAGCATCGGCATTGAAGATGGATGGCTGACTTTCCAGAGCCCCATTCCCGACCCAATGCCCTCTATCGCACCATTGTTGCAGGATAAAAAGGTAAGACAGGTAGTCGATTGGCGGTACAACAAGTTGCGCAGATTGAAAGAGATTTTCGGCGATCCCATCGCATTGCTTCCGCCCGACGAAGCAATCGCGCTGCTGAAAGAGGTCAACGAGATCCTTGAACATGAAAAGTATCGTCCCAGGGATAAGGACGGCAGGCCAGGCGGTGTCGTTGCGCTGCCCGATAAATCGACAGCCATCATTGTGGGAGACCTCCATGCAAAAGCCGACAATCTGCTCGTGGTATTGAGCCAGAACAATTTTCTGGAGGCACTGGAAGCGGGCCGCGCGACCCTGGTGATCCTTGGGGACGCCGTTCACCCCGAGGGCGATACCGCGTTGGATGAAATGGAGAGCTCCATGTTGATAATGGACCTTATCTTCAAACTCAAGATCCGCTTCCCGAAACAGGTGTTCTATGTCAGGGGAAACCACGATAGTTTTTCGGAGGAAATAGCCAAACACGGCATTCCGCAGGGGCTGCTCTGGGAGAAGACGCTAAAAAAAGAGCGCGGCAAGGCCTACAAAAAGGAGATGAGTCGGTTCTATGAACTGCTGCCGTTTGTCGCATATTCCAGGCATTTCGTTGCCTGCCATGCCGCACCCCCGGTATCTTCTACAAGCCTGAACAAGATCATCAATATCAGAAAGAATCCGAAACTGTATAGCGAGCTCGCAGACAACCGCTTGAGGCAGGCGAACCGGCCATCGGGTTACGCCAAGTCTGACGTAAAAAGATTCCGCAAGTGTCTCGATCTGGCAAAGAAAACGCCGCTTATTGTGGGTCATACATGTCTGGACGTCGATGATACGCTGTGGGAAAACGTCGGCGAAATTGAAAACCACACCATTGTCTACTCCAGTGATAGTAGATGGGTAGGCATGATGGCCCAGATTGGGGACAGGCTTTATCCGTTCAGGTATCCGGTGGAGTCCATGATGTCGATCATCAACGCCCTCCCAGAGGAAGAAGAGAAAAGATCCGCACCGATGTTATCGCCGAACTTATAGTAGGCATAATCCGCGTACGGTTTAAAGCGAGTTATTTCAGGATTTCGGCCTGGCCATAATCAGCCGGGATAGCGAGTGCTCAGACCCTGGTAGACATCATCGCGAAAACTGGGGCTATTGCTGTCGAGATGACCGAGCACTTCGACCAGGTGTTCGTTGTCTTCCCTGCCATCCCAGATCTTGACATAGCTGCCGTCCTTGTAGCCGTGGTCCTGGCGGAAAAAGTTTAAAACATTTTTACCGACATAGGTTCGATACAGCTGATCGAAATCCATTTCGATCAGCGCCATGATGTTGGCGAATTCCGAAAAATGCATCGATTGTTGCGCGATCGTGGATTGCGCCATGATTTCGATCGCGCTACGAATATCATCGCATTGCCGCGGATCGGACAGTTCGGCCTCGATCCGCGTAGCGACAGCGCTGTTATCACTGTCCTGCAACAGGTAGTCGCTCATCGCAAAATGCAGGATATCGACCAGTTCGAGCTGCACCTGTTCGAGGTCGGGCGTCTGGTGTTTCCACCACTTCCAGCCGTAGTGATCGAGCATTTCGGCACACTCGGTCCAGATCGCACGGTACCAGGCATTGCCGGCCCTGCGCCATTCGGGATTGACGTGCGCGTTCATCGCATCCTGCATTTCGAGCATGACCAGCAGTTGATCTTTCATAGTGCGAGCTTCAGAAAAACATTAAACCAGGCGTGGAGTTTACCGAACCTGTTACATACCGTATAGCCACGGCAGTAAAAAGCTAAGTAGCGCCCACATCAGGACCACCAGTGGCAGGCCGACGCGCACGAAATCGCCGAAGCTGTAGTTACCGGCGTTCATCACCAGCAGGTTGGTCTGGTAGGCCATCGGCGTAGCGAAGCTCATGTTGGCGCCAAATAATACCGCGAGCACGAAGGGTTCGGCCGGTTGCCCGAGCTGATGAGCGATACCGATGGCTATCGGCGTGCCGATAACCGCGGCCGCATTGTTGGAAACGACATTGGTCAGCAAGGCCATCATTGCCAGCAGTCCGCTCAGAATCAACGTTGGGGATGCCCCCGCGGTAAACGCCACGTAGGCACTGGCAATCATGTCGGCGCCCCCCGTCTCCACCATCGCAGTACCCATTGCCAGGCTGGTGACAATTATCAGTATCACTGGCGCACTCAACGCGCGTGTGGCGTCGAACCACTTGATGCAACCGGTTAACAGCATCGCCACAACCCCGCACAGCGCGCTGACTGCAATCGGTAAAAATCCGAATGCAGCCATCAGGATAACCCATAGCATGATCAACATCGCCAGTGGCGCACGCTTGGAAATCGGCAACGCCGATTTCGCATCGAGCACCAACAGGTTACGACTCGATTTGAGTCGATTGATATTACTGATCGAGCCCTGTACCAGTAATACATCACCGGAATGTAAACGCGTTTCCTCGGTGTGTTCAGTGCCTTGCTTGCTGGCCCACTTGTTGGTGCGAAACAGCGCCAGTACCATCAACTGGTAGCGCTCACGAAAGCGGACATTGGCCAGGGTCCGGCCGTCAAGCGTCGATCCGGGTACCACGACCACCTCGGCGAGCTGCTGCGTGGCGTCTACCAGCGGATGTTCTTCGTCGACCGGTTCGTCACCTGAAAACAGGCTTGCGCCGAGCACGGTTTCCAGTTCCTTGAGGCGATCCGGTGTGCTCTTGACCATGATTCGATCGCCACTGCGCAGCACCATGTCGGGTATGGCGATCAGCCGATTGTTTTTCTTGCCCCGCAAAATATGGACGACCTCGAGGTTGCCACCGGCGAGCTCGATGATCTCGGACAGCTTTTTCCTGTTGGCAACGCTGTCGTCGTGGATACGGAGCTGCGCGTTAAACAATCGTGGCGAGGTCGTCGGCAAGCGAGCCTCGCGCGCCGGCAGCAGTTTCGGTGCCACGAACCACAGGTAAAGAATACCGGCACAGCCGGCAAGCATTGCCGGAAAGACAAAATCGAACATACCGAGTTCACGTAATCCGAGATCCGCGGCCACGGCGACCACGAGCAGGTTGGTCGAGGTACCGATACTGGTTGCCATGCCGCCGATAGAGGTTGACAGACCGAGCGGCATCAGCAGGTCGGATGCCGGGGTCGAGGTCTTGAGCGAAACGCTGATCAGGATCGGCAATAACAGGATCACGACCGGGGTGTTATTGATAAACGCGCTCAGGATCGCGGCGATGACCAGGGTTACCAGAAAAGTCGCCATCGGAAACACGCCCCACCAACGCGCCAACTCACGCCCAATCGGTTCCAGTGCACCGGTACGTACCAGGGCCTGGCCGGCGATCATCAATGCGCACACCGCTACCAACGCCTGGTGACCAAAGCCGAGAAACAGGTCGCTGGCGCGCAAGGGCCCGGTAGCGCTGCTATACGGAAACACCTCGAACAGCAGCGACAGCAGCACCAGGATAAGCAAACTCGACGACGCCAACGGAATGCGTTCAATCGCAAACAGTACCAGGGCCAGTACCACCAGCGCCATAACGACGTAAGCATGAAATCCGGAATCAAGCGTTAGCGCTTCCATGGCACTCGAGTTTAGCACTTTGAAGAATTTCAGCCTTGCTTCAAAAGAAATCTAAAATCTGGCAGAGCTCGGACATTACAAGATCCCGGCTCGGGCGGGCCGCGTAGGCGCCGGGATGACGGGAAAGAGGGCAAACATGTTGGGTCTGCATCCTGTATTCTACTCGGGACGCATATGCGGAAACAGGATTACATCGCGGATACTGGGCGAATCGGTGAGCAGCATGACCAGGCGATCGATGCCGACCCCCTCGCCCGCCGCTGGTGGCATCCCGTATTCAAGCGCGCGCAGGTAATCCGCGTCGTAATGCATGGCCTCCTCGTCGCCCGCTTCCTTTTCCTCGACCTGGCGCCTGAACCTGGCTGCCTGTTCCTCAGGATCGTTGAGTTCAGAGAATCCATTGGCCAACTCCTGTCCGCCGATAAAAAACTCGAAACGGTCGGTTACGAATGGATTGTCGTCATTGCAACGTGACAACGGCGAAACCTCGGTCGGATAGGCGGTGATAAAGGTGGGCTGTTTGAGCTCGTGTTCAACCGTTTTCTCGAAAATCTCAAGCTGTAATTTTCCAGCGCCCCAGCTCGCCTCGGGTTTGATGCCAAGATCGGTGGCAGCAGCACGACAGTATTCAGGATCCTCGAGCTGCGCGGGGTCAAGCCCGGGATTAAACTTGATGATGGCGTCAGCCACGCTGATTCGGGCAAACGGTTGTTGCAGGTCAAATTCCTCGCCCTGGTAGACCAGCTTCGTCGAACCGTGTATCTCCTGCACCAGCCGACGCATCATATCCTCGGTCAAATCCATGAAGTCGTTGTAATCCGCGTAAGCCTGGTAAAACTCCAGCATCGTGAACTCGGGATTGTGCCGGGTCGACAGCCCCTCATTGCGAAAATTACGATTAATCTCGAAAACCTGCTCGATGCCGCCCACCACGAGACGCTTCAAATACAATTCCGGGGCGACCCGCAGGTACAGCTCCATATCGAGCGCATTGTGATGCGTAATGAAAGGGCGCGCAGCCGCACCGCCCGGAATGACCTGCATCATCGGGGTTTCGACCTCGATGAAGCCCGCAGCGGTCATATAATTGCGGATAAAACTGACGCTCTGACTACGGATCGCAAATGCGCGGCGCGATTCCTCGTTCATGATCAGGTCGACATAGCGTTGGCGATATTTAAGCTCCTGGTCGGCGAGACCATGGAATTTTTCCGGTAGCGGTCGTAATGCCTTGGTCAGTAATTCGATTGTTTTAACCTTGATCGTGAGCTCGCCGGTCTTGGTTAAAAACAACACGCCGTTAACGCCGTAGATGTCTCCAATATCGCTGTGCTTGAAGGCTTCGTAAATCTCTTCACCGACGGCATCGCGCTGCACGAAAATCTGCAGGGTACCGCTCATATCGCGCAGCTGCGCAAAGCTGGCTTTACCCATCACCCGCTTGAACATCATTCGACCCGCCAGGCTTACCTCGACGGACTCCGTCTCGAGTTCCTCGCGCGTGCGTTGCGCGTATTGTTCAACCAGTGTCGCGGCCAGGTGTCTGCGCTCGAACTGGTTGGGATAGGCCTGACCCTGTGCGCGCAGCTCGGTCAGTTTTTCACGACGTTGCGCAATATAACGGTTTTCGTCCTGCTCGGATTCTTCTTTATTGTGCTCAGCGTCGCTGTGCTGGTTCATTGGATTACCTGTCCCATTTTGTTTGCTAGGCGCCACTCTTCAGACTGGCCTCGATAAACTGATCCAGGCTTCCATCCAGGACGGCCTGGGTATTACCGGTTTCAACCCCGGTACGTAAATCCTTGATGCGCGACTGGTCAAGCACGTAGGAGCGAATCTGGCTGCCCCAGCCGATGTCGGATTTCAGGTCTTCAATACTTTGTGCCTTGGCGTTACGCACCTGGATCTCGAGCTCATACAGCTTGGCCTTGAGCTGTTTCATTGCGGTCGCCTTGTTTTTGTGCTGCGAGCGGTCATTCTGGCACTGCACCACGACGTTGGTCGGCAAATGCGTAATGCGCACCGCCGATTCGGTCCGGTTGACATGCTGCCCACCCGCGCCACTGGCCCGATAAACATCGATGCGCAAGTCGGATGGATCGATGTCGATATCAATGTCGTCCTCGATTTCAGGCGAAACAAAAGCGGATGCAAACGAGGTGTGGCGTCGATTGCCCGAATCAAACGGAGATTTGCGAACCAGGCGGTGAACCCCGGTTTCAGTGCGCAACCAGCCAAAGGCATAGGATCCTTCGAATCTTACCGTGGCACTTTTGATACCGGCTACATCGCCTGCCGAGACTTCGATCAACTCGGTTTTAAATCCCTTGGCCTCGCCCCAGCGCAGGTACATGCGCAGCAGCATTTCGGCCCAGTCCTGTGCCTCGGTTCCGCCGGCGCCCGACTGTATGTCGAGAAACGCGTTGTTTTCATCCATTTCGCCGGCAAACATGCGCCTGAACTCGAGTTCGGCTACGGATTTTTCGACGTGCTTGAGATCGGCTTCCACCTCGGTCACGGTCGCTTCGTCATCTTCATCGATCGCAAGCGTCAGCAATTCCGAGGCCTCGTCCAGGGATTGCAAGCCCTGGTCGATACCGGCAACTACCGATTCCAGGCTGGCTTTCTCCTTGCCGAGTTGTTGCGCGTGCTCCGGATTACTCCAGACATCAGGATTTTCCAGCTCGAGCATGACCTCTTCCAGTTTTTCTCGCTTCTGGTCGTAGTCAAAGATACCCCCGAAGCAATTCGACCCGTGATTTCAGGTCATCAATCTGCTGGATAATATGATTTGTCTCCACGCTTAACGCCCGTATCTTGAAAAACGCGCATTCTACCCGATCTAACCCGATAATATCACCTGCTTTGCTCTATTTTTCCGGGCTTTCATGGGCTAGAATATGCCGCCAAATTTCCTGACAAAGAGGTAACCAGTGTCACAAGATGTTGATATCCAGCTGCAGGTCTGGAAAGACCTTGCGATAAGCAAACAAATCCTGATGGGCGCAGCGGCGGACGCACTCGGTCTCGACGCCGAATGCAGCACCACCGAACTCAAGGCAGCGTTAGACCAGGCTATTCAACGTGCACGTGACGCAGATATTAAAATCCAGGAAACCCGCAGCGAGGCAGAACAGCAGACCAACGAGTACCAGCAGCGCGCCGAAGCCGCCGAGCAAGTTCGCAAGGAAGCCGAAGAGCAGGTCGCAGCGGCTCAAAAGGCGCGTGAGCAGGCAGAACGTCAGCTCGCCACCGGCAAGGCCGACAATGCCGAGGCGCTGAAGAAAGCCAGGGCGGAAGTGATCGACAAACAGAATAAACTCAAGGCGATTTCGAAGTCGCTCGCCGACACCCCTGAAAACGTGGTGCGCAAGTTGAAAACCCTGAAAAAACAGAAAATGGATGAAGCCCGGCTACGTGGCCAGGCGGAGTCGCGACTACAGTCAATGCGCAAGGAAAAATCCCAACTCGAAGCCGATCTGGAGGCCAGCAAAGCGACGCTCAAAAGTGCTGCAAGCTTACTCGAACAAGCCAGGACCCTGCATCAGGCTTGCCTCGAAGCAGAGGCCACGATTAAGAAACTCGGCGATAACAAAACAGATTCGTTCAAGGTTCCGGACTTCGACCAGGCTGCGCTCGAAGCACTCGAAGCAGCGCTCGCCGAAAAATAGCCACCGGCTATTGAAGCCGCGGCGATTGCGTCGGAATCTCAAACAGGATACTGGCTCCTTGCCGGGGATTTCGTTCCGCCCAGATTCGTCCCCGGTGCAACTCGATTATTTCACGACAGATGGCGAGACCCAGACCGGTGCTGCCCGAATGGTTGCGGCTAATCCTGGTCTGGTAGAACTTGTCAAATACCTGGTCAAGCTCTGGCTCGGGTATACCCGGCCCCTGGTCGGAAATCCGAACCCGAAATCCGATTTCACCCTGTTGCAGAACAATGCGAATCTCGCCCGCCTCGGGACTGAACTTGATCGCATTGGCAATGATATTGGTCAGAACCTGGATTATCCGGTTTCGATCACAAACACAATCTGCATCAACAGAATCGGGCTCTATTATGCAAGTCAGATTTTTTCCGCGCAATCTCAAATTCTGTTCCTTGATGCAGTATTCCACGAGCTCGGCCAGCTTTACCGGGCTCAAATCAAGTTGCATCTTGCCAGCCTCGAGTTTGGACAAATCGAGCAAATCGTTCAGCAGGTAAAGCAGGCGCGTGCCGCTAAGCTGGATATTCTCTAGATACTGGTGCAGTTTTTCCTGGCTCAGCGTGTCGAGTCGTTTGAGCCCCAGTTCGGTAAAGCTCAAGATACCGTGCATCGGGGTGCGCAGCTCGTGACTCATTGACGCCAGGAAATTCGATTTTGCCTCGTTCGCCTGTTCCGCGGCTTCACGGGCTTGCTGCAGTTCGGTTACATCGACGTAAATTCCAACCCGGGTACCATCCGGCAAGCGCCGCAGCGCGACCTGAATCCAGCGCCCATCGGTTAGATGATCGAGTGCCTCGAAGCTCCTGGAATCATGCATTTGTAAGCGCCGTTGCATCCAGCCCTCAGGGTCCTCGAGCGCATCCTGGTAGACGTCCTTCTCGATTCCGTGCCTGACGAAGCGCTCGAATGGAACCCCTTCATTGATAAAAAACTGCTGTTGCGGATAGAGATCAAAGAAACGGCGGTTGAAGCGTTCGATAATACCGTCACGATTGACGACCAGGAGTCCGCCCGGCACGTTTTCGATCGCGGCTTCAAGCATTTCCTCGCTTTTTTGCTTTTCGATTTCCGCGAGTCTGCGCTCGGTAACGTCCTGCAAAGTACCGATTACCTCGACTACTTTGCCATCGATGACTTTTGACGTATCACAACGTTCGACGAGATACCGGACTTCGCCATCAGCGCGCAGAATCCTGAATTCGATTTCGTACATTATTTCCCCCGACCTGGTCGCATTGCTGAGCCGGGCTCGCTGATAGGTGGAGTTGACTCGCTCGCGATCCTCAGGGTGCACCGTTTCAATCATATACGGATTGTCCGGGTCGAGGTCGTCGATGCCCAGCCCGTATATTCTGGCCAAATGCGGCGAAAAGGAAACCAGGGTATCGTTTACGTAATCGGTGCGGAAGCTACCAACATTAGAAATACGTTGGGCTTCATCGAGATCAGCCTCGATGCGCCTTGATTCGGTTACATCCTGTACCGAACCCCTGAGTTCTATTATTTCAGCGGAATCCCAGATGGCTTCACCATACTCTAGGAGATACTTAACATCACCATCAGGCATCAGGATTCGATACTCGATCTCATACGGATTAACCGAGGGATCAAGATTGTTCAAATATTCAACTACCCGTTGATGGTCGTCCGGGTGGTGAAGCTGAATCCAGTAATCTTCGGGAAAGCCAAAGATTTTATCCTCGCTGGTGCCTAATATTTGCGCAAATTCGTTTGAGCAGGATATGAGTTTGTGCCGTTTTAAATCCCACCGGAAACTGCCGAATTTACCCAGCCGCTGGGCATTTTCGAGCTCTTCCTGGATGCGCCTTGACTCGGTCACGTCAACGCACAAACCGACCAGTTCGCCGCCCGGGAGTCTTTGTTCGATCAGACGGATACGAACTCCATCTTTCAGGTTCAGGTCGAACGGAGTCCCAATCTCGTCTTTCCAGCGCTGTCGGCGCTCTACGATCCAGGCCTGCTTTTCTTCCTCGCTGCTAAATTCTATTTGCTTTTCGATCGCGCCAGCAAACACTTCTTCGTAATGTGTACCCGGTTCCAGCAGATCGCTAATGCGGTTACAGATTTCTTTAAGGCGCGGGTTACAGAATATCAGGCGTCGATCGGAGTCAAACAAATAGAAACCGTCGTGCAGCACCGCGGTTGCGTTGTATATCAGTTCCTGGCGATACTGTTGTCTGAGTTCCTCTGACATGGCTCCGGCGGCATCAAAGGCCGAACCACGATAGCCGAGAAACTTACCCTGCAGATCAAAATAAGGCTTACCGCTGGTTTGAAATAGCAGTTCTCGCCCATCCTCCAATTGACTGCGAAACCTAAAATTCTTAAATGGCTGACGCTCTGCGATGCATTTTTGGTAATAATCCCACTGTTCGTCCTCAGCAGGATCGGGTGGGTCAAGACGAAGATCGATGCGTCTGCGCCCGAGAATATCCTCAGGCCTGACACCGCTCACCTCGTACAAATGCGAGGATAAAAACACAAAACGGTCGTCTTGATCGGTTTCCCAGAACCATTCGTGGGAAGTCTCGGTGTATTGCTGAAAGCGGCCTTCGGTATTTCTTAATTTCCGGGTGCGCCTTTTAAATTCATCTTCAAGGTTTTGCTGCAGATTATCTAAGCGTCGCTGTAGCAACCGTGAGACGATAAAAACCGTACCGGTACCAAGAAGAAACGGGGTCGAGAGGCTTAATAAGGTTAGCTCTCCAAAACCAAAGGAAATGCCTTGAACCGTTCCTGCAACCAACGCCAAGGTGATACCACCGATAACGGCAACAACAACTGTGGGGTATTTGAAAATCCGGGAACTTGCTAACTGTGACATCTATCGATCGATTTGCACTGGAGTAATTCGAACATAGACCGGGATTTGCCTACTGCGGCAG
>Ga0265306_10000399_pt1 | contig 20471 bp, 17 predicted proteins | sample Helome_3_FD_192493 | JGI IMG/M metagenome (GOLD analysis project Ga0265306, IMG submission 192493) | Marine sediment microbial communities from subtidal zone of North Sea - Hel_20160420 (Illumina Assembly) | ecosystem: Environmental > Aquatic > Marine > Subtidal zone > Sediment ... | reverse complement strand
GGCAACGAAAATCTGTCGCGACGTGATCGGCGGACGGCGCCGATGAGCGGCAACTTGGGTGAGGTGTGGGATCGCATGAAGTCGTGGTTCCAGGGCCATTTTTAGAAGACGGGGTTCAGTGAGTACCCCACAGGGAAAGTCAACAAGCGGAGGAAGACTCAATGTTTGAACTAATGGATGCACATAGCTCGACTGCGATCATCAAGGTCATCGGTGTCGGTGGCGGCGGTGGCAACGCAGTAGGGCACATGGTGGATACCGGTATCGAAGGTGTCGATTTCATCTGTGCCAACACTGATTCGCAGGCGCTCAAAGGGTCGCGCGTGCGAACATCGTTGCAGATAGGCTGCAACATCACGAAAGGGCTCGGCGCCGGTGCCGACCCGGATATAGGTCGTCAGGCCGCGATGGAAGATCGTGACCGCATTCTCGAAGTCATCGAAGGGGCGGACATGCTCTTCATTACGGCCGGCATGGGTGGTGGCACCGGAACGGGCGCCGCGCCGATTGTCGCCCAGGTCGCCAAGGAGCTCGGCATTCTGACGGTGGCAGTGGTTACCAAGCCATTCCTGATGGAAGGTGGTAAGCGAATGCAGATCGCCGACCACGGCATAGGAGAGCTCGGCAAATATGTTGACTCGCTGATCACGATTCCGAATGAGAAACTGCTGACGGTTCTCGGTGGCGAAACGACATTGCTGGACGCATTTCGGTCTGCTAACCAGGTGCTGCAGGGGGCGGTGCAGGGCATCGCCGAGTTGATCACGATGCCTGGCCTCATCAACGTCGACTTTGCTGATGTACGCACTGTCATGGCCGAGATGGGCATGGCGATGATGGGTTCCGGTCTGTCATCTGGCGAAGATCGCGCGCGTGAGGCGGCCGAGTCCGCCATATCGAGCCCGCTCCTTGAAGACATCAACCTGGCCGGCGCCAATGGCATTCTCGTCAACGTTACAGCGGGCATGGATCTGTCCATTGGTGAATTCCAGGAAGTCGGTAATACGGTCAAGGAGTTCGCGTCGGATAATGCCACCGTCGTGGTTGGCACGGTCATTGATTCGGATATGACGGACAAGATCCGCGTCACGGTTGTTGCGACGGGCCTCGGGCAGCAGGCCGCGAACGCGGATTCGCCGATGCGTATCGTGCGGCGACCGGCCGCACAGGCGGAGCCGAACTACAACACGCTGGACAAGCCGACGGTGCAACGCAAACGTGCCGTCGGCGACGGCCTGGAAGGGGCAGGGCTGCAGGAAGAACTGCTGGATATCCCGGCGTTCCTGCGACGACAGGCCGACTGAGCAAAGAGAGCCTGGGCCGGCGGTGTCACTCACTCGCCGTCGGGAATCTCTCCTCCGCTATGCCGGCCCGGGCTAACCGGGCCGGCAGGCTCTCTGCCCGCGGCGATCGACTCCTCACAAGGTTTCGCGAGGCAGTACGCTAAGGCCTTGAATTATTGAAGAGTTTTTCCAGGATGTGATAGTCTTGCCACCGACATGCTGAGACAACGTACCCTCAAAACCACTATTCGTGCGACCGGAGTTGGTCTGCATTCGGGTGAAAAGGTGTTTATGACGCTACGCCCGTCCGCGGAAAACTCGGGTATCACGTTCCGTCGCGTGGACCTCGACCAGCCGGTCGATATCCCGGCGGATCCCCGTCTCGTCGGTGAGACGATGCTGGGTACGACGCTCGTCAAAGACGATGTAAAGGTCGCGACCGTGGAGCACCTGATGTCCGCCCTGGCCGGACTTGGCATCGATAATGTCCATGTCGATCTGTCGGCACCGGAAGTTCCCATCATGGATGGCAGCGCCGGTCCGTTCATTTTTCTGCTGCAGTCGGCAGGTATCGAAGAGCAGAATGCGGCGAAGAAGTTCATTCGCATCAAGAAGAAGATTCGCGTCGAAGACGGCGAAAAATGGGCGGAGTTCGTACCTTTCAACGGCTTCAAGGTTAACTTCGAAGTCTATTTCAACCACCCGGTATTCAATAAAATCTGTCAGCAGGCAACCATCGACTTTTCGTCGACCTCGTTTCTGAAAGAAGTCAGCCGCGCGCGCACCTTTTGTTTCCTGCGCGATGTCGAAGCCCTGCGGGAGCAGAATCTTACGCTCGGCGGTAGTATGGATAATGCGATCGTGCTCGACGACTACCGTATTCTCAATGAAGACGGCCTGCGTTACGCGAATGAATTCGTCATCCACAAGATCCTCGATGCCATTGGCGACGTCTATCTCCTGGGACACGGCCTCATTGGCGAGTTGCGCGCATACAAGTCGGGGCATGACCTGAACAACAAGTTACTGCGGGCCATGCTCGAGGATCAATCGAGCTGGGAAGAGGTGACGTTCAAGGATCACAGGAAAGCACCGATCTCTTACGCGACGCCCGTATACGCGTAAGCGCGCCAAACACTCTGCCAACCTCGCATCAAGCAGCGCGCCGGATCAGCGGCGGTGCAACAAACTGTAGGAGCGGCCCTTGGCCGCGATCGCGCGCAAGGCGCGCTCCTACACATTCCCAGGCGATCGGCGCCGCATAATGAACGGCAGGTTTGGATGGAGGGGGCGCTCAGGACTGACTAACTCGTATCCGGCAAGTGTGAGCCTCGATGCCTGCCGATTGTGCCGCTTTGAGCAGTGTGTCTGCCTCGAAACGGAGCCGACTTGCCCAGGCCGACGTGGCCGCGATCACCACCAGCTCCCCGCCTTCCCGCACATTTGCGGCAACTATCCCCTCGGCGTGTTCCGGCGGCAGTGAACGCGCGAGGACGTCCGTTAGCTCACCCATCTCCCGGGCACGCCGGATAATATCGCCCAAGTCCCCGTCATTACTGGGATTGAGCAGATTTTCGAGGCTTTTCGTGGACATCAATAATGTGACGCAGGTAGCGCTTTTTTCCCCAGCCGGGTGACTCGGGTCACCGTTCAGGACCGGAACCTTGTAATAGAAACCGGCATTATGCATATTGTCGCACACGACAAAGGCAAATCCGTCGAAAGGCGGAGGCGCAAAACCACCGGTCTAAGGGACTTGATCCTAGGGCAGCGGGGCTACTGAAGTGGGCGGTAACTGCAAGTTGAGAATAACGCGAAGAAGCTATCGCAGGGAATCTGCCTGCGGTTTCGCGACTTGCATCAAAGACCTACTTTCAGTTGAAGCGCATTTGGGGCGTGTTCGATGAACGTAGTTATTTTCGGCAAGGGGTTCGGGAAACCCCGGCAATTCAGCCTATCCGGCCTCGGGGCCGCTGTGGGTATTGCTGCCGTTATCGGCATCGTTATCGGCGCGGGATTCGGAGGCGGATACTGGTACGCTGCGGAAACTGGTTCCGGCGTCAGCAGCAACGAACTGGCTGGCCTGACCGGCGAATTGCAGGCGGAGCGAGACAAGATCGCTGATATCCGGCAAGGCAACGAAGATACGATCGATGCGCTTGCTATCCGCATCGCACAAATGAACGCTCGTATGATTCGTCTGGATGCGCTTGGCCGCCGCCTGACAGAGATGGCGGATATCGACGACGGTGAATTCGATTTTGATTCAGATCCGGCACTCGGCGGCCCCGAAGAACCGATGGCGGCCGGATCCAATGTGCCAGTGCCCGAGTTGGTTGACGCCATGCAGGCACTCGGCAATCAGCTCGATAATCGAGAAGCCCAGCTGAACGTTCTCGAGAGTGTTCTGATGAACCAGAATCTCAAAGATCGTGTCTATCCTCAGGGGCGCCCGGTCGGCTCCGGTTGGATTTCATCGTATTTTGGCAGGCGGACCGATCCGTTTACCGGTAAACCGGCCAATCATACCGGTGTGGATTTTGCGGGTAAGAATGGCGCAGAGATCGTGGCGGTTGCCGACGGTGTCGTTAGTTGGTCATCGGACCGCTATGGCTACGGGATCATGGTCGAGCTCAACCACGGTGGCGGCTACGCGACGCGATACGCGCATAATTCAGAGAATCTCGTTTCTGTCGGAGACGAGGTCAAGAAAGGGCAGGTCGTTGCGCTGATGGGTGAAACCGGTCGGGCGACGGGCCCGAACCTGCACTTCGAGGTGCTGCAAAACGGCCGTCGCGTCAACCCGGTCAAGTTCATCCGCGAATCATCGAAGTAGGCTCGCTCAAACCCCACCCCCATCCAGTGATGGCCTGAAGCGCGGGCTTCGGTAACGGGTCCTTGTGTTCTCAAAAAATGCCCACAAATGAGGACATTGGATTCTAAATGGGGCCGCGACACCTTAGAATAGCGGCCTTTGTCTTGACCGGACCCCGGGAGCCCTAGGTGGCCAATTTCCTGACAAGCATCTTCGGCAGCCGCAATGAGCGCCTGCTGCGTCAGTACTCGAAAATCGTCAAGCGGATCAATGCTCTCGAGGAAGGGATGCAGGCCCTCGACGATACCGCGCTGAAAGCCAGGACCGAGGAGTTCAGGAACCGTTATGAGAACGGTGAGACTCTGGAAGACCTGTTGCCCGAAACGTTCGCCGTAGCTCGCGAGGCTGCGGTGCGAACACTGCACATGCGCCCGTTTGATGTGCAGCTGGTCGGCGGCATGGTCTTGCACGATGGCAATATCGCCGAGATGCGTACCGGTGAAGGCAAGACCTTGATGTCAACGTTGCCGGCCTACCTGAACTCGATCAGCGGTGACGGCGTTCACATCGTTACGGTGAATGAGTATCTGGCCCAGCGCGACGCCGACTGGATGCGCCCGGTGTATGAGTTCCTCGGACTGACCGTGGCTGTGTCGAAGAGCGGTCAGAGCCAAGAAGATAAACGGGCGGCCTACGAGGCGGATATTACTTACGCAACGAATAACGAGCTCGGTTTCGACTATTTGCGCGACAACCTGGCGTTTTCGACCGAAGACAAGGCGCAGCGAAACCTGAATTTCGCTATCGTGGATGAGGTCGACTCGATTCTGATTGACGAAGCTCGTACGCCGCTCATTATCTCCGGACCGGCCGAGGCGAGCACCGATCTCTACGCACAGATCAACAAGTTGATTCCCAGGCTCCGGCAGCATGAGGAGGCCGATCAGCCGGTGAACTACGACATCGCTGCCAACCGTGTAACGCTGGTCGACCAGGACGGCCGTGTTGTTACGACCGAAGGGGGCGACGGCGAAGACTCATCAGACGTCATGCAACTTGCCGAAGCGATCGCTATCGCCGAGGACCGCGAGGCCGATGTCGTGCAGGTCGATGACAGTGAAAAAGTCGTGTCGTGCAAATTGGTCACTCGCGGTGACTACATCGTTGACGAGAAAGCCAAGCAGACGCACATGACCGAGGAAGGTCACATGAAGGTCGAGGCGCTCATGGCGAAGGCCGGCTTGTTGGCCGAAGGTGAGAGCCTCTATGACGCCGGCAATATCCGCCTGCTGCATCACCTCAATTCCGCGCTGCGAGCGCACGCGATTTACCAACTTGACGTTGACTACATTATCAAGGACGGCGAAGTCGTTATCGTGGACGAGTTTACGGGCCGCACGATGCCCGGTCGCCGCTGGGGGGATGGCCTGCACCAGGCTGTTGAGGCAAAGGAAGGCGTATCGATCAAGCAAGAGAACCAGACGGTCGCCTCGATAACCTTTCAGAACTACTTCCGTCTTTACGACAACCTCTCCGGCATGACGGGTACGGCGGACACCGAGGCCTTCGAATTCCAGCAGATTTATGGTCTCGAAGTTGTCGTGATTCCGACGCACAAGCCGATGATCCGGGCAGATGAATCCGACCTTGTCTACCTGACAGAGAAGGACAAGTATGCGGCGATCGTTGAGGATATCGTCGATTGCAAAGAGCGCGGCCAGCCGGCACTGGTTGGCACGACCTCGATTGAAGCATCGGAACTGCTTTCATCATTCCTTAAGAAGCAGAAGATCAAGCACGAGGTGCTGAATGCCAAGCAACACGAGCGCGAGGCACAGATTGTGCAGAACGCCGGTCGTCCCAGTGCAATTACGATTGCGACCAACATGGCGGGTCGTGGTACGGACATCGTCCTCGGCGGTAGCCTTGATGCCGACCTGGCCAAAGCCGGTGAGAGTGCCGATGAGGCTGCGATCAAAGCCGACTGGGATGAACGGCACGCGGCAGTGATTGCGGCCGGCGGCCTGCACATCGTCGGCACCGAGCGCCACGAATCCCGACGTATCGATAACCAGTTGCGTGGTCGCTCCGGTCGTCAGGGCGATCCGGGTTCAAGCCGGTTCTATCTCTCGATGGAAGATACGCTCATGCGCATCTTTGGTGATCCCGAGCGGACGAAGAGCCTGTTGTCGCGCGCGGGAATGCGCGAAGGGGAGGCGATCGAAAGTCGTCTCTTGTCGCGTCAGATCGAACGCGCACAACGCAAGGTAGAATCCCACAACTTCGACATTCGCAAGAATCTGCTCGAGTATGATGATGTCGCAAACGATCAGCGCAAGGTCGTTTATCACCAGCGCGCGGAGCTTATGGACGCGGACGAAATTGCCGACTCGGTCGCCGCGATCCGGGAAGAGGTGGTCGAGCAAACCGTGAATCAATACATTCCGCCGGGCAGTCTGGACGAGATGTGGGACGCCGACGGGCTGAGCCAGGCACTCGAGTCAGACTTCGGTTTGCATGTCGATGTGCCGCGCTGGATTAACGAAGATAAGACACTGAGCGCAGAAGGGATTTGCGAACGCTGCGTGAAGGAGGCTGAGAGCGCCTACGAGAAGAAAGTGGGCGACATCGGCACCGATCTGATGCGCAGCGTCGAAAAACAGGTCATGTTGCGCCAGTTGGATCATCACTGGAAAGAGCATCTTGCGGGGATGGATCACCTGCGACAGGGAATCGGCCTGCGTTCCTACGCACAGAAGAACCCGAAGCAGGAATACAAACGCGAAGCGTTTGAGATGTTCGGTGTGATGCTGGAGCAAGTGAAGCATGACACGGTTAGTATCCTCTCCCGTATTCGCATTCAGGGTGAAGATGATCTGAACGAGATGGCTCAACGGAGACAAGCGGCCGAGTCGATGAAATTTCAGCATGCCGAGGCGTCAGCACTCGGCGGGCAGTCGGGTGGGCAATCTGGAGGGCCGGCTGCACAGCCAGCACTACCATTTGTTCGTGGCGGTCGAAAAGTCGGCCGCAATGAGGCGTGCCCGTGTGGCTCGGGCAAGAAGTACAAGCATTGCCACGGCAGGCTAAACTAAGTCTCTGAAATAAATGAACTATTTCGATGTCGCTGCAGGGATCCTTTGCGACCCAAAAGGTCGTGTATTGATTTCAGAGCGACTGGGCGACGGCCCTTTTCACGGCTTGTGGGAGTTTCCCGGCGGCAAGATCGGCCCCCATGAGTCGGCGCCCGACGCGTTATTGCGAGAACTGGCTGAAGAACTCGGCATCGAGGTGACTGCGTATTCTTCATTCATGAACTTGCGGCATGAATACGAGGATCGCATCGTTACGATCGAGTTCTTTATCGTCAGTGACTGGAACAGCGATCCTGTCGGCAGGGAGGGCCAGGCACTGCGTTGGGTGCAGAAAGACAGGCTCGAGGCTGAGGACCTGTTACCGGCCGACAAGCCGATCGTGGCAGCGCTTCAGCAGATCGATAATTGAAACGGAATGTCGCGCCCGGTCTGAACGGCACGCCTGTCGATAGTCGACCACTCGAGGAAACGTATGGTGAAGCGGTGTTGACTGCCGCTGATCTCCGGGAATAGTGGGCTTTCGCCAGACAAGCTAACGCGCAGCAGTCGGCAGTTGTCGTCTTTCTGCATGTTGTGCTGATACATTCCATTGACGGCCATTTGATCGGCTGGCCGGGCGCTCTCGCGTATCAGCCATAGCGACTCGCTCACGGCGTCACAAATCGGGCGGATGGAACCTACCCAATGCGCGAGATCCTGTTGTCTGCGCGTGAACGGCTGGCGCAGCCAGTGGTTGTATTCGGGAAGATCAAACTCGCAGGTGCCGCCGGGAATGGCGCTGCGATGCTTGATTGCATTCAGGAATTCGCTGTCCTTGATCGGCTGCAGGAATCCGGCGCCGATGCGGCCGATGTGTTCGCGACTGGCGATGAGATTCTGCACCAGCGAGTCCAGACGGCCTCTGTCGACGCCGGCCTGGCTTTGAAAGCGCTCCAGTGCACCGAGTTGGTGGTCGAGTTCCTTGAGAACCTCGCTGCGCACATCGCCCCTGGAGAGAATAGCCAGTATCTCCAGAAGTGCCGAGACTGTCGCCCTTGTCGCCCAGTCTGACTCTTTCTCATCGTTATAAAGCAACTGCTGGTAGAGAAACTCGAGCCGCAGAAACGTCCGCATACGCTCCGATAGCGGCTGCTCATAGTGTGCTGCACCGGTGGCGGCGTGAGCGGCAATTTCTCCAGCGGGTTTGGCCATGGCGCTATTCTGCGCCACCGGGTGCTGGCTGGCAAATGGACATTTCCATTAGCCCGGACCGTCATGCCGGCGACCCGCCAGGCGCCGGTAGTCCGCATCAAGGGCGTTAACCTGGCGCCGGACGTCTTCCAGGCTGCCATCATTGCCAATGACATCGTCGGCGATCGCCAATCGCTCGTCGCGGCTGGCCTGGGCCGCCAGTATGCGGCGAGCTTGTGCGACACTCTCGGCGTCTCGCGCCAGCAGGCGCCCAATCTGCGTGTTTTCCTCGCAGTCGACGACCAACACACGATCGACGAACTCCAGCAAAGCGGAGCCGGTCAGTAGAGGTACTACGATAATCTGGTAGTCGCCGCCGGCCGCAGCGGCCTGCCTTCGCGTTTCGCTGCCGATACGCGGATGCAGTATTGCCTCCAGATCGAGTCTGGAGCCTTCGTCGGCGAACACGAGTTTGCGCAATCTGGCGCGGTCCAGGCCGCCGGCTGCGTCGACAACCCGCTCGCCGAAGCGCTCGCGAATTTCATCGAGCGCAGCTTCGCCGGGTTGCACGACCTCCCGCGCGATGACATCGGTGTCGATGACAGGCACGCCGAGCTCGGCAAACATGTGGGCAACGACGGATTTGCCACTGGCAATGCCACCAGTCAGTGCGACGCGATACGGTGTGTTGTCAGGTGCCCCGTCCACTCAGAGCATCAGGTCGAGGTAGGCATTCTTGATCGTATCGCCCCAAATCATCGTGACCCAGCCGGCCGTGGCGAGGTAGGGCCCGAACGGTATAGGCACACTGCGTTTATGGTCGCGAAATACCATCAGGCCGATACCGACCAGGGCACCGACCAGGGCTGACATCAGTATGATCATCGGCAGCTGTTGCCAGCCGAGCCAGGCTCCGAGCGCCGCAAGCAACTTGAAGTCGCCGTAGCCCATGCCTTCCTTACCGGTAACGAGTTTGAATAGCTGATAGACGGTCCAAAGGCTCAGGTACCCGGCGATGGCCCCAACGATGGCGTCTCTGGGCGCGATAAACAGCGTCTCGCTGCCTGCCAACGGGTGAAACAAACTCATTAACAAGCCGATCCACATTAGCGGCAGCACGATCGAGTCCGGGATAAGTTGCGTATCGGCATCAATGATGCTGATCGGCACGAGGGCGAGCGTCATGACAATTGCCATGATCGCCTCCCAACCGGCGCCGAAACGCCAGGCGCACAGTGCTGCCAGCACCGCTGTCAGCATCTCGACGAACGGATATCGTGCCGAGATGGATTCCTTGCAGTGCGCACACTGTCCGCTCAGCAGCAAGTAGCTGATAACGGGAATATTCTGCCAGGCCTTGATCGTGTGGCCGCATGACGGGCAGCGCGACCTCGGCACGATCAGGTCGAACCGGCCTTTTGGAAGTTCCTGCTCGACGGGTGTCTTGCGGAGTTCCTCGCACTGTTCACGCCACTCGCGCTCCATCATGAGGGGCAGCCGATGAATCACAACGTTGAGGAAGCTGCCAATTACCAGTGCGAAAGCGAATACTACGGCGATGAATACCGGTGCCGACTGGCTGAACAGTTCAAGCATGCTGTGTCTCCGTCAAACTCGCGAGCAGCCGAAATAAAAACGGCGTCCGGAGTGTCCTCCGAACGCCGTTTTTTTGCAAACAAGCCCGAAGGGTCTAGACGACCGCACCCAGCTTGAAGATCGGCAGGTACATCGCCACGACGAGGCCACCGACCAACACACCGAGAATAGCCATGATCATGGGTTCCAGCAGGCTGCTGAGGTTATCGACGGCGTCGTCAACGTCTGCCTCGTAGAAGTCCGCGACCTTGGCCGACATCTCGTCGAGTGAGCCAGACTCTTCGCCGACCGCGATCATCTGGATGACCATGTTCGGGAAAAGATCCGTGTTTTCCATGGATTGCTGCAGTCGCTGGCCAGTCGCGACTTCATCACGCATTTCCATTACGCCGACTTCGTAGACGATATTACCCGTGGCTCCGGCGACAGACTCCAGGGCTTCAACCAGCGGGACGCCGGCCGCAAACATCGTCGACAGGGTTCGTGCATAACGCGCGATCGATGCTTTCTGCAGGATCGGTCCAATAATCGGCGTCTTGAGCATCATTCGATCAAGAAAATGACGAAACGGACGTGAGCGTTTATGGAAATAGAAGAATGTCGCGACGGCTGCCGTTGCAGCCACCGCAATATATATTCCCTTCGCTCGCACAAAGGCCGACAGGTCGATCACCATGCGCGTAAAGCCTGGCAGGTCGGCACCGAAGCCCTTGAACAGGTCCTCGAATGACGGAATGACGAAGATCAGGAGAATGGTGGTAACGACGAACGCGACGACCAGGACCGCGGCCGGATAGGTCAGCGCTTTCTTGATTTTCTTCTTGATCGCCTCGGTCTTTTCCTTGTAAGTAGCAATCTTGTCGAGCAAGGTCTCGAGGGCACCTGCCTGCTCGCCAGCTTCCACGAGGTTCACGAACAGATCATCGAAGTACAGCGGTTGCTTGGCGAGGGCCTCTGCAAGAGCGCTGCCGCCTTCGACATCCGCCTTGACCGACAGGATCAATTTCTGCATCGCCGCATTTTCGTGACCGTTACCAACGATCTCGAACGCCTGTACCAGGGGAATACCGGCTGCCAGCATGGTCGCCAGCTGGCGACTGAAGATGGCGATATCGCTGGTTTCGATCTTGCCGCCGCCCGCGAACAGCCCTTTGCGCTGTTTGCGAATACGCGTTGGAACAACGCCCTGACGCCGCAAGTCAGCGCGCACAGTCGCCTCATTGTTGGCGAGGCTCTTGCCCTTGACTTTCTTGCCGTTTCTGTCGGTGCCTTCCCATAAGAAAGGCGTACTAATCGCTGCTGTTTCAGCCATTTATCTCGTCCGCTAGTCCCGTACAAACCTATTCAATTGTAACCCGGTTTACCTCTTCAAGGCTGGTAACCCCTTCCTTGACTTTATTCAAACCGGCTTGTCTCAAATCGATGACGCTTTCTTTTGCCGCCTGCTGGGAGATCTGCATGGCATTGCCGCCTTCCATAATGATGCGACCCATAGCCTCCGAGACTTCCATCACCTGGAAAATGCCGAGACGGCCCTTGTAGCCGTCATTGCATTGCTTGCAGCCTTTGGGTCCGAAGACCGAGAGACCGCCCTCGATTTCCTCAGCTGTGAAGCCCTCTTTTTCGAGCGCTTCTTTCGGTATGTCCCTGACTTCCTTGCAGTTGCCGCACAGTCGCCGCGCGAGTCGCTGCGCGATGATAAGGCTGACCGAGGTCGCGATCGCATAGGGTTTGACGCCCATATCAACCAGGCGGGTCAGCGTTTTTGGCGCGTCGTTCGTGTGCAGCGTCGACAACACAAGGTGGCCCGTCTGCGCCGCTTTAATGGCGATTTCGGCTGTCTCGAGGTCTCGAATCTCACCGACCATGATGACGTCCGGATCCTGCCGAAGGAAAGCTTTGAGCGCTTTGGCAAAGGTCAGTCCGACCTTCGGATTGACATTGACCTGATTGATGCCCGGCAGGTTGATTTCAGCCGGATCCTCGGCCGTCGATATGTTTCGGTCCTCGGTATTGAGGATATTCAGGCCCGTGTACAGAGAAACCGTTTTACCGGAACCCGTCGGGCCGGTGACCAGAATCATGCCGTAGGGTTTGGCCAGGTGCTTTTCGTACATGCCACGCTGATTATCCTCGTAGCCCAGCATTTCGATACCGAGCTTGGCGCTCGACGGATCGAGGATACGCAGCACGATCTTCTCGCCAAACAAGGTCGGGCAGGTATTCACGCGAAAGTCGATGGCACGGTTCTTTGACAGGCGCATCTTGATTCGGCCGTCCTGCGGAACACGTCGCTCGGCGATGTCCATTCGAGACATGACCTTCAGGCGGGCGCAGACCTTGTTGGCAAGCACGACAGGCGGTTGGGCCACTTCGGAAAGAACGCCGTCGAGGCGCGTTCGTACGCGGAATATCTTCTCGTAAGGCTCGAAGTGAACGTCGGACGCACCACGCTTGATCGCGTCGAGGAGTACTTTGTTAACGAAACGGACAACAGGCGCATCTTCGATATCATCGCGTTCGTCCTCGCGCTCTTCCTCGTCACCGCCAATGTCGAGATTCTCGAGATCGAAGTCGTCGTCCTCGAGACCACCCATGCTCGTATCGACGGCATCGATCGCTTTGCCGATTCGCTCTTCGAGTTTGTCTTGTTCGACGACGACCGGGTCGATGCGCAAACTGGTCGCGAACTTTATGTCGTCGATCGCCTGCAGGTTGGTAGGATCTGCGATCCCGAGGAACAGGCGCTGGCCGCGTTTCACCAGCGGCAACACCCGGTGTTTGCTGATCAGTTTCTGATCAACGGCACGGACGACGTCCAGGTCGATCTCGACGGCCTCGAGGTCCAGCAACGGAACACCAAATTCGTGCGATGCGGCAACGGCGATTGCCCTTGCGTCTGCAAGCTCGGCACCGACCAGGTAGGCAATGAGCGGCAGCCGTTCCTTCTTGGCGGTCTCGGTTGCCTCCTGGAGTTGGTCTTCGGCGATGATGCCGTCCTGCACCAGGCGCCGGGGCAAGCCTGCAAGATTGGATTGGGGAGCCGTTGCTGCCATAGGTTTCGTGCGCTTTTGAGTTCCTCAGATCATCACAGTCTCACTGATCCAAGTCCCCGATTCAACTGGATTTTGTGCGGGGGTTCACAGTTACGGCAATTGATTAAGTAAAACGGCGAAAATGGGGCATTTCGACGCCGAAAGGCGCCGATTTTGCGGGTCAGGGCTTGCAGGCCGTCGGTAAATAGCGCGTGTCGACACTGGGCGCCTGGTAGGCAGTGGTAACGGCGCCGCCTGTCAGCAGCACGGTCCCGGCTGGAGCCGGCGCAGCGCCGCAGCGCCACAAAATGGTGCTTGTTCCGGCCGCGTAGGGCGTGAAGGAGATCGTATCGCCGAATATTTCCTGGTGGGCATCGTTGCCGAAGGTCACGTCGATCCTGCCGTCCACGACATCGAGTGAACCGACGTACGCCCCTTGAGTATCCGCAGGCAATGGCGTCAACCCGGCTTCGCTCCTGTCGGCGGGTGGCTGCCCGGTGTTATTGAACGCGTCGCTAATCGCCGTCTTGCTGCCGGCGGCCATGTTGATCGCTTCTGCAACCTGCGCACGAATCGTGTAGGTCTGGAACATCGATATGGCAAGCGAAGCCAGAATGCCGATGATCGCAACGACGATCATAAGCTCAATGAGCGTGAATCCTCTATCGAACTTCTTCATAGGTTTGCTCTTGCAGTGCCCCGGCTGGCAACATTTTACCGCATCTGCATGCGCATCTCGCCGCCATCTTCTATGACTGAGACTCAGATCACACTGTCATCCGCCCGCGGTGGGCCCTGGTCAAAAAAAAGCCCCGGAAGACCGGGGCTTTTCAGACTTACTTGCTAAAGCAATGTGCTTTAGAGAAACAGTCTTATCGGCAAGCAGCAGGCAGATGCTTGTCAGCGAGCGTTCCGCTGGTGCAATCCCACTCGATGCTACCGGCGTTCGTGCTCGGCGTGAGCGTTAGCGTCGAGCCGTCGATAAGCGCATGCGCCTCGCGAGCGGTTCCGTCATACGTGACCGTGATCACGCCGTTGGCGCCTACTGCAACGCCACCAACGTACTTACCGACGATCTCTGTTGCGACCGACAGGCCTGCCGTCGAGTTGTCAGCCGGAAACGAGCCGCGGTCCTGCGTGTACTCGGTGACAGCCGCCTTGGCGCCGCCTGAGAGGTTAAGACCTTCAGAAACCTGCGCACGGATCGTGTAGTCCTGGTAAGCCGGGATAGCGATTGCCGCCAAAATACCAATGATCGCGACAACGATCATAAGTTCGATAAGTGTAAAACCCTGTTGCTTCTTCATCTCGTGAATCTCCATGAGTCGAGCGTATATAAAAATCAAACGGCGAAATCGCCTGTACCAGAGATAAAGCAATCCGCGTGCCAACTTTTTGGCATTACTCGTAACGCCTTGTTTTTAATAATTTTTCGTCTTTCGACCGAGTGTATTACTCGTTGATTACAGCGCTATCCGTCGCCGAAAACTGACAATCATGTCGCCGATGGCAACGTTGCGTGTCGATAAGTGACAAAAATTGTCACTCTATGTCCAATTTCTTGATTCGATAGCGCAGCTGCCTGAACGACAGCCCCAGAAGTTTCGCCGCGGCCGTCTTGTTGTAACGCGTCTTCTCCAGTGCCTCGACAATCGCCTGGCGCTGAATGTCCTCAACCTGGTCGCCAAGTTTGCCGGTGAGCGCCGGCGTCGCAGCGCCCGCATCCGAGGTCGGCCGCCGATGCAGGTCGGCAGCCGAAATCTCGCCGCTGCTGCATAAGGTCACTGCGCGCTCGAGCATGTTTTCGAGTTCGCGGACATTGCCTGGAAACGAGTAGCTCAGTAATGCCTCGCGCGCGCTTTCATCGAACACGGCAGAGGCATTGAGCCGGCCGAGAATATACTCCGCCAACAACAGCACGTCATCGCCCCGCTCGCGCAGCGCCGGTACGTGAAGCTCGATGACATTGATGCGGTAATAAAGGTCTTCGCGGAACTCATCGTCGGCCACCATCTGCCCGAGATCTCTGTGTGTCGCCGAAAGAATGCGGACGTCAACGGTCTCTTCCCTGGAAGCGCCCACGGGCCGCACCTTCTTCTCCTGGATGACACGCAGGAGTTTCACCTGCATGGCCAGTGGCAAGTCGGCTATCTCGTCGAGAAACAGGGTGCCGTTTTCGGCACACTGCAACAGGCCGGCCTTGTCGTTGACGGCCCCGGTGAAACTGCCCTTTCGATGACCGAAGAATTCGCTTTCCATGAGTTCGGACGGCACAGCACCACAGTTAACCGCTACGAACGGACCATCTGCCCGAGGCCCGATCTCGTGTATCAGTCTCGCCACAAGTTCCTTGCCAGTCCCCGATTCACCCGAGATGTGCACGGGTGCCTGCGAGCGAGAGACCTTGTCGATCATTTCGCGCAGTTCCTGCATGCGCGGCGAGTTGCCGAGCAGCTTCGAGTTTTCTCCCTGCCGGGACGCTTGCACCCTCAGCGCGTTCTCGATGATTTTCCTCAAGTTGCCGAGGTCGAGCGGCTTGGAGATGAAATCGAACGCGCCAAGCTTGAGTGCCAGCACGGCCGTCTCTACGTTGCCGTGCGCGGTAATTACGGCTACGGGAACCCCCGGCGCGTTGCTTTGCATCCATTCCACGAGTTCGAGGCCGTCGCCATCGGGCAGACGCATGTCGGTCAGACACAGGTCGAACTGGTGCTTGTTGAACAGGGATTTCGCGCTGCCCACATCGGCGGCCGACTTGGTACGGATGTCCATCCGCCCGAGGGTCAAAGTCAGCAATTCGCGGATATCCGGCTCGTCATCGATGACCAGCGCCAGCGGTTGATTCATTTGTCGTCCTGTCGTTCCCAGCGGTCGGGGTCGGCGAATACGATACGAAAGATACTGCCTCCGCCGGGCCGGTCAAGGTAAAGCAGGGTTGCACGATTGAGTTCACACAACTCGCGGGAGATATACAGGCCAAGGCCGGTGCCGCCAGAGCGCGCCGTAAAAAACGGCTCGAAGATCTTTTCGACCGTCGCCTTGTCGATGCCAAGGCCACAGTCGCTGACCTCGAGGAAAGGCCGTCCTTGTGCCGGTACGCGCCCGGCCTGGACTTCGACCATGATGCCGCCGGTCTCGCTCGCATACTTGACCGCGTTGTCACAAAGATTCCACAAGACCTGGCGCAGGTGGCTGGGATCCATGCGCACCTCGATGTCATCCGGCACGTTCTTAATCGAGAATTCTCCTTCCTGCAACTCGAGCGTGGTTTCGAATTCACGCGCAAAGTCTTCGAGCCACGATTTCAACCTGAGCCGCATAGGCCGGCTGGATTCGCGGCGCGACAGCTGCAAGACGTTATCGATGATGTGGCTGACGCGGCCCGAATGCGTCTGGATGATTTCGGTAAGACGCTGATCGGCTTCGGTCAGGCCGGGCGATTCCCTCAGAAGTTGCGCCGCATGGCTCATCGCGCCGACCGGATTGCGGATTTCGTGTGCAATGCTTGCGCTCAGGCGTCCCAGGGACGCGAGCTTGGACTGCTGCACTCGTGAATTCATGATGCTGACGTCTTCGAGGAATATGAGAGCCGGTCCGGTGCGTTGCCCATCTTTGCCCAGAGGTGCCATGTGCGCGGTGATACGTACGCTCTGGCCCTCGGTTACAAGTGTGAACTCCGGATGTGATGACCTCGCCGTGTTCTCACGCCAAAGCTTCACATAGTCTGCTAATGCTGCTGATGCGTCGCGCAAGGGGCTGCCGGGCAGCGGACCTTCCGCACCGAGCAATTGTGTCGCGGAGCTGTTAATGAGACGGACGGCATCGTTCGCGTCGACCACGACGATGCTCTCGCGGAGGTGCTGGACGATGTACTCGTTGAGTTCCGAGATGTTCTGAAGGTCGACACCGAACTTGCGTGCCAGCGCCTCACTGGCCCGGATGCGGCGCGCAAGCGGCTGTGCGGCCAGGGCTATCGCGAAGACGATGCCGCTCAGGATTCCGGCGGCCGGGAAATTTGTCGTCGACTCCAGGCCGCCGAACTGTGAAAAAGCCTGCTCACCCAGAATCGCGAACGTCGCAATGGCCGCGAGGATGGCGGGAAATTGGGCGGGCAGAACCAGGCTGCCTGCGCCTACGAATACCACCAGCAAACCGCCAAGGCCACTCGAAATGCCGCCACTGGCGTGCATCAAAACGACGATGGCGACGATGTCTACCAGCACCTGCGCTACGCCGATCCTGCCGACCGAGGCCCATCGCTGCCTCAATATGACAGCCGATAACGCCGCGAAGACCAGGTAGCCGGCGGTTGTCGCCGCAAAAAGCGTGGGGTAGCTGTCGCCGAATACTCTCGGGTCGCCTCCCGCGAAAAACAAGGCAAGCAGTGCGACGGCGATGAGCAGGCGAAACGCATTGAGCGTGATCAGCACGCGCCAGGTCAGTTCCGGCTCATCAATGGCTCGCTGCATCAGCGCTTCCCGGGAACCGCGGAAGGTTCGCATCAGAAGAGTCTCGGTCCGTGCCTCGTTCATTGATGATTCGCTGTCGCAGACTGGCCGTAGGGTCGTGAGATGCGCCGATTGTAGACTGAATATGGACAAGGGTCCCGCAAACCTACAAAATACGCCGACTCTCGCGCGCCGAGCGCGGACCCCTGCCGCCAGCATAACGGCCGACAATTAGAAGACAAAAAGACCAATGAACCTTCACGAATATCAATCGAAGCGATTGTTTGCTGACTACGGCATTCCGGTGCCGCGGGGGATTCCGGCGGAATCTGCAGAGGCAGCCGCCAAAGCGGCCGAAGAACTCGGCGGCGACCTTTGGGTCGTCAAGGCGCAGGTGCACGCCGGTGGCCGCGGCAAGGCGGGCGGTGTCAAGCTCGCGCGGACGCTGGACGAGGTGCGCGAATACGCGGATGGCATGCTCGGTACGCAACTGGTCACGCATCAGTCGGGACCCGAGGGCCTGCCCGTCAACGTGGTATACGTCGAGGAAGGCTCCGACATCGATCGCGAGCTGTACCTCAGCATGCTGGTCGACCGCGAAGTCGGCCGGGTTTCGTTTATCGCCTCCGCGGCGGGTGGCATGGATATCGAAAAGGTCGCGGAGGAGACGCCTGAGAAGATCTTCTCGATCGCCGTCGCCCCGGATGCCGGCCTTCAGGACTACCAGGCGCGTCAGCTGGCCTTTGGCCTGGCACTCGACAAGAAGCAGATGAGGCAGTTCGGCGATCTGATCAAACGTCTGTATCAGCTATACCTGGATGCAGACGCCAGCCTTATCGAAGTGAACCCGCTGATCACAACGAAGGACGGCGACATCGTCGCGCTCGATGGCAAAATCAATATCGACGGCAGCGCGCTGTTTCGCCAGCCGAAGCTCGCGGAGCTGCGCGATACGTCGCAGGAAGACGCGGCGGAGCGAGATGCCGCCGAACACGACCTGAACTACGTCTCTCTCGACGGCAACATCGCATGCATGGTGAATGGGGCGGGTCTGGCTATGGCCACTATGGACCTGATCAAACTACACGGCGGCGATCCGGCGAACTTCCTCGACGTTGGCGGTGGCGCAACCGCCGAACGCGTTGCCGAAGCATTCAAGCTGATCCTCTCGAATGACAGGGTCGCGGCGATTCTGGTGAACATCTTCGGTGGCATCGTGCGCTGTGACGATATCGCCGCCGGTATTATCAGTGCGGTCAAAGACGTCGGCGTCAACGTGCCCGTCGTCGTGCGCCTCGAAGGCACCAACGTTGACAAGGGTCGTGAAATCCTCGCCAGCAGCGAGCTCGACATTATTTCAGCCGAGAATCTTACCGACGCAGCACAAAAAGCGGTTGCGGCGGCAGCCTGACGAGTACTTCCAATGAGCATTCTGGTCAACAAAGACAGCAAGATCCTCTGCCAGGGCATCACGGGTAACCAGGGGTCCTTTCACAGTGAGAAATGTATTGAGTATGGCACCAAGGTCGTCGCTGGCGTAACGCCGGGTCGTGGTGGCCAGGAGCATCTGGGTTTGCCCGTCTACAATACGGTTCGTGATGCCGTGGACGAGACCGGAGCCAACGTCAGCATGATCTACGTGCCTCCGCCGTTCGCCGCAGACGCCATTCTCGAGGCCGCCGATGCAGGTATTGAACTCATCGTCTGCATTACCGAGGGCATCCCCGTCAATGACATGGTCAAGGTCAAGTCGTCGCTTCGTGACCACGACTGCAGACTGATCGGGCCCAACTGCCCCGGCATCATCACGCCCGAAGAGTGCAAAATCGGCATCATGCCGGGATTCATCCACAAGAAGGGCCGCATCGGCGTGGTGTCGCGTTCGGGTACGCTCACCTACGAGGCGGTGTACCAGACCACAACAAACGGCCTGGGCCAGACGACGTGCATCGGTATCGGTGGGGACCCGGTTCGTGGCATGGACTTTATCGATTGCCTCGAGCTGTTCGAGGCCGATCCGGATACTGACGGTGTGCTCATGGTTGGCGAAATCGGCGGTACCGACGAAGAAGCGGCGGCCGAGTTTATAAAGAGCAATGTCAGCAAGCCGGTCGTCGCCTATATCGCGGGCGTCACAGCCCCGCCGGGCAAGCGGATGGGCCACGCGGGCGCCATCATCGCGGGCGGAAAGGGAACGGCCGAGGACAAGTTCAAAGCCCTCGACGCAGCCGGCGTCGCTACGGTTCGCTCACCGGCCGAACTCGGGTCAAAGATGCAGGCAATCCTCGATCGCTAGATGGACAGCCAGGTCAAAGTTGCACTGGCGCAGGTCGATCTTGCGGTTGGGGATGTCGCCGGCAACACCGCCAAGATAATCGAGTACGCAGTTCGGGCGCGAGACGATGAGCGCGCGGACCTTGTTGTTTTTCCGGAACTTAGTGTGTGCGGCTACCCGCCCGAGGATCTGTTGTTCCACTCGGGGCTGCGCCACGGCGTCGAGACCGCGATAGCCGAGATTCGTGACACGCTGTTCGGCATCGCGGTCCTGATCGGCTTTCCGGAATATGACGAGGACCACATCTATAACAGTTGTGCCGTTTTGCGGGACGGTTACGTGGTCTGCCACTACCGCAAACAGCTACTGCCGAACTACAGTGTGTTTGATGAAGAACGTTACTTCACGGCGGGCAAGGACGCGGCCGTTTTCAAGATCAATGGCATTCGCATCGGCCTTGCTGTTTGCGAGGACGTCTGGCAGCCGGGCCCGATGGCAGGGAGCCGCAGCGCAGGTGCGGAATGCGTCATAGCGATCAACGGCTCGCCCTACGAACTCAATACTCAGGCAAAACGTGAGCAGGCGGTTCGCCAGAGAGTCACGGAAGTCGGTGTGCCAGCGCTTTACGTGAATATGGTGGGCGGTCAGGACGAATTGGTATTCGACGGCGGCTCGTTCGTGATGGACGCGGATGGCGAGGTTCGTTTTCGGGCACAGCCTTTTGAGGAAGGCTTGCATACCGCGGTTCTTAAGG